>VFSW01004303.1_pt1 | contig 21257 bp, 23 predicted proteins | sample 5358111 | NCBI WGS metagenome assembly VFSW01 (sample SAMN11554181, study PRJNA540505) | mine drainage metagenome | isolation source: sediment from site ElyBrook_90M | place: USA: Ely Copper Mine, Vershire, VT | collected 2017
CTGACTGTCCAAATGGTGCTTGCTCGGGATAGAATGCGAGGCTATCGGGGCGCCAAGACCCCCAAAGAACCATCCATAGGGAGATTTAAATGGCAATGATAATCGGGATTCCCCGTGAAGTGCATTCCGGGGAGCGGCGGGTTGCGGCCACTCCGGACACGGCGACACAACTGATGAAGCTGGGCTTCAAGGTTGCGCTCGAGGCCGGGGCCGGCGCGGGCTCGCAGCTGTCTGACGCGGCTTATGCGGCTGTTGGCGTGGAGATCGTATCGGATACACGGTCGTTGTGGCACCGTGCTGACATCGTGATGAAGGTGCGCCCTCCCGAGCTGCATCCGGTACTGGGGGTTCACGAATCCGAACTGCTGAACCCGGGCAAAACCCTGATCAGCTTCATCTGGCCCGCCCAGAATTCGGACTTGATGGAGAAGTTGATGGCACGCGGCGTGACCGTGCTGGCCATGGACGCCATTCCGCGCATTTCCCGGGCCCAGAAAATGGATGCATTGAGCTCCATGGCCAATATTGCGGGATATCGGGCCATCATCGAAGCCTCGCAGCATTTTGGACGTTTCTTCACCGGGCAAATCACGGCTGCGGGTAAAGTCCAGCCAGCCAAGGTCATGGTGATTGGCGCCGGTGTTGCCGGCCTCTCGGCACTGGGGACGGCCCGGGGTCTGGGCGCCATCGTGCGCGCTTTTGATACACGCCCTGAGGTCAAGCAGCAGATCGAGAGCATGGGCGCCGAGTTTCTGGAACTGGACTTCGAAGAAGAAGGTTCGGGGTCGGGGGGCTACGCCAAGCAGATGAGTCCGGAATTCATCAAGGCCGAAATGGCGCTGTTTGCAGCGCAGGCCAAGGAAGTGGACATCATCGTCACGACCGCGCTGATTCCAGGAAAACCCGCGCCCAAACTGATTACGGCCGAAATGGTGGCTTCCATGAAGCCCGGCAGCGTTATCGTGGATCTGGCCGCCGAACAGGGCGGCAACTGCGAATGCACCGTGCCTGGCGAAGTGGCCGTGGTGAATGGCGTGAGCGTCATCGGTTACACCGACTTGCCCAGCCGTTTGTCGGCCCAATCCAGCCAGCTGTACGGCACCAACCTGCGCCATCTGCTGACGGATCTCACGCCCGCCAAGGACGGCCAGATCGTGGTCAACATGGAAGACGATGTGATCCGTGGCGCCACCGTGATCCATAACGGGGCCCTGACCTGGCCCGCCCCGCCGCTGAAGGTACCAGCCATTGCCCCGGCCAAGCCTGCCGCCGCACCGGTGGCCGCCCCCAAGCACGGCGAGCCTTCACCTCCCACCAAGGGCAGCACGCTGACCACCATTGCCGTGCTGGGCATCCTGGTGTTTGGTGCGATTGGCGCCTATGCCCCGCCCGCCTTCCTGCCGCATTTCACCGTATTCGTGCTGGCCTGTTTCGTGGGCTATCAAGTGGTGTGGAACGTGACGCCGGCATTGCATACACCGCTCATGAGCGTGACCAACGCCATCAGCGGCATCATCGTGATCGGCGCGCTGTTGCAGGTTTCCAGCCCCGATTCGCTGGTCATGGTATTGGCGGTATTTTCCGTATTGATTGCAACCATCAACATCGCCGGTGGCTTTCGCGTCACCCAGCGCATGTTGAATATGTTCCGTAAAGATTGAGGACCGACCCATGGCAAACGGATTGATGACGGTTTCTTACATCGCAGCGGCGATCCTGTTCATTTTGAGCCTGGGCGGTTTGTCCCGGCAGGAAACCGCTCGGCGAGGAAACTTTTATGGCGCTCTGGGGATGGCCATCGCCATCCTGGCGACCGTGATTGGTGCGCAGGTGACGGGTTACGCGCTGCTGATTCCCGCAATTCTGGTTGGCGCAGTGGCCGGCTGGGTTTTGGCGGTACGGGTTGAAATGACGCAGATGCCCGAGCTGGTTGCGGTTCTGCACAGTTTTGTGGGGCTTGCAGCCACGCTGGTGGGTTATTCCAGCTACCTCGACCCCAATGCACATCTTGTGGGTGCCGAAAAAACCATCCACGAAGTGGAGATTTTTCTGGGCATCTTCATTGGCGCAGTAACCTTTACTGGTTCCATCATCGCCTTTGGAAAACTGCGCGGTTCCATTTCCGGCAAGCCCCTGATGCTGCCTGCGCGTCACTGGATGAACCTGACCGGCCTGCTGGTGGTGTTCTATCTGGGCAGCGTGTTCCTGGGTTCCGAGGGCACCGGTGGCCTGACGCCGCTGATCGTGATGACGCTGATCGCCTTCCTCTTCGGCATCCATCTCGTGATGTCCATCGGCGGGGCCGACATGCCGGTGGTGGTTTCCATGCTCAACAGTTATTCCGGTTGGGCTGCGGCGGCGACGGGTTTCATGCTCTCCAACGATCTGCTCATCGTCACGGGCGCCCTGGTGGGCAGTAGTGGTGCAATCCTGTCCTACATCATGTGCCGTGCCATGAACCGCAGTTTCATCAGCGTCATTCTGGGTGGCTTTGGCACGGGTGGTGGTACTTCCAGTGCCGCGGCGCCGGAAGGCGAGGTGGTAGCCATCAGCGCCGAGGAAACCGCACAACTGCTGGTGGATGCCAAGGAAGTGATCATCGTGCCAGGGTATGGCATGGCCGTGGCCCAAGCCCAGGGCGTGATCAGCGAAATCACCAAGCGTCTGCGCGCCAAGGGGGTCAAGGTGCGCTTTGGCATTCATCCTGTGGCAGGACGCCTGCCGGGGCACATGAATGTGTTGCTGGCCGAAGCCAAGGTGCCCTACGACATCGTGATGGAGATGGATGAAATCAACGCCGATTTCCCCGAAACGGATGCCGTGCTGGTGGTGGGCGCCAACGACATCGTCAACCCCAGTGCCCAGGATGATCCAGGAAGTCCCATCGCCGGGATGCCAGTACTGGAAGTCTGGAAAGCCAAAACGGTGGTGGTGTTCAAGCGCAGCATGGCCACGGGCTACGCCGGGGTGGATAATCCGCTCTTCTTCAAGGAAAATACCCGCATGCTGTTTGGTGATGCCAAAAAGAGCGTGGACGGCATTCTGGCCCACATTCCTTCCTGAGGGCAGACCCGAACACATTTGGGGTCCACTGAGGATCACAATCCCTCGACTCAGCAATGAGCGGGGGATTTTTCTTTCCGTCTCAACCGCAATGGATGATCGCACCGACCCTATGAAAAACGGAGCCGGATTGTTTCACAAAAGTTTCATTACCGGCATGTTATGGTTGCTGGTGGCAGGCCCTGCATGCGCCACGTTACAGGACGAAATCCAGGTCTATGACGACAGCATCAACAAGCCGGGCCAGTGGGGGCTCGAGCTGCATTTCAATTCCACGCCCTCCGGCATGTCAGCGCAGGAATATCCCGGAGAAATCCAGAATGTGCATGGCTACCGGGGCACGCCCGAGATCAGTTACGGCTTGACCGAAACGCTGGAAGCGGGGCTGTATCTTCCCGTCGTGCATGATGCGCAGGGCACGACCGCTTTTGCAGGTCCCCGGGTGCGCCTGAAATGGATTCCCCAGCAGGCGCCCGAGACGGGGGGTTATTTTTACGGGTTGAACGTGGAAGTGTCAGCGGTGAAACCACAATACGAACAGTACCAAAATGCCATCGAGCTGCGTCCCATTCTGGGTTTCCGCACGCCGGACTGGTTGTTCGTCACCAATCCGGCACTGGACTATCCGTTGCGTGCGGGATACCGTCAGGGTGGCCCTGATTTTGACCCCTCGTTCAAGGTGTCTCGCAACGTGGCCGAAGGCCTGGCCACGGGATTTGAGTATTACTCCGACCTTGGCAGCGTCAATAATTTTCTGCCATTTGCCAACCAGATGCATGTGCTATTTTGGGCGATGGATGTCGACCGCAAGCCCTGGGTGTTCAATTTTGGCGTCGGTCGGGGACTCACGCCTGGCTCTGACCGCTGGACCATCAAGAGCATTTTTGAGATTCCCTTCCACTGATGCGCACCCTTGCCCTGTTTCTCGTTGCATTGTGGGCTGCCACGGCCACGCTGGCCGCCGATGATCCTTCATGGGCGGTTCACATGGACGAGACGCTCATCGGGCAGCGCCACGGCAGTTTTTATTCAGCGCGTCCCGATGGCCCCTACAGCATGAGCTCTGCTGCCGAGCGCTCATACTCCAGCGTGACGGGGCTTAACCTGGGTTACGACCTGGGGCAGGGTACCGAAGCCTGGATGCGCGTGGAAACCATCCGTGGTATTGGATTGAGCAATGCCGGGGGGCTTGCAGCGCTCACCAACAACGACATGCAGCGCATCATGGAAAACCGTTTCGTCCCCTACATCGCGCTGGGTTTCGTCACGCATACCTGGAACCTGGGTGGAGGCGCGCAGGAAATCGAAGCAGACAGCCTTCAGTTTACCCACGAGGCCACACAGCGGCGTCTTAACCTCACGGTAGGGAAAGTGGACCTGCTGGGCATCTTTGACGACAACGCCTATGCGCACAAGAGCGATGACCAGTTTCTCAACTGGTGTTTCATGACGCACTGCGCCTACGATTTTGCCGCCGATGCGCGCGGCTATACCTGGGGCATGGCCTCCGAACTGCAATGGGATGACTGGTCCACCCGCGCGGGCTGGTTTGCCATGCCACGCCTGCCCAACCAGCTGGAAATCGACGGTTCCATTGGCCAGCATTTTGGCGTCAACTGGGAACTGGAACGGCGCTGGCAGAGCGGGGCGCTCAAGTTTCTGGCCTACCAGGGGCGCATGCGGCTTGCCGACTATACGCAGTTTCTCAACCAGACCGGGGTATACATCCAGAATGCCCCGAAGAGCGACGCCAAGCGTGGTGGCGCCGGGCTGAACCTGCAACAGGCCCTGTCGCCTGGGGTGGGTCTGTTTGCCCGTGCGTTCTGGAGTGGCGGCCATTATGAAACCATGGCCTTCACCGAAGCCGACAGCAGCGCCAGCGCAGGGGTGGTGCTGGACGGCAAACTCTGGGGCAGATCACAGGACGGCATTGGGGTGGGCTTTGCGCGCAATCAGATCAATCAGGCCCGACAGAATTTCCTGCAAGCGGGCAACTATGATCTCTTCATCGGCGACGGTTTTCTGGTGTATGCCCCAGAGGCCGTGCTGGAAACTTACTACAAGTTCGGCATCGTGCGCGGCGTGCACATCACCCTGGATTGGCAGAACATCAACAACCCCGCCTTCAATCAGGCGCGTGGCCCCATCAACGTTTACGGTATCCGTTTTCATGGCGAGTTCTGAACTTCGGTAGAATCCATCCAACATTCCCGTGCCTCCCAGGAGTAATTTCCATGTACATCAAACCCGCACTTTCACTCGCCGATGCCAAGGCAGTCGCCAACGCCGCCCGGGCCAAGGCCGAAGAGAACAACTGGAACGTGGTGATTGCCATCGTGGATGAAGGCGGACACCTGATGTTGCTGGAGCGCATGGATTACACCCAGCTGGGTTCGATCGAAGTCGCCCAGCAAAAAGCCCGGACAGCCTACCTCTTTCGCCGGCCCACCAAAAAGATCGAGGAAGCCGTGCTGGGTGGGCGCACCATCATGCTCAACCTGCCCCAGGCCACCCCCATCGAAGGTGGGGTTCCCCTCATGAACAAGGGAGAAATGATTGGTGCCATCGGGGTTTCAGGGGTCCAGTCCTTTCAGGATGGCCTTATCGCCGAAGCCGGTGCCGCACTCGCCGCGGATTTCAAGAAAGTCTGAGAACGCCCGCAGCCAAACACCAGGTGGTGCGCCATGCGCTGGGATATCTTTTGTCGGGTAGTGGACAACCTCGGAGACGCCGGGGTGACCTGGCGGCTTGCCCGGCAATTGCAGGGCGAGTGGGGCGCCGAAGTCCGGCTTTTCATCGATCACCTGCCCACCCTTGCACAACTGGACCATCGCATCAACCCAACCTTGCCGGAACAAACGGTGGGCGGGATCACCGTACGTCACTGGACGCAGCCCCTTGCGGTGGATCGCGTTGCGGAGGTGGTTCTGGAAACCTTTGCCTGCGATACGCCCGAGCCCTACTTGCAGGCCATGGTGCAGCAGTCGCCTCCCCCTGTCTGGATCAATCTGGAGTATCTCAGCGCTGAAGACTGGGTCAGTCGCTGCCATCTTTTACCTTCGCCCCATCCCACCTTGCCACTGACCCGCTATTTTTTCTTTCCGGGTTTTGAAGCCACCACGGGCGGATTGCTACGAGAGTCCCGGTTGCTGGCCCAACGGGATGCATTTCACGCGGACCCTGAAGCTCTGGTGCAGTTCTGGGCGGCATTGGGGTTGCGGCCGCCAGAGGCGCGCATCAAAGTCGTCACGCTCTTTGGCTACGACACCGTCCAGGTGCATGATTTGATCGAGGCCTGGGCCCATGGGCCCAATACGGTCCGTTGCCTGGTGCCGGAGGGAACTCCCCTGGCATTGCGTGCCGCCCAGCATCTTGAACGCCGCACTGGCCAGGGCATGGCCTCCAGGGGGGCGCTCAGCCTCGTCTGGGTGCCCTTCAGGGACCAGGTGGATTATGATCCCCTGCTGTGGGCAGGGGACTTCAACTTCGTTCGTGGCGAGGATTCATTTGTCCGCGCCCAATGGGCAGCCCGACCCATGGCCTGGCATATCTACCCCCAACCCGGGCAGGCGCACCGCATCAAACTCAAGGCGTTTCTGGACAGTTACCTGCACGGCCTGGAAGCGGGGATCGCGCAGCGTTACTGCAACCTGTTTGATGCCTGGAACGGCGAAGGCGCCATCGGCAGCGCCTGGGAGGCCCTGCTGCCTGACTGGGCCGTTTTACAGACGCACGCCCGGGTCTGGTCCATGCGGCAAGCCGCTTTTCCTGACCTGGCACATAACCTTGCGGAATTTGTTGATAAATTGTTATAATTTAAAGTTAATTTCCATATCTTTTCAGAGACGTGCAACATGAAACAGGCGCAAGAACTTCGTTCCGGTAATGTCATCATGGTGGGCAAGGACCCCATGGTCATTCAAAAGGCGGAATACAACAAGGGCGGCCGCAGCTCTGCGGTGGTCAAGATGAAACTGAGAAACCTGCTTACTGGCGCTGCCAGCGAGGTGGTGTACAAGGCGGACGACAAGCTCGACCAGGTCATCCTGGAGCGCAAGGAAGTGACCTATTCCTACTACGCTGATCCCAGCTACGTGTTCGTGGATGCCGAGTACAACCAGTACGACATGGACACCGAAAGCCTCGGTGACGCCATCAATTACCTCGAAGACGGCATGCCTGGCGAGATCACCATGTATGAAGGCCGCGCCATCTCGGTAGAACTGCCCAACTCGCTGGTGCGCGAAATCGAGTACACCGAACCTGCCGTGCGCGGGGATACTTCGGGCAAGGTGCTCAAGCCTGCCACGCTCAAGAATGGTTTCAAGATCAACGTGCCGCTGTTCTGTGAAACCGGTGACAAGATCGAAATCGACACCACCACCGGCGAATATCGTCGGCGCGTGAACGGTTAAATGCTCTCCCCAACATGACGCTCAAGCGGCCTCAGGGTCCCTCCGGGCGTCTTGTTTGGGTTGAGCATCAATCGCGGGTCCTGGTGGACAATCCGCTGGGTGACCCGTCCCTGCGCCGGTTTCCGGTGTGGCTGCCCGCCCAGTACGACCAGCCGGCCCATCAGGGCAAGCGCTTCCCCGTGTTCTACGACCTGGTGGGATACCTGGGGTCTGGCGCTTCACATGTCAGCTGGCGTCCCTTCGATGAAACCATTCCGGAGCGCGTGGCGCGGCTCATCCATGAAAAGGCCATGGGACCGGTCATTCTGGTCTTTCCGGACTGTTTCACTGCCCTGGGGGGCAACCAGTACATCAACTCCAGCGCCATCGGGCGCTATGCCGACTATCTTACCCGCGAGATCGTGCCCTTCATCGATCGCGAATTCCGCACGTTGTCTGCGCGCGACCATCGCGGCATTTTCGGAAAATCCTCCGGCGGCTATGGGGCCCTGGTGCACGGCATGAAATATCCGGATACCTGGGGGGGTGTGGCTTGCCACTCGGGCGATGCCTATTTTGATTTTACCTATCGCAGTGACTGGCCCAATACGCTCAACGAGCTGGCACGCCATCGGCCGCGCGCGCGCAAGGCAGGGGCCATCTCGGTCAGCCGCGAAATGCGTGGGGTGGAGCGTGGCCTCGATGATGGGCGCGTGCGGCGTTTTCTCGAGATGATCTGGGGCAAGGACAAGCCTTCAGGCCAGGAATCCCATGCGCTCATGAACCTGTGCATGGCGGCAAGCTACGATCCCGATCCGCGTGCGCCCAATGGGTTTCGCCTGCCGTTCAACCTGGAGACGGGCGAACTCATTCCCGCGCGCTGGGCGCGCTGGCTGCAGCACGACCCCATCCACATGGTGACGCGTCACGCCAGGGCCCTGAAGTCCCTGAAGGCGCTGTTCATCGATTGTGGCTGGCGCGACCAGTACCACATTCACTACGGCAGCCGCATTCTGGCAAGGCATCTGGAAGCGTTACACATTCCGCACCGCTATGAAGAATTCGACGATACCCATTCCGGCATTGATTACCGCCTGGAACGCAGCCTGCCGGTGCTGTTCAAAGCCCTGAAAAACTGAAGTCCACTTCAGGACGCTGTCCCGAGACGATTGCTGCCAATGCCTTGCCGCTGCCGCATCCTGTGGTCCAGCCCAGGGTGCCATGGCCGGTGTTCAAAAACAGGTTGGCCATGCGGGTGCGTCCGATGAGCGGTAGATTGGAAGGTGTGGCAGGCCGCAAGCCGGTCCAGAAAGTGGGGCGGGTGTAATCGGCAGCCCCGGGAAACAACGATTGGGCGCGTGCCAGCAGGGCATTGCAGCGGGCGGTGTTGAGCGAGGTGTCGTAGCCGTTGAATTCTGCCGTTCCGGCAATGCGGAACGCATCTCCCAGCCGGGTAAACACCATCTTGTGGGCATCATCCGTGATGCTGACCTGGGGGACCGCGGCAGGGTCAAGGATGGGCACCGTGGCGGAGTAGCCCTTGACGGGGTACACGGGAATGTTGAGGCCCAGGGGGCGCAACAGCGGGGCGCTATAGCTTCCCAGCGCAACGACCACCGCATCGGCTTCCAGCAAGGCCGTTTGTCCGGCCAGCGCAATTCCCGTGATGCGCCGGCCATCCGTCGCCAAACCCTGCACGGTCTGGTTGAAGCGAAAGCTGACGTCATGCGCCTCGCACAACCTTGCCAGGGCCTGCGTCCAGACTTTGGCATCGCCCGAGCCGTCACCTGGGGTGTAGGTGGCCCCAACCCAAAGTGACCGCGAGGCCTCCAGGGCGGGTTCCAGGACCAGCGCTTCTGCCTGGCTTACCCGCGTGCGCGGGTACCCGTGACGCGTGATGAGGGCGGCGGCACGACAACCGCGATTCCAGTCGGCAAAGGTAGGGTAGAGGTTGAGAATGCCCCGGTCCTGGGCCTGGTAGGCAATGCCGGTTTGTTTGTGCAGGGCCAGCTGTGCAGCGCGGCTATACAGTCCGAGATTGAGCAACGCCAGCAGGTTGCGATGGCTGCGCTGGGGCCAGCATTCGCGCAGAAACCGCAGGATCCAAAGCCATTGTTGCGGGTCGGCGCGCAGGCGGAATAGCAGGGGCGCGTCTTCCCGAAACCCCCATTTCAGCAATTGGGGAAATGTTTCGGGACTGGCCCAGGGCTCCACGTGGCCGGCAGAAAGCTGGCCGCCATTGGCAAAGCTGGTTTCCATGGCGGCTTCGGCCTGACGTTCGATGACGGTGACCTGATGTCCTGCCTCGCGCAAGTACCAGGCACTGCTGACACCCAGAATCCCGGCGCCCAGGACGACGACATGCATGAACACAATTCCTTCGGATTTCCCAGAGGGCCACAGTCAAAATTAAGGCCACTCCCAGTTTAGCAGAAGCCAGAAACACTGGGCGGCGCTATAATTGCGGGCAGTGCATTTTTTTCACAGGACGCAGTATATGAATCTTGATCGAGTACCAGCCGGGCGGGACATTCCCAACGATTTTAACGTCATCATCGAAATTCCCATGAATGGCGAGCCCATCAAGTATGAACTGGACAAGGAAACCGGAGCCATGTTCGTGGATCGGTTCATGTCCACGGCCATGCACTACCCCTGCAACTATGGGTACATTCCCAAAACCCTCTCCGACGACGGCGATCCCGTGGACGTACTGGTGTTGACCCCCATTCCCCTGATTACCGGGGTGGTGGTACGCTGTCGCCCCGTGGGCATGCTCAAGATGACGGATGAGGCGGGTGGCGATGCCAAGCTGTTGGCGGTACCGGTGGACAAGCTGTGCAACCTCTACCGCACCATCCAGAGCCCGCGTGATCTGCCTGAAATCTCGTTGAGCCAGATTGCCCACTTCTTTGAACATTACAAGGATCTGGAACCGGGCAAGTGGGTCAAGATCGAGGGTTGGGTAGGGCAGGAAGAAGCCAAGGCAGAAATCCTGGCGGGCATCGAGAATTTTAACCACGCCAAAAAGAAACCCATGTACTGATCAGGCGGTCCGCACCTCGATAACCGGACGACCGTCCGGAGTCTTGCGGGGAGCGGGCTTCCAGGCATGGCCATAGACGATTTCAAAGGTGGCCGGAAGCAATCCCTCGTGGCGCAGCCGTTCGTAAGCCTTCGTCAGGGCTTGCCAGCGCTGTCGCCCCATCAGCCCACGCGGGCGGCCAGGAAGGGCGTTTGCCCCGCCGGCAAGGCGCAGGTCCTGCAGCAGGGCTGCAAGATCGGTATAGGTGACCTGCAGGTTTTCGCGATCCATGACCGGGTTGGAAAAACCGGCATGCACCAGCGCATCCCCCACGTCATGCATGTCCATAAACTGCTGCACGTGGTCCTGTTCATTGCCCAATTCGGCAAAAGCCGCGCGCAACTCCTTCAGGGTATCCGGGCCCAGCGTGCTGAACATGAACAGGCCCTCGGGGCCCAGCACACGATGAATTTCCTTCAAGGTCATCTCGAGCGACGTCCAGGGCAGCATCAGGTTGGACCAGACAAGATCCATGCTGGCGGCGCGAAGGGGCATGCGTTCAGCGTCGGCGCAGAGTGCAAAGCGGGTGTCTGGTGGTGCGAGGAGGCGCCACCAGGGACGGGGTCGCCAGGGGTTGGCCCGCAACAGGGCATCGGCAATATCGAGTGAAAAAAGGGCTGCCTGGGGAAACCGGTGGTGCAGGCCATCACCGGCAAATCCCGTGCCCGCGCCCAGATCCAGGATGCGGGTGGGCTGGATTTTCAGGAACTCAAAATGTTCCAGTAGCCGTCCGCCCACTTCCTGGGCCAGAAAGGCCCGGTCGGCGTAGAAAGCAGCGCTTCGATTGAAATTGCGACGAACCCGGGATTTCTCGAGCGTCACTCGGCGTGCAGACCCAGTCGTTCAAACAGGCGTTGGTCGCGCTGCACGTCGGGATTGCCGGTGGTGAGCAGTTTTTCGCCGTAAAAGATGGAATTGGCGCCTGCCAGAAAACACAGCGCCTGCATTTCGTCGGACAGGGATTCGCGCCCTGCAGAGAGCCTGACGCGCGAGGCGGGCATGGTGATGCGCGCGCACGCGATGGTGCGCACAAATTCAAACGGGTCGAGCGCCTCGGTGCCATGCAGGGGTGTGCCCTCCACCTGCACCAGAAGGTTGATGGGCACCGACTCCGGTACCGGATCCAGGCTGGCCAGTTCAAACAGCAATCCGGCACGCATGCGGCGGGTTTCGCCCATGCCCACAATCCCGCCGCAGCAGACGTGCATGCCGGCATCGCGGACGGCTGCGAGCGTGTCCAGGCGGTCCTGGTATTCCCGGGTATGAATGACTTCGCCGTAAAACTCGCGCGCCGTGTCGAGGTTGTGATTGTAGTAGTCGAGGCCTGACTGCTTCAGGCGTTCGGCTTGCTCTGGCTTCAGCATGCCCAGCGTGGCACAGGTTTCAAGGCCCAGGGCGCGAACGCCCTCGATCATGTCGATGACGGCGTTGAGGTCGCGATCCTTGGGGCTGCGCCAGGCGGCACCCATGCAGAAACGTGAAGCCCCGGCAGCTTTGGCCGCCTGCGCTGCTGCCAGCACTGCTTCGGTGGAGAGAATGGCCTGGGCTGCCACGGCAGTGGGATGACGCACCGATTGCGGGCAATAACCGCAGTCCTCCGGGCACCCGCCCGTCTTGACCGACAGCAGCGTGGAGAGCTGGATCCCGTTGGGGTCGAAGTGGGCCCGATGCGCAGATTGCGCCCGCCAGATCAGGTCATTGAAAGGCAGTTCGAATAGCGCTTCGATGGCTTCGATGGACCAAGTCGTTGCGTTTTTCGGAGCTGAAGGAACGGGGGCAACAGCGTGCGGCGCAGTAGAATGCATGTTCATGGGTGCGATGATCAAGGACGGGCCCCCCTCTTGTCAAATCGCGATGCATTTTTATGGCAGCTGCCGCGCAGCTGTTTTCTCTGTGGACAGCCGTTGCAGCATGATCGGCTGCTGTGCGCGCCCTGTGAGGCAGGGCTTCCCGCCAAGGAGACTCCCGCGTGCCGCTGCTGCGGCGAACCGCTCGAGCGTCCTGCGCCGGTGCTGCTGTGTCGGCGTTGCGCCAGTGCACCCCTGGCCGTGGATGAAACCGTTGCCGCATTTGCCTACCGCTATCCGCTCGATGTGCTGGTGCGGCATTTCAAGTATGGTGGCGCGTTGTATCTGGCAAAACCCCTGGCTGAAGGCCTGATGCGGACAGCTGCACGGCACGGGCGGCCGGATGTGCTGCTGGCCATGCCCCTGTCGCCGCGTCGACGCCGTCGTCGCGGTTACAATCAGGCCCACGAGATTGCCGTACGCCTCGCCCGGCATTTCGAGCGTCCGTTGCTGGCTGGCGTGCGGCGCATCCGCGATACCGAGGCCCAGGCCGGTTTGAACTTTACCCAGCGGCGCGACAACATGGCGGGAGCTTTCGCGTGTGGCGCTGCCGTGGCAGGCCTTCACGTCGCCGTCGTCGATGACGTCATGACCAGCGGGGCTACCATGGATGCCCTGGCTCAGGTGCTCAAGGCGCATGGGGCGCGTCGTGTCAGTGCCTGGGTTGTGGCGCGCACGCCATCACCCGACTTTTAAGGAAGCGCATCATGTTTGAAGTTGTCCTGTACCAGCCCGAAATTCCCCCCAACACCGGAAACATCATCCGGCTTTGTGCCAACACGGGGGCCACGCTGCATTTGATAGAACCCTTGGGCTTTGACATTTCAGATCGCCAGTTGCGGCGCGCCGGGCTGGATTATCACGAAAGCGCCGTGATGCGGGTGCATCCCCATTGGCAGGCCTGTCGCGAGGCCCTGCCTGGGCGTCGCTGGTTTGCGCTGACCACCCGGGCTTCGCGGTTTTATACAAACGCAAGCTATCGTCCCGGGGATGTGTTCGTGTTGGGGCCCGAAACCCGGGGCCTGCCCGAAGGGATCCTGGCAGAATTTGACGAGGAGGCGCGGTTGCGACTGCCCATGGTGGCGGGAAGCCGCAGCCTCAATCTGGGCAATGCGGCGGCAGTAATGGTGTTTGAAGCCTGGCGGCAGCAGGGGTTTGAAGCAGCGGTGTGAGCGCGCAGGGCTACTCGGAGCGAGGTTCTCGCGCCAGCAACAGTTCCACGGCTTCGTGGGCGTTCAAGGCGCCGGAGAGCACCCCTTGTACGGCAGTGGTAATGGGCATTTCCACGTGATGGTGATGGGCCAGGCGTGTGGCAGCAAGGGCTGAAGTGACCCCTTCGGCCACATGGCCCAGTTGCGCCAGGATCTCCTCCAGCGTTTGCCCACGCGCCAATCCCTGTCCCACGCGATAGTTGCGCGAGAGCGCACCGGTGCAGGTCAACACCAGGTCGCCCAGGCCAGACAGTCCCATGAAGGTTTCCGAACGCCCTCCCAGGGCTACGCCCAGCCGTGCAATTTCAGCAAGGCCGCGCGTGATGAGCGCAGCCCGTGCATTGAGTCCCAGGCCCAGTTCATCTGAGAGCCCCGAGGCGATGGCCACGACATTTTTCAGTGCACCCGCCAGTTCCACGCCCACCACATCCGTGCTGGAATAAAGCCGCAGACGATGGCCATGCAGGGTGCGCGAGATATTGCGGGAAAAATCGGGCTGCAGGGAGGCCAGCGTAATGGCGGCAGGCAGGCCATTGGCAATTTCTTCGGCAAAGCTGGGGCCGGACAGCACCCCGCTGGGAACGCCGCTTTGCAGTGTTTCGGCCACAACCTGGTGCGGCATGAAGTCGCTGCCCTGCTCGAATCCCTTGCAGGCCCAGAGGATGGGCAGGTCGGGACGATGGTGGAGGAGGGTGCGCAGGGTTTCGCGCAGTCCCGCCACGGGTACTGTCAGGAGGGCAAGATCAGCATCCTCGACGGCCTGGGAAAACCGGGAGGTCAGCTCCATGTGCGCTGGCAGCGGATGCCCGGGCAGGTAGCGTTCGTTGATTCGGGTGGCACTGATCCTGTCCATGGCTTCGACATCGCGCCCCCAGAGGGAGACCCGATGACGCCCGGACAGGGTCAGGGCTAATGCGGTTCCCCAGGCTCCGGCACCGAGGATCGCGATCTTCATGGGTTACTGCGACACCGCTGGCGCAGGGGCTGCCTGGGCTTCGGCCTGTTGCAGACGCTGCTGGTGCAGGACTTCAAAATTGACCGGATTGAGCATGACCGGCGGAAATCCGGCACGCGTGACGAGGTTGGAGACGGTTTCGCGCGCGTAAGGAAACAGGATGTTGGGGCAGGTCACGTCCAGAACGAAGGGCATGTCTGGGGCCGGAATGTTCATCAGCCGGAAAATGCCCGCTTCAACCACTTCCACCAGAAACATTGTCTTGTCCTTCATCGTGGCGGTGACCGTCACCGATAGCGTGATCTGGAATACCCCGTTATCAATGGCCACGCTGCCGTTGTTCAACTGCACCGAAATTTCTGGCGTATCGCGTTCCAGGAAAATCTGGGGCGCATGCGGAATCTCCAGCGAGGCATCCTTGAGATAGATTTTTTCGATGGCGAAAACGGGGGTCTGATCCATTTGTGTTTCCTGTTGTGCGTCCTGAGTCATGAGGTCATTGTCCTGAGGTGAGGTTTGCAAGCAGGGGGGCGAGGCCGCCCGCGCGGTCCAGCGCGACCAGATCGTCATACCCGCCAACATGGGTTTCATTGATGAAAATTTGTGGCACCGTGCGTCGCCCGGTGCGGTGGATCATGGTCTCCCGTTGGGAGGGATCGAGATCCACGCGAATCTTGTGTAATTCGGTCACCCCTTTGCCCTTGAGATAACGCTCGGCCATGACGCAGTAGGGGCATACGCCGGTGGTGTACATGGTGATCTGGTGTGCCATGAGAAGTCTTTTATACTTTGCCGCTGGCAGTTTCGATGGGCAGGTTGGCTTCAATCCAGGCCGAGACGCCGCCCTGCAATACGAATACGTCGGTAAAGCCTTGCTCTTTCAGGGTTTTGACCGCCTTGGCGCCGCTTTGTCCGGTACTCACCAGGATGGCTGGGCGCGACTTGAATCGGGAAATTTCTTCAAAACGGGTCACCAGCTCGTCCGCAGGGATGTGCCGTGCATTGGGCAGATGGCCCAGGGTGAAGTCCTGTTGGCGCCGCAGGTCGATGATGATGGCATGCTTCTGGTTGATCAGCTGGGTGGCTTCCAGGGTGCCGATGGAGGACTGGGGACCCATGAATTTCTGGATTTCAGGCCAGGCCAGCATGATACCGCTGGCGACAACCAGGACAACGAGGCCAAGATGTTGCAGTAGAAAGTCCAAAGGAGGCGCTCCATCGATCGAAAATAGGGCCTGTATTCTACCATGGGGTCAGCGCGCGAAGCTGAAGCAAAGGGTCGTATCCATCTTTAAGCCGCCCGAGGTCGTTTTCTTTGCTAAAATGCCTCTATTTATTGTTAGCGAATGGCCCCCATGAAGAAAATCGTGTTGCTTCGCCACGGTCAGAGTCTCTGGAACGAACAAAACCGGTTCACGGGTTGGGTCGATATCGGCTTGACTGAACGTGGCAAACAGGAGGCCATCGCTGCAGGAAAATTACTGGCTTCTTCAGGTTTTGAAATTGACCTCGCATTCACCTCGGTCCTGCAACGGGCGATCAAGACCCTCTGGTTGGGGCTTGAGAACATGAACCGGATGTGGGTCCCCGTGATTTCGGACTGGCATCTCAACGAACGCCACTACGGCGACCTGCAGGGACACAACAAGATCGAAACCTCGGCACGCTACGGCGAGGCCCAAGTGTACCAATGGCGCCGCAGTTACGACATTGCGCCACCGCCGCTTGCGCTGGACGATCCGCGTTGCGAGATTGCCGATCCGCGTTACCGTCATTTGACGGTCGAAGAATTTCCGCGGGGCGAAAGTCTCAAGGATACGGTGGATCGGGTTATCCCCTATTGGACAAACGTCATAGCGCCCGCCGTGCGCGATGGCCGCCAGGTGCTGATCGTGGCCCATGGCAATTCATTGCGTGCCCTGGTCAAATACCTGGGCAACATCGCTGACGATGCCATCGTGGGCGTCAACATTCCCACGGGCATGCCCATGGTGTATGAACTCGATGAAGACTTGCGTGCCCTCAACAGCTATTACCTGGGCGATCCCGACGAAATTGCGCGGATGTCCGAAGCCGTCGCCAACCAGGGTCGAATCGAGTCCTGAGTCGGCCAGGTGGCGCGTCCCTTCTTCATTGGTCTGTTGCTCGGTTTATGTTGCAGCGCTGCCTTGGCAGGCCCGGCCAATGACCTGGAAGATCTGCGCGGGCGTATTCATCAACTGCAGCAGGATCTGTCCACGACCGAGGGCTCCAAGAACGAGGCCGTCGATGCGTTGCGCAAATCCGAGCATGCCATCAGCGAAACCAATCGCACCCTGCGCGACCTCGAGCAGCAGCAGCGGGCATTGCAATCCGAACTCGACAATCTGCATCAGCGCTCCACGCAAACCCGGGAAGAAATCGGCCAGAGCCAGGGAGCGCTAGCTCGGCTGCTCAAGCAGCGCTATGAACAGGGTGTGCCTGACATGGTGCCGTTGCTGCTCTCGGGCGAGGATCCAGATGATATTGCGCGTCAGATGGAATATCTCGAAATCCTGGCGCGATCCCAGGCCCAAACCATGCACGCGCTGCGCAACAACTTGCAGGCCCTGGCGCAGGTCACCACGGCGCGCGAACAGAAGTTGAAGCAGCTGGCCGCGGTCCAGGCGCAACAGGCGTCGCAGCGCAAGCGCCTGCAGGCTGAAACCGAAGCGCGGGCCAAGGTGGTGGCAAGCCTCTCCAGCAAGATGAAAAAGCAGAAGCGCAGCCTGGAATCCTTGCGCAAGGACGAAAAGCGCCTGACCAAACTGGTGGAAGACATTGCCCGCATGTTGGCGCGTCGTGATCAGGATCGGCGCGCCAGACTGCAGAAGAAGGGTGCGGACAAGCCGGTTGCGGACGGTGCTGCACCGCCTCCGGCGGTGGCCATGATCGACAAGGTGCCCGAGCCGGGTTACGACAGTGAAGGCTTTGCCCGCATGAAAGGGCATTTGCGTTTGCCAGTGGCCGGGGAACTGATCAACCGTTTTGGCAGTCCACGTTCAGACACCGGTTTGAGCTGGCGCGGGTTGTTCATCCGCGCTCCGGAAGGGCGCGAAGTGAAGGCGGTGGCTTCCGGTCGTGTGGTTTTTTCGGATTGGCTGCGGGGGTTTGGCAACCTGCTCATCATTGATCACGGCGGCAGCTACATGAGTCTTTATGGCGGGGCACAAAGCCTGTTTGCCCAGGTGGGTGAGACTGTTCAGGGCGGCGCGACGGTGGCCACGGCAGGAAGCACCGGTGGAAATAGTGAATCGGGGCTATACTTCGAGCTTCGCTATCAAAGCAAACCATTCGACCCCATGAGCTGGGTGGGTCGTCCATAGGAAACGAGAGAAGGATATACGGAATGGGTGGGCAACTGAAAAAATTGGGGCTGGTGGTGATGGGAGCAGTCATCGGGTTTGCGCTGACGCTCAACCTTTCTGCCGTGGCAGAGCGCCCGCAGGCACAGGCGCCCGCGCCGTTGCCCATTGAGGAATTACGCACGTTCAGCGAAGTGTTCGGGCGCATCAAGTCCGATTATGTTGAACCGGTAGACGACAAGAAACTCATCAAGGAAGCCATCACGGGTATGGTGGCAGGCCTCGATCCGCACTCCGCCTATCTGGACCAGGATGCCTACAAGGAATTGCAGGCCGGAACACAAGGCGAATTTGGCGGCCTGGGCATCGAAGTCAGCATGGAAGACGGCCTGGTGAAGGTGGTTTCTCCCATCGACGATACGCCGGCAGCCCGTGCTGGCATCAAACCGGGCGACCTCATCATCAAGCTCGATGATGCGGCGGTCAAGGGCATGACGCTCAATGACGCGGTCAAGCGCATGCGGGGCAAGCCCGATACGCAGATCACCCTGACCTTGCTGCGCAAGAACGAACCCAAACCGCTGGTGGTGACCCTGACGCGTGCCGTCATCAAGATGAAGAGCGTGAAGCTCAAGGAAATCGAACCCGGTTACGCCTCGATTCGTGTCAGCCAGTTCCAGGAGCACACCGGAGAAGACCTGGCTGCGGCCATCGAAAAGTTTTACAAGGATAACAACGGCGCCATCAAGGGGCTGGTACTGGATCTGCGCAATGATCCAGGCGGCCTGCTGAATGCAGCCGTGGGCGTTTCTGCGTCCTTCCTGCCACGGGATGCGCTGGTGGTCTATACCGAGGGCCGCGTGGCCGACGCCAAGATGCGCCTGACCGCTACGCCTGAAAACTATTTGCGTGGCCCGGCCGATACGGATTATGCCGCCGCACTGCCTGCGCTGGTGAAGAAAGTGCCGATGGTGGTACTGGTCAACGGCGGTTCGGCTTCAGCTTCCGAAATCGTTGCGGGAGCCCTGCAGGACCACCATCGGGCTACCATCATGGGGGTTCAGACTTTTGGCAAGGGCTCGGTCCAAACCATCCTGCCCCTATCCAACAACACCGCACTGAAACTGACCACGGCGCGCTACTTTACGCCCAATGGTCGTTCCATCCAGGCCAAGGGCATCGTCCCGGACGTGGTGGTACAAGAGGATGCCGATGCCGTCGAATCCATGCTGGGCATTCGCGAAGCCGATCTGGAAGGCCATCTCTCCAACCCCACGGACAAGAAGGGTGAAGCGGTGAAGCCGGCAAGCAAACCTGCTGCCGCCGCTGGTCAGGAAGCGACAGCCAAGCCTGCGCATAAGCCCCAGGCCAAGCTGGAAGACGGCAAGGAAAAGCCTGACTACCAGTTGGACCAGGCCATTGCCTATCTCAAGGGGAAGCAGCCCAAGGCTAACTGAGCAAGGCGCATGGACGATTCCGAACTGTTGCGCTATAGCCGCCACATCCTGCTCGACGAGCTGGGTGTGGAGGGGCAGGAAAAAATCCGCAAGGCCCATGTGCTCCTGATCGGGGCAGGGGGGTTGGGCTCTCCGGCATCGCTCTACCTGGCAGCCAGTGGCGTGGGGCGCATCACACTGTGCGACGGAGATGCCGTGGACCTCACCAATCTGCAGCGCCAGATTGCGCTGCGCCTGTCTGATTTGGGGCGCAACAAGGCGCTGGCCACACGCGACTCCCTGCTGGCCATCAACCCCGATGTCGACGTCGTGACGCTTGCCGAACGCCTGTCCGGAGAGGCCTTGTCCAGCCAGATTGCCATGGCCGATGTGGTGCTGGATTGCAGCGACAATTTTGCCACGCGCCATGCCGTCAACCGGGCCTGTGTCCTGCATCGCAAGCCGCTGGTGTCGGGAGCGGCCATCCGTTTCGACGCCCAGATCACCGTGTTTGACCCGCGCGCCGCAGACAGCCCCTGTTATGAATGCCTGTATCCGGAAAACGCCGTGGACGAGGAAGTGCGCTGTGCGGTCATGGGCGTATTTTCGCCGTTGGTGGGCATTGTGGGCGCCGCCCAGGCCGCCGAGGCGCTCAAGCTGTTGGTGGGTATGGGGCAGTCCCTCGCGGGGCGGCTGTTGATCCTGAACGCCCTTTCCATGGAATGGCAGCAAATCCGTTTGCCGCGCGATCCCGGCTGCAAGGTGTGCGGCGCAAGCGCTACAGCGCCTTAGCGTATTCCTGCAGATTCCAGCGCGGGTGGACGGCGAAGGTTCCGTCCGAAGGGGTACTGTGGATTTGCCGTTGCAGGTGCAAGGCCCCCGCGTAGGCAATCATGGCCCCATTATCAGTGCACAGGCGCAACGGCGGAAACGCCACCTGCCCCCCCTGCTTTTCCACTTGCAGGGTGAGGGCGGCGCGCAGGCGGCGGTTGGCCCCCACCCCTCCGGCTACCACCAGTTGTTTCATGCCAGTCTGCGCCAGGGCCTCTCGCGCTTTGTGGCACAGCACATCCACCACGGCAGCTTCAAAACTTGCGGCGATGTCGGGGTAGTCCTCCGGCTGATGAGCCTTCACCAGCATCGAAACGGCGGTTTTCAAGCCGCTGAAGCTCAGGTTGAGGTCGCCACTGTGCATCATGGGGCGCGGCAGGGCAAAACGCTGGGGATTGCCTGTTTCGGCCAGACGCGACAGGGCAGGGCCACCGGGATAGGACAGCCCCAACAGTTGGGCGGTCTTGTCGAATGCCTCTCCTGCGGCATCGTCCACTGTCTCTCCCAGCAATGCGTACTGGCCCACGTCGCGCACGGCCATGAACTGGCTATGGCCACCCGAAACCAGCAATGCCACGAAGGGGAAGGTGGGAGGCGGGTCACCCAGCAGCGGGGAGAGCAGGTGGCCTTCCAGGTGATGCACGCCTACCGCCGGTACGTCGAGGGCCAAAGCCAGCGCTTCGGCCACTGAAGCGCCCACCAGCAGGGCGCCGGCAAGCCCCGGCCCGGCCGTATAGGCCACGGCATCGAGATCGGTCAGCGTTTTGTCGGCTTGTTTCAGGGTTTGCCGGATCAGCGGCACCACCCGACGGATGTGATCACGCGAAGCCAGTTCGGGGACTACCCCGCCATACGCTTCATGCAGGGCAATCTGGGAATGCAGGGCGTCGGCCAGCAGGCCGCCGCGGGTGTCGTAGAGGGCAACGCCCGTCTCATCGCAGGAAGATTCGATACCCAATACCAGCATTCTTGAGGGCTCCTCGGTCGGGGGAGTGCTATTCTAGCAGCCCAGTGACAAACGGACAGAGTTCCTGCTATAATCCACGACTTTTCCGAGACGACCCTGTTGTCGATTTAGAGGTTTGAATGCCAAACATCCGCGTAAAAGAAAA
>VFSW01004304.1_pt1 | contig 21256 bp, 18 predicted proteins | sample 5358111 | NCBI WGS metagenome assembly VFSW01 (sample SAMN11554181, study PRJNA540505) | mine drainage metagenome | isolation source: sediment from site ElyBrook_90M | place: USA: Ely Copper Mine, Vershire, VT | collected 2017
GAAGCGCGGCTCAGGATGACAACCTCCGGAGGGTTCTGCAGCCGCGGCTGGGGCGGTTTTTGGTGCGGCGCTCGGTGAGCGCCGGGGTTTGCGCAAGGAAAAACCCGGCGGTGACACACCGCCGCTACAGCACGGGCGTCTGATGCCGGGCTGAAGCCCGGCGCTACAACCGCAGGCGCCGCGCCTAAGGCAGCGTCGCATCCTCGATGCCGGGTGGAATTGGATTGGAGTTGGAGTACGAAAGGTCGTCAAAGCGCAAGTCGGCCAGCGATCCTTTGCCTTCAATCTGGAAGCTGACGCGAGGCACGGGCAAAGCCCAGCCCGTCTCAATCCTTATCAACTTCCCCGCGGGTATGGTTGCGCGCACGTCAATGGCGTTCGGCGCATGGACCTTCAGCGTTACTTCCTGGCCGCTGCGGTTGTAGGCCATCATGCCTAAAAACACTTTGGGAGAGTCGAAAGAGAGCCCGGCCCGTTGTGAGTGCGGATCAGCAGGCGCCAGGTTGAACGTGGCAAGGCGCCCCTCGGGAACGCCGATCTTCCATTCTCCCTTGTCTCCCCAATTGATAATGCCGCTGGGGTATTCACCGGCCAGGATCGTGTTGGCAGCAAGCACAGGATTATCAAAATCCACCACGCCGGCCGGTGCACGGCCGCCCGTTCCCTCCACATCCACATGACGGGCGTTTAAATGGTGTATGCGCATAACGCCCGTTGAAGCCTCATAGGTGTAGCCCGGCTGCCGGATGTCACTGACTTGTTGCAAGTATCGCCCTGCCGCCGACACCCGGGCGGGCCTAAAGTCCAGCCGCAGAACATCCACGGCGGTGGCGTCAAACGTGGAATAGGTGACCCGCCCCTGGCCATAGGAAATACCTGTCACTACTGACGAACTTCCCAAAAAGTGCGTCTGGCCCGCCGGAGCCCATTCCGGCACGGCCCAAAGTCCGTCCATCAGGCGGCGCGGGCCATCGGCAAACTCATCCGTAAACCACCACTGACCGTTGCCCCAGGGCGTATGGCCCTTTGGAGGAAAACCCTGAAAGTAGGTAATCCAATTGTAGGAACGAAAGGCGGCATCGCGGTAAGAGGCGTCGTCCGTCCTGGAGTAATACAGGGCCTCCGCCGCCGCCAGGCGCGCCGTGTGGCTGTCGCAGCACCAGCCTGGTTTTTGGCAGCAAAAGTTCACTCCATCGCCTTGTTCGGTGGTCACCAGCGCCCCGTGAACAATGTATTTGGGCCACTTGGGAGTCGTCTTTACCCACTCAATCAGGCGCGCGGCATCCTGCCGCCAGTTCGCATCCGTTTCCGGATGGAGTATCAGATAGCGCGCTGTCTCCAGGGGAATCACATTATTCATATTCGCCATGTTGGGCGTAACGTCCTCAAAATACCCGGACCAAACGTTGTTCTTCATCGGGTACCGCATCAGCCAGTCCCAGGCCAGCCGCCGGGCGCGGCGGTAGGCGGCAACATCGCCGGATTGCAGACGAATCAGCTCATCGAAAAGCATAATGGGCCCGATCACGGCGGCGGAATAATCCCCTCGCTGTCCACCCTGCAGCGGCCTGGCGTCTCGCGCATAACACCGGAACGGCCAAGGCGAGGACTTGGCGTCACCGGGCTGCTGGTTTTTGGCGAGCGCGTCGGCGCACCGGATGGCGGCGCGCAGATAACGCGTAATCCCCGTCATCTGATAAAGACGCACATAGCCGTAGCCATCTTCGCCCACAACCGGCGGTTCAATATAATCCACCCCGTGCGGATTCCATCCGGTGTAGCGCCGGGCGCCAGGATCCGCGGAAGCGTAAGGCACGCCCGCCCAGGCGTAGGTGATGGGGGTTGTTCCGTTCTCCAGTTCGTAGTCAACCAGGTCCTCGAGAAAAGCGAGGGTCCGCGGGTCGCCCGTGTAGGGGTAAAGATGCTCGATAAAGCCTTCCATCATGGCCCGAAGATAGCCCGTGGAGTTTGCCCACTGGCGGTCCGGGTAGGTCATAAAGGTTTCGCGATCGTAGTTGATGCAGCAATAAAAATCGTAGTAGCGCTGATGGCTGTACTGCTGCTGCAAATACTTCCATCGGGAGAGAAAATAAGCGGCGTAGGATTCGCCCACACGGTGCGGCCGCGGCCAGGGCAGCAGATTTCCGTGTTCGCCAAGCTCCACGGGCCGCCCCTGAATGGCGGTTGAATCAACGGTGGAAAGCGTTTTGAACTGCGCCTGGCCCGGGCTGGCCGCGCCCGTCCACATCACAAACAGGATGATGAGCGTTAATCGCTTCATGCTTCCTTCCTCCGCCGCACCCGGCATTGTACATCTTATTGAGGATTGCGATTTATTGTGACGACTTTCTGCGAAGTGGCGCTCTCTGAGCGCCGGAAAACCGGCTTCGAAAACCGCCGTTACAGAAAAGACCGGCGCCTCAGAAGGCGTTGCAACGCACGCAACCCGCATTGTCATCCAGAGTGGAGCAAAGAACCCCGGCATGTCGCCGCCCAATGCGGAGATTCTTCGCCGCGGCACGCGCAGATCAGAATGACACCCGGGGGGACGGCAAGCCCGACCCTATAAACGCCGATGAGGACACCGGCGCCACAGGAAGCGCCGGCCGACCGGCTTGATTATTCCTGCAGCCAGGTGGAAATCTGTTTGAAGCTGGGGTAGTCGGTGCGGTCGGCCTGCAGCGGGGTAATCGAGACGTATTGCGCCAGCACAGCGGCGTAGTCCGAATCAGGTTCCACCTGATCCAGCGCCACGCTTTCATCCTGCCAATAGTAGGGGCGGCCGCGGGGATCCTTCTTTTCCAGAACGATATTCTGAGAAATCTTCTGGCTTTGGCGGGTAAGACGCGTGCCCTTGGGCTGGCCGCGGGGCACATTGACGTTCAGCATCACGCCCGGGGGCAAACCGTCGCGCAGCACACGCTCCACCATCTGGCGGGCGGTGGCGGCGGCCCAGCTAAAATCCTGGTTGGCGCGCGTCGCCAGGGACATGGCGATGCCGGGCACGCCGTGCAGCGTGGCTTCCATGGCGGCGGCCACCGTGCCGGAGTACATCACGTTTTCGCCCAGGTTGCCGCCCGGATTGATGCCGGAAACACAGATGGCCGCCGGGGCGTTGAGAATGTGATGCAGGGCCAGGATCACGGCATCCGCCGGTGTGCCGGAAATGGCAAAATGGCCGTCGTCAAAGCGGTGGATGCGCAGCGGGGCGTGCAGCGTAAGGCCGTGGCTGGCGCCGCTGCGCTCGCTATCGGGCGCCACCACCAGAATTTCACCCAGCCCTGAAAGCGCTGCTTCCAACGCCTTCAAGCCCGGGGAGTGAATGCCATCGTCGTTGGTGAGCAGGATTTTTGGGAGTTGCTGCATAGCACGATCAACGAAACTGTAACCTGAAGGAGCAAAGCCCCGCGCGACTGGATTGCTTTCACCTTGTTAGCCCTGCTGTTTGACCATTCGCTGATACTCGCCGTGAGGGCCAATCCAGACCCAAATGAAATCGCCGCCGTCCTCCACGGCGAGGGCACGGTAATTGATCCCAGCCTTGCGGACCATAGATTCCCGATTTTCTTGAAATGGAGGGAGGGATGTGCCGGGTTCTGTTTGAGCAACTGGAAATTTTGGCGAGCTAATCGCTGGACAGGGTCGGGCAGGCGCGCCAGCGAATTCCAGAAGCGGGGGGTGGCGCGGTGCATTCACAATGCCTTGAGAGTCCCTCCAGCCTTCTCCTGGCGGGCCTCCCGCACCAGGAAGTCCAACCTTCCCGCCTGAGAGTCCGCCTGCATCTCCTTGTCCCAGCGCTCCCATTCCCTTTCCGACAACCACTGGAAAAGCTCTGCGACCTCCTCGCTGGAAAGCCTCTCGATCGTGGTCTTGAGTTCATCAACCTCCGACATCGTGTTTCACTTCCCGAGCTGGCTTGCCGGGTCTAAATCAAAAGAGAAAATAGCCGTCAGGCTGCCTTCAGACCACGTTCTATCTTGCCCTGCCTTACTTTTTCAGGCTTCGGTGGATAAAATCGGGGCGAGAGGATTTGAACCTCCGACCTCTTGGTCCCGAACCAAGCGCGCTACCAGGCTACGCTACGCCCCGATAAAAGCAGTGACAAGTGGACGGTGAAAAGTGACGAGCGGCAAAGCAAGAGGGGAATCCAGCCTTCAAACTTCACTTGCCACTCTTCACTCGCCACGATGGTTCTGGTCGGGACGGCCAGATTTGAACTGGCGACCCCTTGCACCCCAAGCAAGTGCGCTACCAGGCTGCGCCACGTCCCGAAGCGGAGGCTGTACCCTGTAATCCTTGCCCAAACTTGAACTTACCCGACAGCCTTGTTATGGGGTGCTGGAGAAGCTCAGAGGGTTGAAGCTTAAGCCTGGCACATGCAGTCCGCGATAGGTCAGGCTAACACTTGCGCGAAAGCATTGTCAAGATGCCCTCCAGCGCGGAGCGCACCTCCGCCAGCTTGCCCGCGTCCACATTCACGTCAAAAAGGGTGCGCTGCGGCGGGGGCATTTTGCGTTCCTGCCGATGGCCTATCTGCCTTCGCGCGCCTTCAATCGTAAAGCCCTGCTCGTAAAGCAGCTTCTTGATGTTTAAGACGGTTTCAACGTCTTTGCGGCGATAGAGGCGATGGCCGGTTTTGGTCTTGGTGGGGCGGAGGGATGGGAATTCCGTTTCCCAGTACCGCAAAACGTAGGCTTTCACTTTAGCCAGCCGGCTGACTTCGCCAATGCGAAAATAGACCTTCTCGGGGATTTGCACTTCCCCCGCAGAGGGTTGAGAATGCCGGCGCGGGCGTGCTCGGGGCATGGTTCCTCAGTCTATGGCTCTGATTTCCCCATAAGCCATCTTAAGGAAGGCGGCGGCGAGCGTCAAGCGCTGCATTTGCGAGTGCGGCTTGCAAGGGGTTATAATGGCATCACTTATGCCGGGAGGGAGCGCTCAGCTGGCGGTCAGCGGCAGCAACTGGCCCTTTTCCAGATGCCGGGTCACGGTAGCGTGCTGCGCGGCCCGGGGATCGTGGGTGACCATCAGCACGGTCTTTTTAAACTCGCGATTCAGGCGGGTGAGAATGTCGAGAATTTCATCCGCGGAGCGCGCGTCCAGGTCGCCGGTGGGTTCATCCGCCACCAGCAGAGTAGGGTCGGTGACAATGGCCCGGGCAATGGCGACGCGCTGCTCCTGGCCGCCGGAAAGCTGGCGCGGATAATGGTGAATGCGGTCTGCCAAGCCCACCAGTTCGAGCGCCGCATTCACGTGCTGCTTCCGCTCCGCGGCGGAAAGATGGGTGAGCAGCAGCGGCAATTCGACGTTTTCAAAAGCCGTGAGCACCGGGATCAGATTGAACGACTGGAAGACAAACCCTACGTGGGAATTGCGCCACTGCGCCAGGCGGTCTTCGCTGACCTTGGCCACATCCTCGCCCAGCACTTTCAGCTCGCCATCGGTGGGGCGGTCGATGCCGGCGATAATGTTCAACAGCGTGGTTTTGCCGGAACCGGAGGGTCCCATCAGGCACAGGAACTCGCCTTCCTCGACCTGCAGGTTGATATTCTCCAGCGCGATCACTTCAAAGGAATCCCGGAAAAAGACCTTGGAAAGACCGCTGATCTGAACCACTGTTTTGCCCATGCGCTTTAACTCTTTTCCGCCGGATTTGAATGGGATTCCTACGCCGCTTTGGCGCGCTGCCCCGAGGCAAGCTTTGACGTATCGCTTACCACCACTTTGTCGTTCGCGTCCAGGCCGCCTTCCACCACCACAGCGTCACCCTGCGTCGGGCCAAGCTGAACTTCGCGCAACTCGACGCGATTGCCGCTGAAGACGAATACCTGATTCTTGCCGTCACGCTGCAAAACGGCGCGGCTGGGAATGGTGAGCACATCGGCCGCTTTGCCGGTGGCAGGCGCCAGGAAGGATACGTGCGCGTTCATTTCCGGGCGTAGATAATCATCCGGGCTGAGAACCTTCACCTTCACCTGGATGGTGGCTTTCTGGCGGTCAGCCTGCGGCGAAATCTGGGCCACAACGCCCTGGTAAGGGCGGTCAGGATAGGAATCCGCGGTAACCTTGCAGGCCTGGTTCATGCTGATTTTTGGAAAGTCGTTTTCGTTGATGTCGAGCTCCACTTGCAGATCGTTCAGATCCGCCAACGACACCACCGACGCTTTGGCGCCGCCTGTGCCGCCAAACACCTGCGTGGTGACCATTTCACCCTTTTCCACCAGGCGATCCAGAATGGTGCCGGAAACGGGAGCGCGGATGCGCGTGGAATCCACCATGGTCTGGGCGTAATCGACCGCGGCTTTCATCTGCTCAACCTGGGCGCGGGCGATCTGGATATCCTCATGGCGCGGACCGATTTTTGTGAGCTCATAGTTCTTTTTGGCGCTATCCAGCTTGGCCTTGGCCATATCGTACTGGGCCTGCGCATTATCCAGTTGCGCCGGTGAATCCACGCCTTGCCTGGCCAGGTAAACGGTGCGGTTGTAGATCAACTGATTGTTCTCAAAATCCGCCTGAGCCTGCTCCACGGCGGCCCTGGCCGCGGCAACTTCCTCGGGACGCGAGCCGTGCTCCAGTTTCAGCAGATTGGCTTCGGCCTGGGCCAGGTTGGCCTTGGCCTGAGCCAACTGCGCCTGGTATTCATCATCCTCCAGCCGCACCAGTACCTGTCCCTGCTTCACTTTGTCTCCCTTTTCCACGCCGATCCAGGCCACCTTGCCCACTACCTTGGAGCTGACCTCAATGGTGTGGTGGGCCACAATGTAGCCGCCCGCGGTCAGCACCGTTTCGCCTGCCGCGGTTCCCTGCCGCAGCCCCACGCGCTCCACCTGCACCTGCGCGACATTGCCATAAACGGCCGCGTAGGCGATAGCGGCAATAATCAGCAAAGCGATCCCCGCCACCACGCTGACCCATACGCGGCGACGGCCAGGGCGGGGGGCGCGGCCTGCAGCCGGGCGGGTGCGGTCAATTTGCAGCACGCTCAAGTCCTTGTTATTTCCTGCTTCCACTGCCGACATAATCTGTCCTTTCCAGTTGGGTCATGCCCTCAGGGCCCGGCGCCTGAACCGAGGCCCGGCTGCCCGCTGCGCCGGGGGCGCCCGGACTTATCCTCAACTAGAACGAAGCGCGGTTACAATGCTTTCGTGCGAGGCGCGCCAGGCGGGAAAGAAACCGCCCAGCAATCCCATGACGGCGGCAAAAACCAATCCTCTGGCAAACAGCGCCGGAGTTACCTGAAAGTTAAAGGCCAGCTCGCTGAACGTAACAAAATTGGTTGTGCCCGTGGTGATGCCGTTTACCGGCAGCGCCAGCAGGCATCCCAGCAGGCCGCCCAGCAGAGCAATCATCACACTTTCAATTACGAAACTGAGCAGGATGTTGTTGCGCGAAAAACCGAGGGCGCGCAGGGTGCCGATTTCCCGGGTGCGGCGCGCCACGGTGGCGTACATCGTGTTCATGGCGGCAAACGACGCCCCCACCGCCATCAGGATGGCGATAAAGATTCCAAATGCCTTGATGGGTGCGGCCGTCGACGTTTGACTGTCGTAATACTCCCGCTCCGTGACGGATTTAAGATGCAGCCTGCGGTCGTTGGCCAGCTCGTTCTTGATCAGGTTGACGGCCGCGGCGTCCTGGGCGCGCGCGTAAACCGAAGAATACTGGTCGCGATCAAAATCCTGGCCCAGGTCATTCACATCCGCCCAGATCTCGGAACTGTAAGCGGAGTTGCCGGCGTCAAAAATGCCGACTACGGTCCAGTAACCCTTGGCAAATTTCAGGCGGTCACCCAGGTTGCAGTCGCGGATGCGGGTGGCGATTCGTTTGCTCACAATCACCTCACGCAGGCCGGAGCGGAAGTACCGGCCCGATACCATTTTGAACTCGCGCCGCAGCCCGGGCCCGTCGGCGCTGATGCCGCGGATGGTAACGTTGGAAGACCCGTTGCCGCTCGAGCGCGGCAGGCTGATCAGAATGTTCAGCTCCGGCGAAACGCGGGGCTGGCCTTGAGCGTCCCTGGCAATGCCGGCAAGATACTTGATGACCTGCAGGGAGTCACGCGAGACAAAGCTGACGTTTTCGGATTGCGAACCTTCGCGCAGAATAATCACATTCAACGGGTCGCCGGTGGCGCTGAGCGAAGTTTCGAGGCCGTTGGCGAGCGCCATCAGCACCACAAACACCGCCACGGTCAGGGTAATGCTGAGCGCCGTCATCAGCGTGGTGGTGCGGCGCACAATCAGGTTTCGCAAATTGTATTTCAGTGGAATCGCCATGGCCGCTGCCTTATGCCAGCAGAATATTTAACGTATCCAATAACTCCCCCGACCCTAGCCCGCAAAGCGCAGGGCACGGCTCAGGTTTACCCGAACGGCGCGCCGGGCAGGCAGAACCGTGCTGGCTAGCGCCATCACCAGAGCCACCAGGAGCGTCATTAAGACGGTCAGGAAATCAATCTTGAGCCGTGCCGGCATGGCTCCGCCCACCGTCATGCTCGAAAGCAATCGCGTGGCCGCCATGGCCGCGCCGCATCCCAGCAGCGCGCCCATCAGCGCCAGCAAGGCCGATTCCGCGCCCAGCAAACGCAGCACCTGAGCCTGCCGGAAGCCGAGTGCACGCAGCACCGCAATCTCCCTGGTGCGCTCGCGAATGGTCATCGCCATGGTGTTGGCCATTACCAGTAGCACAGCGAAGACAATGGCGCCGGAAACAGCGATCAACACCAGCTTCACGTTGCCCAGCAGGCGCAGAAAATCCAGCAATTCCTGTTTCAAGGTCTGCGTGGTAGTGGCAACGGGCGCGTTGCGGAATTCCCGGTCGATGCGTTTGACAAGGCGGGTGGTATCGGCCGGTGACTTGGCCACCACCCAGAACTGCAGCGTCTTGTTGCCCGTTCCTTCCAGGTCGTTCCAGTAGCTCCAGTGGAAGGCCAGTACGTTGGTATCGTGATCGGCGTTATAGATGCCGCGCACCACCAGGTCAAGCCGAATGGGCATTAAGCCGGCGCCCTGCAGTTGAATGCGATCACCCAGCCGCCAGCCGTATTTCTTAGCCAGGCCCTCGCCCACCACAGCGGCGGATTTTTCAGAGATATAGTCTCTCTCCTCCTGCCCGCTGACTTGCCAGTTTGAGAAGAATTGGAAGATTGAGCCCTGCCGCGTCGCCAGCGCGGGAATCAGGTCGTTGTTGCTGCCATAATGCGCGGCTACGTACATGAAGGGAGACATTACGGCCACTCCCGGCATGGCGCGAATGCGATCGCCATAGCTTAAAGGCAGCAGCGTGCTGAAGCTGACACGCGGGCTGACCACCAGAATCAGGTGGCTTTGGTCGTGGCCCTCGTCAGGAGCCGTCAAAAAGTGGTACCCGGCGCTGAACAGCGCCAGCAGAAACATGGAGACGCCCACGCTGGCGACCGTCAGCACGGTTCGCATCCGGTTGCGCAGCAGGTTCTTCATTATCCAGTGCGTCCAGCTCATTCCAGACCACCCGCGGCGTCCCGGGGAAACTCATAGAGGACTTGCCGCCGCAACTCCCGCACCCAGGCCAGCTCCATGCGGGTTCTGCGCTCCAGAAAACGGATGACCTGCAGCCCAAAGAAGGGGGCGTCGATTGTCCGCTGGATTCGCGCAAACCGCTCGAGCAATGCCTCCAATTCGGATTCCTCAGCCTGCAGGATTTTCAGCCGGGCCTCCAAACCGAGCAGGGGCAGCAAAGCAACACGCACGTAGAAGCCTTCGTGCGTGCCGTCTTTGCCATCCGGGTATTCCGCAGCGCGCCGCAACAATTCCTGCTTTCCTTTGCGCGTCAGCGCGTACTGGAACCGGGTTTGGCCGCGTTTGCCCGCCGTGGACGTTCTGCTGACCCAGCCCGATTTCTGAAAGCGGTGCAGCATGGGGTACACAAAATTGTTATGCAGCTCCGGCGTTCCAAAGATAAGTCCGGCCACGCGCTTCAGTTCATACCCATGCTTAGGCCCGTCCAGCAGGTTGGCCAGCAGAATAAGGTCATTCATGATACAGTCATCATTGACCTAGTCGCGGGCTTTGTCAACCTTCCTGCGGACGCGGCGGAAAGGCCGGCGCCGGCAGTGGGGACGCCCGCTAGCCCACAAAGCGAAGCGCTTCCGCAATGCGGACGCGCGAGGCTCGCAGGGCGGGAAACGCCGCGCTAAGAATGCCCACGGCCGCGGCAATTCCAAGGCAAAGCAGCAGATTGGAGAAGTCAACGTTGAAGCCGGACAGGAACCCTCCCTGGTTCAGCGTGAAGCCGACGCCCATGTAAAAAACAAAGCCCAGTCCGAAGCCGATCAGCCCGCCCGCAGCCGCTGCCGCAATGCGAAGCCCGCGCACCCAGGCAGGCGCTTCCTCGGGATTCGAGAATAGCGACCAGGCGCCAAAGGCTGCCATGGCGCCGGCGCCGGCAGCGAATACAGCTCCCAGAAACTTGACGTTATTGAAGGTGAGGCCGATAAACGCGTAGGCCAGCTTGGCGCCCAGGCCGCCCGCAAGCCCGCCCAGCAATGCGATCACCAGCGATTCACCGATCAGCAGGAAGAGGATGACGTTCTGGCGGAAGCCCAGCGTTTTCAGCACCGCAACCTCCGCGGTCCGTTCACGTATCGTCATGGCCATGGTATTGCCGGAAACCAGAAGGATGGTAAAGACCACCGCGGCGGAAATTGCGGTGAGCAGCAGGCGCACGTTGCCCAGCAATTGCACAAATCCCAGGAGAAAAGCCTGTTCGGTTTCGGTCTTGGTCTCCGCCGCGGTGTTGCGAAAAGTATCGTCAATGCGCTTGATCACCAGCGGCACGTCGCCAGCCTTATCCACCTTTACCGTAAAGCTTCCCACCTGCCCTGGCCTTCCCATCAGTTCATCGAAATAATCGTAGTGAAAATAGAAAGAGCGTTCCTGCGAGGGATCGCCCGGGTCGGTATACACGGCGCGAATGATGAACTCAGGGTTGATCTGGTAAATGGTGCTCTTCAGCGTTATGCGCTGGCCAAGGTGCCAGTGGTAGGCTTCCATCAGCTTCTTGCCCACCAGGGCCGCGGTGCGCTCGTTCTTATAGGCGGCGAACTGGCCGGGAGGAATCACATAGTCGTCAAAAGTCTGCTGAAAATTCTCTGTATCGGCGGCGAAATTCGCAAAGAAATTGCTGGCGTCGATGTACTGACCGCCAAACCAGGTAACGCCAACCACATACTTCACCCCTTCGACGCTGGCAATGCGCGAGCGGTAAGACTCCGGCAGGCTCTGGGTGATAGAGGTCGATCGGTGTACAATCACCCGCAGGTGGGGCGTGCTGCTGCTATCGCCGGTGCGGTAGATAGCGGTGAGTACGGCCTGTAATGTGCCCACCAGGAACATGGAGACGGCAATGCTCAGGATAGTCAGCATCGTGCGGCGTTGGTTGCGCAGCGCATTTTTCCACATCAGTTGGAGCAATTTCATCGCCTGTCTCCCGCAGCGTCTTGATTATCTTTACGAAAAAGTGGGGCCCGGTATTACACCGGCACGATAGCTCCATTGTACTGCCAGGAGGCTGCCATGGGCGTGAGTGTGAAAAGGGCCTACGACAAAGCGGAGAGCCATGATGGTTATCGAGTTCTGGTAGACGGGTTGTGGCCGCGCGGCATGACCAAAGAGAAATTGAAAATTGAGGAATGGATAAAGGAGATTTCGCCATCTGCCGGATTGCGCCGGTGGTACGGGCACAAACCGGAGCGCTGGGAAGAATTCCGGCGCCGTTACCGCGAGGAGCTGAAGGCGCCTGCGCAGCAGGAACTGCTGCAAGGCCTGCTGCTTCGCGCCCATAAAGGCAGGCTAACCCTGGTGGTTGGCGCCCGCGACTCTGAACATTCCAACGGCGCGGTGCTGGCGGAGTGGATCAAGGAACAAACGTGACATTGGCGGAATTAAACGCAGCCGGAGTGACCGTTCTGCGGCGAGCTGGCGGCAGGCAGAGGGGGTCCGGCTTGCCCGCCGCCACTCGGAAGGGTTATCAATCAGCAGGCTGGGGCTCCATACCAGACACCGGAAACTTCATGCCCGGCTTGCGCCCAGGACCGTTCAAGGCGCTTTTCAACATACCGCTCAGCTTGGCGCGGGCGCGGTGCAACTGCGATTTCATGGTTGCGGAGCCGATCCCCAGCGTTTCGGCAGCTTCGTGAGTGCTAAGGTCCTCCATATCGCGAAGCCAGACGGCGCGCTGTAATTTTTGCGGCAGGGCGCGCACGTTCTGCTCCAGCAATTCCTGCATCTCGCTCTGTACGCAGGCTTCTTCAGGGTTCAAGTGGTGGTCGGGAATCAAGTCGGCAAGGGTTGAGTCCTCGGAGTTGACCGGCGACCCATCCAGCGACGCCAACGGATGATTCCGGTTGCGGCGCAGCCGCATCAAGGCGGCGTTGATCACAATGCGAGTCATCCAGGTGGAAAATTGCGACCGCCCTTCAAAACGCTTCAGATTGCGGAATGCGGAGAGCAGCCCTTCCTGCAGGGCGTCCTCGGCGTCTTCCGCATTACCCATCAGGCGGAGCGCCGTCGGATAAAGCGCTCGCGAATAACGGGAAAAAAGTTGTTCCAGGGCTTCGGCGTTGCCTTCGCGGCCGGCCTTTACCAGCAAATCCTCGCTCTGGCTTGCTCCAGGGTTGATTTTTGTCTTCACAATAACCTCCTTTAGGTTCGGAGTAATTTTCGGAATCTGCCGCGGCAGCAGGCGCCGAAGATTTAGTGAACAGCCGCCCCCGCGCTGGTGCGGGGTCTTTTCATCAGAAAAACCATCGGAATCATGAAAAGAATCGACATGCCCAACAGCCAAAAATTGTCTATGTACGCCAACATCATCGATTGGGCGGAGACCATTCTGTAAACCATGCCGTAAGCCTGGGCTGTTGCCTGTTGCAGGCTGGCGCCGTGGGCGAAAAGGGCATTGGTGGCGCCGCGCAGCATCGCCTGATACTCCGGAGTTCCCGGCGTCAAATGAGTAACCAGGACGGATTGGTGGTACTGCGCGCGCCGGTCGAGCATGGTGGTAACAAAGCTGATGCCCACGCTCCCCCCCACATTGCGCGCCAGATTGATAAGGCCCGAACCGGCATTGTTCTTGTCGCGGGGCAGGTAGGCATAGGCCGTCGTGTTGATGGGAACAAACAGAAAAGCCAGCCCCACCGCCTGATAAACACGCGCCATCATCAGGGTGTGATAATCCACCTGCAAGTCAAAATGAGTCATGTGAAACAGAGCCAGCGCCAGCACCGTAAGACCGATGGTAATCAGCCAGCGCGTGTCATAGTGCGTAACCAGGTAGCCCACCAGCGGCAGGATGGCCATAATGGCGAAGCCGCCGGGCGAAATCACCAGCCCCGCGCGCTCCGCCGTGTAACCCATCAGGGTCTGCACAAACAGAGGCAGCAGAAGAGTGCTGGAAAGCAGCGCAAACCCAACCATGAACATCATTACGTTGCCCATCAGAAATGTGCGATCGCGAAACAGATGGATATCAACAACCGGATCCTTCTGGCTCCATTCCCAAAAGATGGCCACCAGCAGCGCCGTGGCGGAAATGATGGCGAAAAGCACAATGTAGTGCGTCTCAAACCAGTCTTTTTCCTGCCCTTTATCAAGCACCACCTGAAGAAATCCCAGGCCAACGGCAACCAGGCCAAAGCCGATGTAATCCACTTTGATGCCGGCGCTGGCACGCTGCTTGGCGATAAGATACGGGGGATCGTCGACCATGCGCGAGGTGAGAAATAGCGAAATCATCCCCACCGGAACATTGATAAAAAATATCCAGCGCCATGAGAAGTTGTCCGTAATATACCCGCCCAGCGTGGGCCCCAGCGCCGGGGCCGCCACAACCGCCATGCCGTAAATGGCAAACGCCATCCCCCGCTTCTTGGCGGAGAAAGTGTCGGCCAGAATGGATTGCTCACTCGGTTGCAGCCCGCCGCCGCCGGCTCCCTGCACCACGCGGAAAAAGATAAGTAAAGGCAGAGTTGGCGCAATGCCGCACAACAGCGAGCTGAGGGTAAAGATGGCAACGCAGGTCATGTAAAACCGTTTGCGCCCAAAGCGGGTGGAGAGCCAGCCCGATAGCGGCAGCACCACCGCGTTTGAAACCAGATAGGAAGTCAGAATCCAGGTGCTTTCATCCGTACTGGCGGCAAGGCCGCCCGCAATGTGCGGCAACGCCACGTTGGCAATGCTGGTGTCCAGCACCTCCATAAAGGTGGCCAGAGTCACCGTCAGCGTGATCAGGTACGGGTTGTAACGGGGAATCCAGGCCGCTTGCGTGGCCGGATCCCAGGTGGCGGTTTCGCTCATTGGATTTTTACCTGGGGCTCAACGGACATCCCAGGTCGCAGCAAATGCCCCGGATCTTCGCCGGGCTCCAGAACAATCTTTACCGGAATGCGCTGTACCACCTTCACGTAGTTGCCGGTTGCGTTCTCAGGCGGCAGCAGGCTGAAAAGCGGCCCGGTGGCGCCGGCAACGCTGTCAACGTGTCCCTTGAAATCCTTGCCGAACGCATCCACGTGGATCACTGCCGGCTGGCCCGGGCGCATGTGCCTTAGCTGTGTCTCCTTAAAATTGGCGGTCACCCAGATGTTGCTGAGCGGAACAATGGAAAGCAGGGTCTGGCCGGGCTGCACAAACTGGCCTTCCTGAACCTGGCGCTTGCCGATAACTCCGTCCAGGGGTGCAACGATGGTGGTATATCCCAGATTCAGCTTTGCCTGGTCAAGCTGGGCCTTGGCGCGGTCAAGCTCCGCCAGCGCAGCCTGCGCCCGGGCTCGGGTAACGGACACCTGGCGGGGACCGGTGCGGGCCGCCAGCAATGAAGCCTGGGCCTGATTCAGGCGTTGCTGCGCCTGGCTCATGCCGGTTTTGGCTGCGGCAGCGTTGGCGCGCGCCGCGGCCACCGCCGCAGAAGCTGCCATCTCGGTCTGCACCGCCTGCACGTAAATCTGCTGGGCAATTTCCTGCTTGTCCGCAAGAATCTTGTAGCGCTTCACGTCGTCCTGGGCCTTTGCCTCATTGGCCTCGGTCTGGCGCAGGCTTGCCTGCGCGGAATCGTACTGCTGCTGGGCCACCGCCAGTCCTGACTGCGCGTTGCTCACTCCGGCTTCCGCGCTGGTCAGTTCACTGCTGGTGTTGATCTGGGTAATGGGAACGTTGGACTGAATGGCGGCCGCGGAAGCCAGGTCATTCGCATAAGCCGCCTTGGCGCTTTCAAGAGCAACGCGATAATCCGCGGGATCGATTTCCGCCAGCACCGTACCGGCTTTTACAAACTGATTGTCGTCTACGTACACGTGGGTCACGTATCCGGCAACGCGGGTGCTGATAGGGTGGATGTAGCCGTCAATCTGGGCGTCATCGGTGCTTTCATATTGCCTGAAATGGCGCCACGCGAAAAACGCAGCAGTCACCACCAACGCTCCGACCACTGCCAGCAAGATCCGTTGCCGGGTCTTCGGGGTTGCTTCACCCGCACCTTCACTATTTTCCCCTTGAACAAAACCCTTCTGCGGTCCGGATTGGGTGATCTTGGGATTTTCAACTTCAACGTTCTGCGACATGGCTTAATGTCCCTCCAGGTATTGCAAGGCTGATTGCTCGGCAATACCGATTGCGCGCGCCAGCGCAATTTTGGCCAGATTGTGCTGGTATAAACTTGAGATATAAGCTTCGTTGGCTGAAGCCACGGATTCCTGCGCTTGAATGACTTCAATGTTGTCGGTTACGCCTGCGGCAAAACGGTCGCGGGCTTGTTCCAGTGTTTGATTGGCCAGGTCCACGCTGCTTTGTGCAACCGCAACGCGGTCCGCTGCAGACTTTAGATTCATCAGCGCCGTGCGCACGTCATAATCGATCTGCCCCCGCAGATTCTCCAGTTGTTCCTGGGCCTGGCGCAGGTTGGCATCCGCCTGGATTAATTCACCGCGTACCCTGCCGCCCTGGAAGACGGGTACCTTCAGCGTTCCGGCAACCGCAAACGTCTCGTGCGAAAAAGGGATGGCCAGACCGATGTCGCCAAAGTTGGCGCCAAAGGCAAGGGTGGGGTAACGTTCCGCAGCCACCGCGCGCCTTGAAGCCTGCGCCGCCTGCACCTTAGCCTGCGCGCTCTTATAATCCGGCCTCGAGTGATACGCTTCAGCCAGCGCCTGCTCCACGGAAATTCCTTCCAGTGGGGCGTAAGGAGTCTTGTCCACCAGGTCAAATTCCTGGCCCGGAGGCAAGCCGATCACGCGCGCCAGGGTCAGCTTGTCTGTCTGGAACTGAGTCTGAGCCTGGATCAGCTCCTGCTGCCGCGACTTCAACTCCACCTGGGCTCGAAGCACGTCAATCTTGGGTGTCACTCCGGCCGTCAGCCGGTCAACCGCCTGCTGGTACAAGGCCTGGGCGGTGGACAGTTGCGCCTGGACGGTCTGCACCCGCGCTTCCGAGGCGTTCACCTGCAGGTAGGAATTGCCAACGGCAAGCACAACTATGTTGCGCGCGTCCTTAAAGCTGTATTCCGCCGCCCGCACGTTCAGATTGGAAGCGCGCAGCCGCTGATAGGAACTCAAATCCAGTATCGGCTGCGAAAGGTAAGCGCGGACGTCAACCGTGTTGAAGGGGGGGACAATGGAAGGAAAGCCGTTGCCGCCCGGGAACCCTAACGCCGCAAGGTTCAGGTTTTCCCGCTGATAATAGGAAGCCGTGGTGAGCTGGGGCAGCAGCCGGCTGAGCGACTCAACCCGCTCTCCGCGGGCAGCCCGGCTGTCTTCACCGCTCAAAAGCAGACCCAGATTTTGCCTTAACCCGCGCGCCAGCGCATCCTTTAACGTCAACTGAATCCGGTTCGGCGTTGCCCGCCCCTCCGGTGTGCTTCCCAGAAAAGGGTTCTGGCCTGGTCCGGCCGCTCCCGACGCTCCTGATGGACTTGTCTGCATCCCGCCGTATGAGACTGTCGAACCGATGGTTTGGCCGAGCGCCGCTTGAGCTGTCGCGGTCATAAGCGCCACCGACAGCGTTATTTGCAGCCACCGGAATCGGTTTGAATTAGGCATGAGGTTGTGATTCCTCCGCATGATATGGACCGGCAAACACTTCCCGTCTCGCGGCGCGGTTTGGCTATGGATTGCCAAGCCGGGTACGAAAGCCGTTTTGAATCTCACGAATGATGGCGCTGATCAGGCAGCCTTGCGCCTTCATGCGCACGCCCTGCTGGCTCATGGCTCGCAGCACTTTCTTGCCCTCGTCGCTGATAAACGTTACGGACGTAAGGTCCAAAACAAATGGTGGAGTACCGCTGGCGGATAAATCGCGCCAGACTCTCTTGAGCTCGTCCAGCCAGAGGCCATTCAAACTACCCTCAAGCTTCAGGGTCGTGAATTCCGGGTCTTTTTCGACGGTGATCTTTAGCATTTTGTGTTGTTTTCGATAACTTATTGTGGCACGCAGGCTGCCATCCTCAAAAAAAGTGACGGAATTTATCTAAGTTGCCTGCATTAAATAGGTTAAATTGATAAACCCTGCGCCACGCCACCGCATGGCCCTCCCGAAAACGCCGACAAATCGGCAAGTGCCGACATTACGGCACGCCGAATGCGGCAACGCCCGGTGACGGGCGCTGGCCAGGGAAGGACGGAGCAAAGGAAGAGGGCCTTCAACGCCTGATCAAAGGGTGATTCTTTGAATCCCGAAGTTACCGTAGACGAAGGCGGGAGGGCTTACCTTTTGCCGATTTTGACCGAGCGGCGAATTGAAGTGAGGGCGTCCTGGCAGGCTTGTGTGCCGTCATCCAGGCTGCTTGTGCTCAACAGGTACATGGAAAGGCCGCGTTTGGCGAAAACCAATCCCTGAGTCCACGTGCTGTTGCCGCGCCTGATGGAGAATAGCTCCTGTAGACCGTGCAGGTTGCCAAACCGTACCAACCTGCGCCCGATCAGCCGGAAGCGAAGGCCCAGGTTTGAAAACTGCAAAGTCGCTTGCCGGGCCGCTTGATCGGCGCTCTCAAAGGGCGGGCTGCCGGCGGCCGTAAGGCGAAAGCTGCAATCCAAATCAGGAGAAGTGGCGGCGATAAAAGTCCGAGGCCGGAACGCGGCAACGTCCCAACCCAACGGAAAGGTTACTTGAACGCCGTATTCGGGATTTCGATAAACGTCACCGTTCGGCGCCCGCACCAACCAGGCATGGGATTGATCAATCTGCCTGTAGTTGGGCATGGCAATACCCAGAGCCGCCAGAGTAATATATCCTGCGCCCAGCAGGCAGGCAAAACCGATGGGAAAAGCCGGGTGGATACCTTGGGGCGCGGCCGCCTGCTGAAAATAGGCACGGCTGGTGGATGGCGCCTCAGCCGCCGGAGTCGCCTGCGGCGCGGAGAGCAGCGGGGAGGCAGGCATATCCGATAAACCCAGGCTAAGCAAGGCAGGGGAATCCGCCATTCTGCCGCTTTGCCTGCCTGGATGCTTTGCGTCACGAAAGGCGTCCCAGGCGATGAACAGAAGCGCTGCCTCATCCGCCAGGAAGAAAATGGAACGCAGCGTGTGTGACTTGACGCCCTGCGCCCAGGCGGAAAAAAGGCCCAGGCAGATGAAGACGGTCCAGGCTTTTTTCCTCTCGCCCAGATACCAGTAGCCCAAACCATTCGTCAGCAGGTTCAGCACCGCGGCGATGCGCGGGCTTTCGTAAGGCGCGGCGGCAGTTTCACGGTGCGCGTCGTGAGCCGAAAGATAAGCGTCGACCGGGGCAAAAATATAAAGGACCAACTCCACTCGGAAGGCCAGGTACCAGATTCTAAAACCCAGGGCGCCACTCCCCACACGCAGCAGAAGAAGCGCCGTAAGCCAGGCAAGGAAGGTGTAAAGCGCCCGCTTCCGGTATCCGCAATAAAGGTGGCCCGCGCCGGGCATAAGCAGGGATAGAATCCACGCCAGGCCGGGATACTTTGGGGGCTCTTGGATAGCGGGAAGAGCGTCAGCGGTGCTCGATTCCATAACGCCTTTTCCTATGTACCGGGTGAGTGTAGCATCGCGCGGCAGGGCCTGCAATCAATGCGGCGACGGCGGTAATTGCCAGTAACCATATAGTGAAAAAGCAGAGTACGTGTCCGCAATTGGCCAAGGTCTGGTCCGCCGCGGGCGATAAAGCGCGCCTTTTCGGAGCCGGGAAAGATGCCTGCGACACGAAAATGACAGCGGAGGGCCTGAAAGCTATGGCTTAAGATCAGAATGGTAGTTTGGGTGAAATTAGGGTAGAACCCGTAAAAGGCTGGAAAACGAACGGTAAAAGCGGAGATAAACGGGGGCGTCCCCAAGGTGACTGCGGGGCCGCCGGGGGAAGCTTAACCTGAAGCACTGGCAAGAGGTGCCATCGTGAAAAAGTTTGTGAAAGTATTGGTTTGGTTTGTTGCCATTTTAGCGGGTTTGGAACTGATCGGAATTGTGGTGGGAGCCATTGGAAGGCACATTCCATCACACACGGTCTTAAGGTTGCGGCTGGAAGGAAGCATTCCGGAGCAGCCGGCGGGCAATACCCTTATTGCGCTGCTGCGGGGGCAACCGCTTACTGTCACCCGGATTGTCCGCGGGCTTGACCAGGCGCGGCTTGATCCCCGCATCAGCGGTCTGGTTGTTTATGTGGGCGAAACTGACATCGGCATGTCAAAGCTCGAGGAGCTGCGAAACGCCTTGCAGCTATTCAACCGCAGCGGCAAGTTCACCGTCGCCTATATGGATGATGCAGACAACAGCAGCTATTACCTGGCCAGCGCGTGCCGCACGGTTATGCAGCAGCCGGGCGCGCTGCTGGACGTGCGGGGCATGATGGCTTCCAGCACTTTCTTGCGGGGAACGTTCGACAAGCTTGGCGTGGTCCCCAACTTTTTCCATATCGGCGCTTATAAGAACGCCACCAATCAGTTGACGGAGAAAAAGTTCACTCCTGAACACCGCGAGGCCACCGAAGCGCTGCTTGAGGACTGGTACAACCAGTTCCTGAACGGAGTGGCGGAAAGCCGGGGCATGCCTCTGGAACAGGTGCGGGACCTGGTCACACGGGGGCCTTTCACATCGGCCGCCAGTGAATCAAAGCACCTGGTGGACCGGCTGGCTTACCGTGACGAGGAACAGGAGGCCGTCCGCAAGGAAAACAGCGGGTACGACAGGCGGCTGAGTCTGCGCGAATACCTGAGACGGCAGCATCCGGAAGGTCAGGAGAAACTGGCCGTGATTTATGCCTCCGGAACCATTATGCCGGGCCGCAGCAGCGAAGGCGGGCTGGGCGACTCCGTGCTGGGCGCGGAAACCATTGCCGACCAGTTTCGCAGCGCCCGGCAGGACGATTCCCTGCGCGCTGTCATCTTGCGGGTGAACTCTCCGGGCGGTTCGGCAACGGCGTCGGAGACTATAAGGCGCGAGCTGGAATTGACTCGCAAGGTAAAGCCTGTGGTTGTTTCCATGTCGGACGTGGCGGCGAGCGGAGGCTATTGGATATCCATGTCAGCCAGCCGCATTGTGGCCGAGCCGGGCACCATTACCGGATCAATCGGAGTGCTGGCCGGCAAGTTTAATGTGGCCGGCCTTTACGCCAAGCTGGGAATCAGCACCGATTACGTGGTGACGGCGCCGAACGCTACCATGGAATATCCGCTGCAGGACTACACGCCCGAGGAACGCCTGTCCATCCAGGATTACATGCAACAGACCTACGGACAATTTATAAACGGAGTTGCGCAGGGACGTCACCTGAGCGTGGAGGCGGTGGATAAGATCGGACAGGGCCGGGTTTGGAGCGGCGAACGCGCCCGGCAACTGGGACTGGTGGACCGTTTGGGAGGGATTGATTCCGCCATCGACGAGGCCAAGCGGCTGGCTGGAATTCCACCCAGTTTCCAGGTGGAACTTGTGGTGCTGCCTCCGCCCAAATCGTTTCTGGAAAGCCTGTCGGATTTGATGAATGGTCAAACCCACTCCCAGGCTCTAGCCCCGCTGCAATGGCTGTCTCGCTTGCAAGCGCTGGGACGCACAACGGTCTGGGCTCTGCTGCCCGCTATTCCCCGGGTGCAGTAGCCGCCGGACGCTGGTTGTGAGGACAAGCGTAATGTTGGCCGCCCGGGCCAAAAGGCTTCCACGCTCGGAATGACCGGCGAAGGTTTTTTCCCACAACCTTCTAATCTGCCTCCTCGGACTCCCCATTTTTGTTTTTCCCCGCCGCAGGCGGCACGGCTAAAGCCGTGCCCTGATACAAAGCGGCCA
>VFSW01004305.1_pt1 | contig 21256 bp, 22 predicted proteins | sample 5358111 | NCBI WGS metagenome assembly VFSW01 (sample SAMN11554181, study PRJNA540505) | mine drainage metagenome | isolation source: sediment from site ElyBrook_90M | place: USA: Ely Copper Mine, Vershire, VT | collected 2017
GGGGTTAGTTGGTGGACCTGATCGGGATCGAACCGATGACCTCTTCCATGCCATGATAGGAGTCATGGGCCAAATAATAGACGGCACAGTACTTACGAACCGGCACAACCGGCAGAATTGCCACCATGGGCGCTATTTGCCCACAAAATGCCCCCAAATTCCTGGGAAGCGGGCCACGGGCTGATCCGTGTGGGATCAGCCTTTTTCACTTCCGCAAACCTCGTCTCTTCTCGCATCTCGATACCCCAAATCATTGTCTCACTCGGTTCACCTGCCGAGTCTAGCGACACCCAGCGGGAATTCGTGACCACGACTTGGCAAGGCAGTGCCCGCCGGGATCAGGACTGCCAGGCGGTCGGGATCTCCTTGAAGGATGAAATACCGGACCCCATCCATCCCCTTGAGTTCACTCAGCGGGTGGAGGCTGAGGCTCCGTGAGCGAGATTTCAGGAAGAGGAAGATCTCCATTGTCGGCCAGATGGCCCATTCGAAGACCGATCCAAATCTCCTCCCATTCGCCTCCGCTAGACGGCGTCGAACCTGGCACTTTGCCTCGGACTTCTCATCGTCGCGCTCCCTGGGCAGCAGTTCGATAGCCAGATCGACATCCCCTAAGCTCTCATTGTCCCCAAGCATGCTGCCGAACAGGACTACGCTCTCGATCTTGTAGACATATTCGTCGCTGGCATTGACGACCTCTACTCGCTCCATAAACTCCTGGAGAACCCTGTCGGCCGTCTTTCTGGAAATGGGCCTTGCGCCGGAAGCATTCGCAAATGCTTGCCCCTGACTTGTGACCTCGAAGCACGGAGTTCCATCCGCGAGGGGAGGATTCATCGGTTCGAGGTATCCGAGGGTGACCATCTCGCGCAGGAACCTGGCGGTCTCCGCAGGACTAAGCTCTAATGCCTCCGCCGCAGCTTCCGCCGCGAACGCCCCCAGCCGATATCTGCGCAGTAAACCACGCACCTCAAGGGCGGGAGAACCGGCAACGATCTGACCTTTGGTGATTCTCATCTTCGAATTCGAGGACACAACAGCCCTTGGGTGCTGTAAGGGCTAAGGGGATTCTATGCGGTGAAGGTCTGCTCTTCGCCAACTTCACTACAAAAGCGTGTCTCTGCGGATTGAACCCATGAGGCGCCCTGGTTCCGAGAGATTCCCAACTCAATCCGGCGGCATCTTAGTGTGCCAGCGGACACTGAATCTCCGGCTGAGTCAGCCAAACAGTTCAGTTTCCAGAGCATGTTTCTCCATGTCGACAACCTGACGCGGATTACACATGGGTAGAGGGTACCGTGCTCTCCGCCCAAAGAAGCAGCCTTTTCAGGGCCGCCTCCCAACCTGCTAAGTGGTTTAGAATCAGTATAAGTTATTGATTGTGAATGCCTTGACGCTTTGGACTTCTTGTACCGTCGGGTGCCAAATGGCATGTTCTGGTACCCAAAATGTGTCCGTATTGTGTCCGCACCTGGGCTTGTTTCACGGAGCTACCTGTAGGGCTTATCATCATTCACCGCGCTTAAGGAACGGCCAGTCTGAGGAGCCGCAGCCAGTATATCCGACGCGCGGCTCCGAGCCCCACGGCGCCAAGCTCGTTGAGGTTCGGCTTACCTCTCGGACAAGCGACTGACAGAGATTCTCGAGGCGCACATCTGAGCGAACCGAAAGGGTTCTGCCGGTCATCCCAAGATGCCGTTCTTCCGTTCTTCCGGTGGAGAATGCAGAGTTGCGCAAGAAGGGAGAGCGGTCGATTCCAAACCAAGTAGGCAACTTCGACGAACTCATCCAAAGCTGCGTATAGCTACTCGGTCTTACGGACCCTGAAACCAAAGCGGAAAGTTGACCAGACGGATCGCTCATCGACCTGTCCCAAATGTCATGAACGCTGAGAGGCCGACAACAGGGGTCGTAGCCGACCTTGCCCTTCCAGAAGCTACGATAGAAATATTCCAAAGTAGGCGTTGACACTCTTCGCTTCGGATATTGTGGAAGACTCCCGGCGCGTGCCGGACTCGAACAGCCGCATAAAAGTTTGCAGACCTCGACGCTTCCAATTAACAGGCTGATTATAAAGGGCTTTCCGACGGATGCGGTACCAAAAAACGGCCTCTTTTGTACCCTTTTGCCCCTTATTGGCAACCAAAGTGGCAACCAACAACCGGGCGTTCCCGGCTCTGTGCAAATGGACTACTCGTCAATCGATTGTTGATGGGCTCCCGCAAAGCTGTAGGTCCTAAGCTGGTTCAAGATACCAGACGAGGCGGCGTGTACGTGTCGGCCAAAACACAAAGTCGCCAGCAAATTCTCCGCCAATCGAATTTCTCGCTTTCCTGCTCCCCGTACCTTCGCTGAGTTCGCCAGCCAAGTGGAGTGTTGGCTTAAAGGCACGCAGGCGTACGCGCTAGAAGACGGCGGTGGGGAATCTTGTGCCTGCGTCTCTCAAAATCAACAGCCGCATTTCGCAAGAAGGGGTCTTTCCTCGAGCTCGTGGTTGTCACTGCCGCCGATGACCGTCGGGCGGTATCCCGCTGCAAGCTGAAGCACCTCATCCATGATGCCTCAGCTTAGTGCGCACCCGTCATTCGATCCCACTTCGCTACTCGCATCACTGACCGATTTCCGGCAATCGCTGCCGCAAATGAGCCAACAGAACCCTCGCTGCGCCGCGCGCGCCCGCACAACGAGATCTGGATATCCATTGGAATGAGATATATGCATACATATCGGGGAAGAAACACTCATGGCGCACCGGGTGCATTAAGAAGAGACAAAGGCGGTCTCGAAGCTATGTAACGAAGCGTTCGCAAGAAGCATTCTGTTTACCGGCGTCCGCGCGATGGTCGCGATTACATAGACGGTTCCTCAGCCGAGCAACGGCTGGTCCGCGCAACGGAATCGCTATCGCGCAGAGTTGTGCGCCCGTCTCCCATGGAAGCTTAAGCTCGCGATCGCAGCCCTAGAAGGAGTCGAGGCCCAATACCCTCATCAACTACGCGGGACCATGCCTGCGCGACATACATACAAAGGGAAGATGATGACAGGATCTGAAGGCACGCTCAACGAGGAAAATTCGTATTTTCAGGAGTGGGCACGACAAATCGATGCCCAACAAAACCGCCAGGAAACGCTTCTCACGGCTGACCGCGCACGAGACTTTGACATGGTCGCGAAGGTGTTTGCGTTCCGGAAGTCCTATATCCAAAAATATGCTCATGCCATTCCCACTCGCGCAGCGCTGAACACGATTGCCTCCTTTGCTCCGATCGTTGAAATGGCTGCCGGCACAGGCTACTGGGCCTCGCTTCTGAGGGCGCAGGGAGTCGACGTGATCTGCTACGACAGGAATCCACCCGGGCAGCCCGGCGCGGAAAACAATCGTTTCCACGAGGGAGCTACGTGTTGGACGGAGGTCTTGCAGGGAGACGACTCAGCAATTGATGCTCATCCGCATCGCACATTACTCCTATGTTGGCCGCCGCCGAATAGTGATATGCCAGTCCGAGCACTAGCCCGATACCGCGGAGAGCATTTCATATACATTGGCGAGCTCCCCGAAGATGAGGACGGCCATTTATACTTCACGCATCTTGGGAAGACGATGCGAAAGGGAGTGACGATCGTCCCTCAGTTCTTCGCAGGACTTCGTAGCGAATGGGATCTGCTTAAGCAGGTGGAGCTACCGCACTGGGAAATCTGCCTGGACAATCTGTATGTATTCAAGCGGAAGGTCAATCCTCAGATGAAGACGCTCCGCAGTTCAAAGGACTGAAGTAAGTGCGATTAGTATCCGCGCCTCCATGCGCTGTGGGACCCGTCAGCATGGGAGTCCGGGTAGAAGGTGCATCGTCAGACTCCGCGCCGGTTTGATGATCTACCTCCTTGGAGTGAATTCCCCTTACTGTATCGCCCCTCCGGAGTGGCAGGTTGAATTGTCCCCATGAGAGCGTGGTCTCGCACTCTTTGGGATACTGCGCGAATGGCGGAGTTTTTTGGCAGTTTCTCTGACTGCAAGACATCTTTGCCAGTTGCTGGATGAAGGGATTGCACGGATGCGCGCAAGCCTCAAACCAATATCGCGCACGCACATCGGCGAGTTCTTTAAAACTCTGTTGTGGCCGCCGGGCATAGAAGTTGCAGCCTCCCTGTCGAAGACAACCGTCATGGCTTGCTGATGTGCACCGCACGGGTATCTCGGCCGAAATGCGGCAGCAGATGCCTGATTTGCGGCAGTTCGAAGGTACTGGCTGGCTGCTGGAGAGTCGACCATTCACAGATTCTTCACGACTTAGCCGACTCAACGCAGCAGCGACCATTCTGGTACGCTGCGTGCCTCAATGAGGACAGCAAGAGAATCGGTTACCAGCCTCCTTTATGCCAGACAGCACGGAGTCGTTGGAGTTACTGGTGGCAGAAATTCACTGCCTGATTGAGAGCGAACGATATGAGAATCGTGTATGGCCCGATAGCGAGAATTGCTTTTCTCGCAACCTGCGTGTTGCTGGTCATTCCAAAACCGGCGCATGCCGTCCCGGCGTTTTCACGCCGCTACAACGTGAAGTGCTACGCCTGCCATACCGTGCCGCCGGTGCTAAACCAGGCAGGCTACATGTTCAAGCGCCTCGGCTATCATTTTCCGCCGGCGCTTGAGGATAAACGCGTCATCCGCCTCATCGATCTGATCAGGTCTGAACCGGCGTGGAACCTTGAGAACACGGCATCCTTTGCGGTGGCCGACGTAGGCTATACCTCGACGAAAACCACGCAGGAAGGGCAGCCGTCGAACTCTTCCTCATCCATCAACCTGAGTGCATGGAACGCGTACTGGACGGGGTATGTGCCGAACACCCAATTCTGGTACTACAGCGAGTTCGACATCGTAACCAATGGCGATGTATCGCCCACGGTTACAAATGCGAACTTCGGCTATACAGGCGGCTCGGCCGGCAGTAGCTGGTATGTGAAGGCGGGCCGTTCCCATCTATCGGTAGCCGAAGGAACGCGCGGCGCAGCCGTCTATTCAGTGTTGCCGACTGCGCCGCTGCTCCTTGAGACTGTCGGACCCACAAATTTCATTCTTGACCAGTCTCCCGTCGGAGTGGGGGCGGGATACACATGGGCTTCGCCTAGATACAAGAACATCGTTGCGGCTTCAGTCGAGGTGACCAATGGCGACAATGCGGACGGCAGCGAGATTCTAGGAAACTCTTCGAAGAATGCCAAGGACGTATGGTTCGACGCCGATTGGTGGTATGCGCCGGAGAGCGGTGTGAGCTTCATAGACTACTACGGCCGCAAGCTCCAGAACCAGAATGACGGCCTCCCGAATCAGTTCACCTACTATCCAACGCTTCGCCGTCAAGGAGCCTTCGGCAATTACATGGTGGCGTCCAAAGTAGACCTGCTGGGTGGATATCTTCACAGCAGAGACGACTGGCAGGACCCGGCAACCGGCGCACCCGGTATCTTCCAGGGGAACGACTCTTATGGCGAGGCGGATTACTACATTCGAACGGGTCTTGTAGCGGCAGTGCGCTACGACCGGCTGCGTCAATTCGTAACCGGAGGTCCGGGACGCCAGGGCACACGGCAGTGGACGGTGGGCGTCGAGAAGGCCCTCACTCCTTCGGGAAACATTGTCGGGCGTCTCGGATATACGGACCAGGTGGGCAGAGATCCTCTGGCGGCCGTCCGCAGCACGAGCAAGAGCGTCCAGGCGGACGTGGCATTCAATTTTTGAAGTGAGGAATGGATACATGAAGCGAGATTTGAGAGCTTTCGTAGAATTTAGAATGCTGTCTCTCACTGCGGCGGTGCCGCTACTGCTGGCGGTGGCCGCTTGGGGACAGTACGCGCAGGATACAGCTTCTCCGAAAAAGGACCTGTCCGGATATCCGCAGGATGTCCGCAGCGATTACGACGTGTACAAAAAGAAATGCTCGACGTGCCATCAGATCGACGAATTGACCAGAAAGCTGAAGGCCGCACCCTCTCAGAACGAGTTCTGGGTCCGGAAGATGCGGGCGATGCCGAGCACGCACATCAAGGATCAGGATATCCAGCCGATTCTCAGGTATCTGGCCTTCGAGAGCGCAACTCGGACAACGCAGACAGGAAGCCAGAACTCAGTCGGCAATGCTCCCAGCCTGGAAGCTGTCGCCGAGGGGCGTCAGTTCTACGTTGCGCAGAGCTGCAATGCCTGCCACTCGATTGGCGCGGAGCAAGCGTCGGGAGGCCCGCCTCTCGATAGCGTTGGCCGCAGGCTTTCGCGTGAACAACTGCTGGGCCGCATGAAGGCGCTGCGGTCAGGAGCCGATAGCTCAATGCCTTCGCTGCCTGCGGACACACCGGATCAAAAGATCAATGCCCTCGTCGACTATCTGCAGACGCTGCAAGCGGCAAAGTGAGGGTCGGATAGGGGAGGCGTCTATGTTTCAAGTGCGATTAGCCACCGCCATTGCGGCTGTCGCCATTGCCTTGGGGACATTCCCGGCGAGTGGAAGTTCCCAGACAGCAACAGTACAACAGGCGCAGAAACTCAGCAAGAAGGAACTGAGAGCCCTGATTGCGAATGCCCGTACTCCCGATGATCACGAAAGGATCGCGACGCATTACCGGGCCGAGGCGGAACGGTTGAGGGCGAAGCAACGCGATCATGAAGAGGAGTTGGCCGCGTATTTGAAGAATCCATCGAGCCATCCCTCTCCGAAATGGCCAACGCTAGACCAACATTGCCGTCAGTTGGCATATTACTACGGCAAGGCATCGGAAAAGGCGCTCGCGCTGGCCGATTTACATGATCAGATGGCCAGAGCGGCGACACGGGATTCCCTTCCGGCTCGATGACATTGTGCGGGAAAGCGATCAAAGAGTATCCTGAAGATCAGAGCCGCACTGCACAGAACCGGAACATTGTACAAAGACTTTCCTTTACTGGCTAGAAAAGTTCGGTTTCTCAGATTGAATCAAGCGTCTATGGCCAACTGCCCACTTTTGCTCAGCGATCTTGCGTGCTGGTCAGTACGCGTTGAACGTCAGCAGAGTTTTCATAAGCCATCTGAATCGCCGCCAACGCATCCTCAGACAGGCCGCCGCAATGTTGCATGAGGAGCACCTGAAGATTGGTATGTACCAGCAAGGAAGGCCCCGCCAGGTTCCTTCGCAGAGCGTCGAATGATGAGGATAGTTCCCGGAAGGCCCGCTCTCTTCGATTCCTCATCCAGAGCAGCAAACCCAATGTGACACCGAACGCGAGAAACAGGGCACGATAGGCTGCCATCATCAGCGTTGGATGGATCAATTCAGTTACAAAGCCGCTGTCACCCATACTGCCGTGCATTTTGACATCAATCAACGATGCACCCACGCCAAACAAGGTTCCGAAGAGGATCTCCTTGTATTTCGTTCCGTATCGCAGCATCGGTCTCCTTCCCGCGCGGCGGCTTATGCGTTTCTCGTATCCGCAGCCTGGCCTTCCCTCATTGACGGCCTGTGGCCGTCTATCATCAGGAACACATCCAAGTATGCGCTACGGATTTGATCGATCACAAAGCCTGCATTTCGAACCGCGCTCACAGTGTCCCGGTTTACGTCTGAGCCGAGAAACCGCATCGCGAGGTTCATCATATCCTGCTCGAGCGCGATCAGGGGATTTCCGCTTCGCACGTGCTCCAGCATGAGAAGCCTTCCGCCAGGCTTCAACACTCGCCGAAGTTCTGAGAGCCCTCGGTCGGGATCGGGCACACTGCAAAACGTGGATGCGGTCGCAATGGTATCGAATGATGCGTCTTCAAACGGCAGCTCCTGAACATCTGCTTCCATCAAGCGCAGATTTCCATCATATGACTCTGCGCGGCTCTGTGCGCGACCCAGCGCCTCGACGTTCACGTCGATCGCAATGATGTTGCGACGAGGCGGAAAGTTCGCAAAGTTCAACCCCGATCCGGCAGCAACAAACAAGACTGAGTCGCCCATGTTGGCGAAGAGCGCCTTTTGGGCAAAGGCCCGCCTCCGGGCTCCGGCCATTTCCTGCAAGTCATAGAGCCACGATGGCTTTCGAAGGGTGAAACCGGGCGAACTCACTTTCCCACTTGACCGGCGAAACGGAACGCTGTGGAAAGCTGCTCTCCGAAGTTGTACATCGAGGATCACAAACACCATGCTGATAACCAGACCAGACATAGCGCCGAAGACAACCATTAGAGATCGACTTGGCAGCGGCAGGTAGGCTACGATCATCGCTCCCATTCCAATGAACCCGCCAGGGATCATTGCCTCCATCGATCCGATCATGTTGCCGATGAAATACGACAGGAGGGATTGAAGAACCATCACAATTGACATGGAGGCCAGGAACGACCACCACAGAGGCCAGCTATTTGGAATCAGGAATTCGTGGAATCCGACCACCAGGACCCCGAGGAACGTTCCAAATAAAGCGTCAAGTGTCCAAAACATGACAGAGGTCCGTCGGTAGCTGTGACATCGGCCAACTCTATCCTTGGGAGAACCACAATTTCGGCAGTCGGGTTGCATTGCGGTGCTACAGCTCATATCTGACATATATCCTCTTTCAAACTTGCAATACCAGCTGCACGTGTCGCGCCATTCCCTACGCTGTGCGATGCCTAAAAAATGAGACCTTACTCACCTCCGAACGCCTGATGATGGTTCTGACTTAGGCCCCCTGTGCCAAATGCGCCAGCGAATGGACGATATCAGGCAATCGGACGAATTCTCGAATCACTACCTGGAGATATGGCCGCAGAATAATGATTTCTCGAATGTCTACCAAAGCCTTTCCTGGACTGCATATTGCACGTCAAAATCATCGGATTGATGGGACCTCTCGCAAAAGTACCGGTTTGGCATCGCACGTGCTATTCAATGGGGCGTGGGCAGCCAAATGACTATCATCGCACCGCCGGAAAACGTCATCGCCGTTCGAACGGAAGTTGGCTTCGAACGTACTCTCGAGTCGTTGCGCGCCGAGCTGCCCCGCCATGAGTTTCGCATTCTCGGAGAAGTGAATTTCAGCCGCGAACTGGACAGCGTCATAGGGTTGGCCACTACGCCGTACGCAGTTCTGATTGTGTGGCATCCATTCGCTGCCTATCAGGCGCTGCTCAGCAATCCCAACGGAGGACTGATGGTGCCGTTCAACCTAGCTGTGTATCAACATGGGGATGTCACGATCGTGTCGGTTCTCAATCAGCCTTCTCTGTTGCCCGAAGCATCATTGGGGATTCGCGCACTTGGCCAAGATCTGAATCGAAGGATGCGGAGAGTTATGCTGGATCTTGGAATGCACGAACGGACGAGCGGTCACCAACGGACAGCGCATGAGAAGGCGGTGCGGGGGTGATGGAGTCGGCGATCAAGAAACGAGTGTCGGCTTTTTGTGCCACCTGGAAGCGCGTACTTCGAGTGCTGCCAGCGGGCCACCCTTATCCCGATGACGGGATGACAGAAGCGGATTGTTGGAACCTGTGCGTCTCGTGTGAACTCAACGATCAGGAGTTTGGTATTCCCCCTCGCCGGTCCCGAAGATGTCTGTGACTGGCAACTTTGTACCTACCGCAATTGAAATCTCAAAAGGGAGCAAGAAAAGCGCCATGAATAAGCAGTATGCACTAATGATCTCAGCCGTTCTGCTGGTGGCCGCACACACGATGCCGGCCCAGCATCAACATGGCGGCGGCCCCTCGGGAGGTGGCGGAGCAACTCCCGGCTATAGCAGCGCTATGGGGGATTTTCAAAAAGCTATCGCCCTTCAGGCCAGCAAAATGCAATCGGCGCAGTTGCGCTCGTGGACTCTAAAAACCGCCGCTCTGGATCAGCAAATCGAGAACATACGCCAAAAGTCAGAATCGGAGTCTTCCGGCGATCTCTTGACTGAGATTGAGGCGCTCAAAGCTGCATTGGCGGCCGACAATCTTGACCGTCACGAATTCGTAACCAGTCTTTCCAACGCTCAGCATTCAGGGCTCAAGAAGCCGGTGCGAGGACTCGACAGGGCAAGCAATGCTATGGCCACAGCGCTCTCTGACATTACGAAGAATTCTGGACAGAACCAGGGCAAGAAACTTCTTGTCAAAGCGATTGAAAGAGCGAAGAAGGCGATTGTGGCCGAACAGCATGAGCAACAAGAGTTGGCGCGCGAAATGGGAGTAACGGTGTAGCGCGCAGGGGCGCGGACCATGCAGGGAGAGAAACGGGCACCACGCACTCAACCGACTATGACGCGGTGGATTGCCTCAACTCTCCGGGCGTGGCCCGCGTCCATCCAGGCATTCTTGCCGGTATAGGCATGAGCAGCAATATCAAGACGTTGTAAGGATTTTCGATGCAGAGGAATCCGATCTGCGAACAGATGCTTCCGACGTTCACGGCTTCGAAAACAGGGCTCCAGAGTGTGATTCAAATCACAGACTGGAACGGAAAGGATTGGCATTCTCGGTACACTGGCATGAGATTCTTGTCCAAAATCGTCACGACGATGCTCCTCGTAATACTGGGAGCCGGGCCTTTGCCCATGTTCGCGGCGAATCCGTGCCAGACCCAGGCGAAGTCTTCCGCGTGCTGCCCGACTGACTGCACTATGATGGCGGTGATGAAAAATGTCGGCGCCCAAGAGGGAATCGAATCCGGCGGCCCCGCGCAATGTGGCTGCCAGATAGCTCCCGGCGCGCCAGCTTTGGCTGCGGTGGTGCCAGCTCCGCGAGAATCAAGTGCGGTGATGTTTGTGGCCGACACGCTCGCAAGCTTCGAGTCTATTGCGGCCATTCGCATGGAAGAGCGCTACATTCCGCCCGACCGAGTGCCTCGCAGTCACTCCCAGTCCGTCCTTTGCACCTTCCTTATCTGATCTTCGCCCCCAACTGCATTCTTTAGTGCGGGTGTTGCTGATCTCATCGCACGGAGTCGCGTTTGTTATAGGCACTCCGACGCCTGAGTCACCGAAACTTTTCCTTGATTGGGTTTCAATCTGAACTCCAGGAGTTAGATCTGTCATGAAACGAATGAGTTTAAAACGGCGCGTGTTGTCTGGTCTGGTGCTTTCCGCCGGTCTGTGGTTCTCTCTTCAGGGCGTCGGCGTTGCACAAGATCGCAACCAAGCTGACACCGAAAAATCGAGCATCGGGTGGCATTCGGCCGCCAAGCTGCGCCACATCGCGGGGGGAAACAGGGGAGATCTCAGCATCGGCGCCGAAGGAATCGAATTCCGTTCAGAAAAGGGACAGATAACAAGATTGTCCTACCTGGAGGTGCAATCATTCTTTCTCTCACCCCACAGTCTGACCATCGAAACATACCAAAACCGGAAGAGGCATATGCCTGGGGTTGAACGATACAGGTTCGACGTGACTGCGGCTGTTCCTCCAGAGGTTGCGGTCGAATTAGCTAAGGTGGTTCAACGCCCGTCGCAGAACTCGGTAACCGATCCAGCGGCGCAAGGTGCCACGATCCCCGCTCATCATCGGACCGTCAGAGGCGGAACAAATGGGACTTTGCGATTTCGCGACGGCGGCATCGATTACGTGACCACTACCCCCGGTGACAGCCGCAGTTGGCGCTGGACGGATCTCCAGACCTTATCCGCTCCCGATCCCTATCACCTGCTTGTGTTCGGATACCGCGACACCTACACCTTCGACCTGAAAGAGGCCCTGGCTCAGTCATCCTATTACCGCCTGGTTGACACACTCGATCGACACAATACAGCCGAACCACTCCAGAAAATTGACACCCATGCTCTCAGCACACCAACGGACAGCGGAGCGGGAGTTCAAAAATGAAGAGATTCAGCACATTTCGTATCGGGTTTTGGCTGGTTTCGCTCGCGCTCGCCCCTTTAAGCCTGTGCTCCCAAGAGCCGGCGAACCCCGCACTTGGTCTCGAAGCTTCGGCGCCGGATCAATCGAGGGCACAACAGGTGTTATCGCTCGACGATGTGGTCCGGGAGGCGCTCGAGAAGAATCCGGAAGCGCAAAGCGCACTGCATACCGTCAACGGTCTCAAGCGGCGAGTGCCGCAAGTGAAGACCCTGCCTGATCCGGTGGTCGGCGTCGGCTGGGCGGGCAATGTTACCCCTTTCAGCACCATGTCGGGCGACGCATCAAGCTATCGCGGCGTCACTGTCTCCGAACAATTCCCATACCCCGGCAAGCTGAAGTTGCAGGGCGCCATCGCCAGCAAGGAAGCAGATGCGGCGCAAGCTGACTACGAGGCGGTGCGACGCCGGATAATGGCCGAAGTAAAGGCCGCGTACTACGACTACTTCTACCTCGACAAAGCGATCCAGACGACTACCCGGAACAAGGAGCTTCTCGAGAAGCTCTCGAAGATCGCCGAGGCTCAGTACCGGGTGGGAAAGGGAATGCAGCAGGATGTACTGCGCTCACAAGTGGAGATATCCTTACTGCTCGAAAAGCTGACAGTGCTGGAGCAACAGAGAGCCACAGCGCAAGCGAGGATCAATACCTACCTTCTGAGGGCTCCTGAGTCTCCGCTGCCTCCCGCTGCAGAAGTACAGCCGGCGACAATTCAATATTCGCTCGACGAACTCTACGCTCTTGCGGCCGGTAACGATACGGCTGTCCTGCGCAACCAGCGGATGATCGACCGGGGCCGCCTGAGCGTCGCGCTGGCAGAGAAACAGTATAGGCCCGACTTCGGAGTCAGTTACATGTACCAGCAGCGCACGGCGCAGCCGGACATGAATGGAGTCACATTCAGTGTAAACATCCCCGTCTTCTACAGATCGAAACAGCGCCAGGGAGTGGCGGAGGCCGCGGAAGATCTGATAAGTGCGGAAAAGATGCGTGACAACCGCCTGAATGAAGTGCGCTTTGAGCTGAAGCAGCAATATCTTGCCGCACAGGCTTCGGAACGGCTGGTGAGCCTCTACTCGAAAGGCGTTGTTCCTCAGTCTTCCCTGGCACTCGAATCTTCGATGGCATCCTACCAGGTCGGCAAGGTCGATTTCCTGTCGCTGATTGCGAACTTCACCACTTTGCGCGATTACGAAACAGATTACTATCGCCAGCTCGCCGATTATCAGACCGCCATCGCACGGATTGAAAGCCTTACTGGAACCGCCATTAGCGGAGCTTCGGGCGCGGGGTCGGGTGCACCTGTTTCTCAGAGTCTGCAGGAGACAAAATGACGACAGCCATTCAATCAATGAAAAACGCAGAACGAGAGATGGCGGAAGCTGGGCCGTTGAAGGGGCGCTCGGAGTCTGTCTTTAGGGCGCGGGTTCAGTTGCCGAACCGGTATCAACTCTGCCGTCTCGCGGCGCTCGCGACGCGTAAGCTGCACAAGCCGAGCGACCGGATTCAGGACACCATCAATGACGTCCTGTTGCGTCTCGGCGTACACGTTTCCGAGAGTACTTCGACGTCGCCGGTTTTCAACTGCATCCCAGTCCTTCGCACTGCGTCATCGGAAGCTCGGTCTGAGAAGTTTACATGGATGCCCATAAACCAGGCAGTGCCAACATCGGAAGGAAGAGGGGTTTAGTCATGTTACGGTCTCCCAAGAAACTCATTATCGTGGTTCTGCTCATTGCGGCGCTGGGAGTGGTCTATATGGGCGCGACGCATCACTGGTTTTTCGGCCACTCGGGGATTGCAGCAGGTGGTTCCGCTAGCGCAAGTGGCGAGAGGAAAGTCCTCTATTGGTACGATGCCATGAATCCGCAGCACCATTACAACAAGCCAGGCAAGGCGCCCGACGGGATGGATCTTTTGCCGCAGTATGCGGAGACGGCGGCGTCGCCCGCCGGGTCACAGCCCGGCGGCGACATGGCCAACATGCCTGGAATGTCAAACGGACCCTCCGCGAATACGCGCAAGGTCCTCTATTGGTACGACCCGATGCACCCGGCCTACAAATCGGACAAGCCGGGCATTGCTCCCGACTGCGGCATGACATTGGTTCCGAAGTATGCCGAGGACGAAAGCATGGCCAAGATGCCGATGGGCACTGTGACGATAACCCCGGAAAAACAGGTGATGGCCGGCGTGCGCACGGCAATGGTCGACCGCAAACCACTGGTTCGGGAAATTCGCACTACGGCGCAGATCGTCGCGGATGAGACGAAGATCGCTCATGTGCACGTGAAAGTGGCTGGCTATGTGGATAAGGTCTATGTCGATTTCATAGGCCAGCTTGTGAAAAAGGGCCAGCCGCTCTTCACGCTCTACAGTCCCGACCTGGTCTCGGCCGAAGATGAGTATCTCATCGCGAAACGCGGGAGAGCGGCTCTCGCATCCGCACCCTTTCAGGAAGTGTCCGATGGATCTCAATCGCTGCTGCAGTCTACACGGCAGCGTTTGAGGCTGTGGGACATCTCGGACGATCAGATCAGACAACTCGACACAACCGGGAAGGTCAGCAAAGACCTGACGTTCTACTCTCCGATTACGGGTTTCGTAACCGACCGCAAGGTCTTTCCCCAGGCTTCGGTAACGCCGGACACAGAGTTATACACGGTATCTGACTTATCGACCGTATGGGCCGATGCCGACGTCTACGAATATGAAGTGCCCTTCGTGCGTCTCGGCCAGCAAGTGTCTATGACCCTGAGTTACTACCCGGGCAAGACGTATACGGGGAAGATTTCGTATGTCTATCCGACCGTCGACCCACAAACGAGAACGGTGAAGGTGCGCATTCAACTGCCCAACCCCAGGTTCGATCTGAAACCGCAGATGTTCGCCGATGTGCAACTACGAGTCGATTACGGCACCAAGGTTCTCATTCCACAGGAAGCGGTCCTCGATTCCGGCACGGAACAGCAGGTCTTCGTGGTGCACCCCGGCGGGATGTTTGAGCCTCGAAAGGTCACCCTTGGTCCGGTTATCGACGGGAACGTCGCGGTACTCACTGGGCTAAAGGCTGGCGAGACGATCGTTGTTTCCGGAAACTTCCTGATCGACTCCGAAAGCAGACTCAAAAACGCGATGAGCGGAATGCAGCATTGAGGAGGAGCACCATGAACACTCGACGCATTGTCATAGCAAGCATTCTGATCCTTGTTGCCGGCGCCGCGGCCTTTGGCTGGTTCAGGTTTATCGCTCATCCGAAACCGGTCGCGTGCGGCTATTGCAGCCGGGCGCTCCATGCCAACTTGATGGTTACGGCGGAAATCGACGGCAAAAAAACGCAGGTCTGCTGCCCCCGTTGCGCCATTACAGAAGCGAACCAGCAGAGGAAGCCAATTCGCCTGATCACGGTGCACGACTATCACACCGGTAAGGCGATTGCACCCCAGACTGCGTGGTACGTGGAAGGCAGCCGTTCGATGGCATGCGACCACGATGCCATGCGCATGAACGAAATGAAAGGAACCCAGGAGCTTGCCTTCGACCGCTGCTCACCGGGGATATTCACGTTCGCTGACAGGCAGCAGGCGGATGCGTTCACTCAAGCGAACGGTGGAACCGTTGTTTCCTTTGAGCAGTTGATGCATGAGGCGAAATTCCAATGATGAACAAGATTATCGACTTCAGCGACAAAAACCGATTTCTGATCTTTCTCTTCGTCGCGGTGGCCATCGTACTCGGATGGAACTCGATGAGGAACACGAAGCTCGACGCAATTCCGGATCTGTCGGATACCCAGGTGATCGTCTACGCCAAGTGGGATCGCAGTCCTGACATCATGGAAGATCAGGTCTCATACCCGATCGCCTCGGCGCTACTTGGACTGCCCAAGGTCAAGGACATCCGAGCCTTTTCCGACTTCGGCTATTCCTACATCTACATCATCTTCGACGAAGGCACGGACATTTACTGGGCGCGGTCGCGGACGCTTGAATACCTGAACTCCGTTACTCCGCGGCTTCCCAAAGGTGTAAACGTCGAACTGGCAAAAGACGTAACCTCTGTCGGCTGGGTTTACCAATACGCGCTCGTCGACACGACGGGCCAGCACAGCATCGAAGAATTGCGCTCCTACCAGGATTGGTACTTGCGCTACGCATTGCAGACGGTACCCGGCGTTGCCGAGGTCGCGCCCATTGGTGGCTTCGTGCGACAGTACCAGGTAAACGTCGATCCGAACAAGCTTCTGGCCTACAAGATACCGATCAATGCGGTCAGCGATGCAGTCGGAAAATCTAATAATGACGTTGGCGGGCGATTGGTCGAGTTCACCGGGCGCGAATACATGGTGCGTGGGCGGGGATATATCCGTTCCCTCGACGACATCGGCAAGACAGTGATCATGTACAACTCCCAGACCGGAACTCCGGTACTCGTCCGCGACGTGGCCACAGTAACCTTCGGCCCCGACATAAGGAGAGGTGCAGGAGAACTGGATGGCAACGGGGAGGCTGTCGGCGGCGTTGTCATTATGCGCTACGGGGAAAACGCGCAAAAGGTCATTGAACGCACCAAGGAGAAACTGAACGACCTGAAGTCCACGCTGCCGCCGGGCGTTAAATTGGTGACCACCTACGACCGGTCCGAGTTGATCGACCGCGCGATCGATAACCTCCGGCATACGTTGATCGAAGAACTGGTCATTGTCAGCATCGTGATCATGATCTTCCTGTGGGATATACGGAGCGCCGTCGTTCCGATTGTCACCATCCCGGTTACCGTCATTCTTGCCTTTATCCCGATGCAATGGATGGGGATGACCGCAAACATCATGTCGCTCGGAGGCATTGCCGTCGCCATTGGCGCACTGGTCGATGCATCTGTGGTCATGGTCGAGCAGGTTCACAAGAAGCTCGAACACTGGGAGGCTGAAGGCCGGCCTGGTCCATCCCATGCGGTGGTGATTGCCGCGGTGAAGGAGGTCGGGGGGCCCAGTTTCTTTGCATTGCTGGTCATCGCGGTTGGCTTCCTTCCAGTCTTCACTCTGGAAGGCCAGGAAGGCCGCATGTTCAAGCCCCTCGCATTCACCAAGAACTTCTCCATGGGGATTGCGGCTTTGCTGGCAATCACGTTGGCGCCGGCGGCGATGCGCTTCATCTTCTCGCGGATGGACGGCTTCAACTTCCGTCCCACATGGCTTGCCAGGATCGTCAACGCGCTCTTTGTGGGGAAGATTCACAGCGAGGAGAACCATCCCATCAGTAAGCCGATGATGAAGGTCTATCACCCAGTTGTCGAGTTTGTCCTCGATCACAAGTGGATGACCATCGGATTCGCTCTTTTGGTTATGGCCCTGAGCGCGCCGGTCTACTTCAAGCTCGGATCGGAGTTCATGCCGCCGTTGGACGAAGGCTCGCTTCTCTACATGCCATCGACACTGCCTGGCATCTCTGTAACGGAAGCAACGCGGATTTTGCAAATGCAGGACAAGATGATTCGCGCCTTCCCGGAGGTTGACCGCGTCTGGGGCAAGGCAGGGCGTGCAGAGAGTTCCACCGATCCGGCTCCGTATTCGATGATGGAAACCACCATCGTTCTCAAGCCACAAGATCAGTGGCCGAAGGTTGACCGTTGGTATTCCAAGCGAATGCCACATTGGACTCAGCCGATCCTGCGAAGGTTCTGGCCTGATCACTTGACGACCCAGGAACTGATCTATGGCCCCGGCGGACTCAACGAAACCCTGCAGTTGCCTGGAATCTCAAACGCGTGGACCATGCCGATCAAGGCTCGCACCGACATGCTTACTACGGGCATCCGTACCCCGCTTGGGATCAAGGTGCTGGGCGCGAACCTCGAAGAGATTCAGAAGGTCGGCGAGCAGATTGAAACAGCCTTGAAAGATGTTCCCGGAACGACCAGCGTCTTTGCGGAACGCACCAGCGGTGGGTATTTTCTCGATTTCGATCTGAAACGGGACGAACTCGCCCGCTACGGACTGACGATCGACGACGCCGAGAATGTCCTGATGTCGGCGGTCGGCGGTGAGCCGGTCTCGACCACGGTCGAAGGCCGCGAACGGTATTCGGTCAACGTCCGCTACCTGCGCGACTACCGCAGCGATGTCGAAGCACTTCAGCGCGTGCTGGTGTCTACTCCGTCAGGAGCACAGATTCCACTGGGCCAGATTGCGGATATCCGTATGAAGACTGGTCCCGGCATGATCCGCGACGAAAATGGCAGGCTCAGCGGCTACGTTTACGTCGATGTATCCGGCCGCGACATCGGCGGCTATGTGCACGACGCGAAAGCCGCCGTTGCGAACAAGGTCAAGGTACCCGCCGGTTACGAGTTGGTATGGAGCGGCCAGTACGAGTTTATGGAGCGGGTCGCGCAGCGCCTGAAGTTCGTCGTTCCGATTACGCTCTTCATCGTCTTCCTGTTGCTCTACTTCAATACCGGCTCGGCGATCAAGACCATGATCATTCTCCTGGCTGTGCCGTTTTCGGCCATCGGCGCGATCTGGTTCCTCTACTTGCTGCACTACAACATGAGTATCGCGGTATGGGTTGGTCTTATCGCGCTGCTTGGAGTCGATGCCGAGACGGCCGTGTTCATGCTCCTCTACCTGGACCTCGCCTACCACGACGCGCTGAAGACGACCGGCATCCACTCCTGGGACGATCTGCGCGAAGCGATCGTAAACGGAGCGGTTAAGCGCCTGCGGCCCAAGGTCATGACCGTTTCGTGCATGCTCTTCGGACTGCTGCCCATCATGTGGTCGACAGGCTCGGGAGCGGATGTCATGAAGCGCATCGCGGCACCCATGCTTGGCGGCATTATCACTTCCTTCTTCATGGAACTTGTCGTCTATCCTCCCATCTTCGGTATCTGGAAGTGGAACTGGGAAGTTAAGCCCGCTCTGAAGCGTGAAGCGGCTCAACTCGCGGAGGCGCCTCATGCCTAACTCGATAACGCGCGGAACAAGGATGCTCTGGCAGATCGGGCTGGCAGTAATTGTCCTTTGGACCGTTCCTGGTCCTTTGTGGAGTCAAGAGGCTTCTCCCTCCCAAAAGGGGAATGAGACTGTGAGCCAGCCCTTCGCCGGGTATAACGACTCATTAACCAGGGCGGCGGACGAGCTTCTTGCCTCCGCCGCAGGGGCCTCAGCCGGACAGCCGGGATTTGACAAGACGCACAGTGCAAGTCCCGCCGTTCTCTATGGACCGCAGACAAGATCATGGAGTGGCGGCCCAAGTCTCGCGGCGACACGCGTAGATCTGTTACGTCCGGTCATCGAACCCATTCTGCGGAATCACGGAGTGCCAACCGACCTGGTTGCCGTGGTTCTTGTCGAAAGCGGCGGCCACGCCACCGCGCTCTCTCCAAAGGGGGCGCGCGGTCTATGGCAGCTGATGCCGGACACCGCCCGACGCTACGGGTTGCGCGTAGACGAAAACCAGGACGATCGCCTCGACCTCTTCAGGGCCACAGAGGCCGCGGCCCAGTATCTTCATGACCTTCATGCGCAATTCGGCGATTGGAAGCTGGCACTCGCCGGCTACAACACCGGAGAAGCCAATGTCGGGTCTGCAATCCTCCGAGCGCACTCACAGGACTTCAATCAATTAGCCAGCCTGCGGGTCTTGCCGCTCGAAACTAGAAACTATGTTCCCAGGGTGTTGGCTGCGATCCGGTCCATTTCCCCATCGTCCACCCTCGCGGAATATCACGGCGAAACAAGTGCGGCAGCCGTCTTCGCTTCAAGTAGTCGCTAAGGTGCATTTTATGAGCAATCACCGGATCCACCCAAGACATCCCAAGGCGCCTCGCCGCGGAAACTGGTACGTATTGTGGCCCGTCTGGGCGTTATGCGGCGGTCTCGCACTTCTGTTCGTCTTCGCTCTCGCGAGTACGTACATAGCCTATCGTCCGCAGAAGAGCGATATTCCAGTGGTCGCGGTGGGCAATGGCCAGGATCTTCACATGGACCCGCGGAAGTTGGTTTCGCAGCAATTGCACCTGTTTGAGGCACATGCTTCGGGACAGAAGGTGAAGTTCATTGTCGAGCGGACCCAGGACAACGTCGTTCACGCGGCTCTTGCCAGTTGCAAAACCTGTTACCGCAGCCACAATCGTCATTATGCAAAGAACGGCCAAATGATGTGCGCCGAGTGCAATAACCAGATGAATTTTGATACGAAGGATCGGAAAACGGGAGCAAATGGTTGTGCCCTTGTCGACATACCACATACGGAGACAAACGACAGCATAACCGTGCTGGTACGCGATGTGCTTGCCCAGGCGGCGAAGATGCCTCAATGACGACGGCTCGGTTCACGCCCCCCGCAGGACCTCTGTGTCGGGTCTGTTCACAAAGCTGCTTAGAGTTCGTTCAATGGAGAAACAGATGAGAAAGACCTCAGTCCTCACGCTCGCGCTTCTATCGGCTCTCATGATTGCGGCAATTCAGCAGATTCATGCGGCGTCTCAAACCATTGATGGCGTTGTCAGCGACACTATTTGCGGCAAGAAACACATGTTACCTGGCAAGACCGACGCCGAGTGCATTAAGGCTTGCCTGAAGGGCAAAGCCACCTACGCGCTTGTGGTGGGCGCCAATGTCTACACCTTGACGGGCAAGCCGCAGGCGATCGCGCCCTTTGCCTGCAAGCATGTCAAGGTCGAGGGAACTCTCCAGGGCCTAACGCTGACAGTCATCTCGATCCATGCGATGCAGCGGGACATGCCTCAAGGCATGCCGATGTAAAGCCATCAATACTGTTGGCAGTTGACACAGAGGGGCGCCCCAACCACTGGGACAGAAGGTGTAGGAAGATGACACGCAAGATATTGGTAATTGCTACCGCAGTCGCGCTTTTGGGACTGAGCAGGGCACCGATCTCCGCCGGCCAACAGCCGGATACGCAAATAGCCGCCGCAGGTCAAATCGACGAAAGCCGGAGACTACTCGATGCCGACATCATCGATCACCAGAATCGGATGCAAGCGTTGATTACGAAACTCGACAAGAGCCTCCAGGCAATGGTCGATGCGGAAGATGCAACGGGACATGTCCGCGACAAGTCGCTTGTAAAGGCGCACGAAGCAGATATCGTCACGTTGCGAAACGCCACCCGGAATCAGAAGCTATTTCTTATTCTCTATGAGCAGAAGTGTGGTGCAGACGGTGAGCAACATGACCATATCATGGAACTTCAGCAGCAACTGAAGGCGGCGCTCTATGATGCCGTCGATACATTCGACCTTTATCAAATCGTGAATACTCCTTCCAGTGATCCCCATCAAACCGCGGGGCATATCCTCGACCTGCACCGCGAAGCGGTGAAAGAAGTGTCTGTTGTTCTCTTTCAGCATGAGCAGGCCATGGCTCAAAGGATGAAGCAGTGCCAGTGACCTTGGCA
>VFSW01004306.1_pt1 | contig 21255 bp, 14 predicted proteins | sample 5358111 | NCBI WGS metagenome assembly VFSW01 (sample SAMN11554181, study PRJNA540505) | mine drainage metagenome | isolation source: sediment from site ElyBrook_90M | place: USA: Ely Copper Mine, Vershire, VT | collected 2017
ACGGCGCGCAGGGCCTCCGAGATGACACCAAGCGCTGAGGCTCCCACCACCGCCCCCGATCGACCTGAAATACTTCGGCGTCGAGACCTCGCCGGACGGCGCTCGGCAGGCATTTCTGCTGCACAACGACATCGTCTTTCAAGCCTCGGTCGGCGACGTCGTCCTGCGCCGCTATCGCGTCGTCTCGATCGCGGAGAAGTCCATCCAGGTGGAAGACATGCAGTATAGAAACACACAGACTCTGCCTCTGCTGACAAACTGACGGCGAGGTTCGAGAAGACTCATATAGCTGGCGAACAGATGACAACAGCCACGATAAAACGGACGAAGCGCGAGACCGGACCGCAGTCGGCACCGGGCGAGCAGGGCTTCATGTTGCTGGGCCTGATCGTCGCCATCGCGTTGATCCTGCTCGCCCTGAGCGTCGCTGCCTCCAAGGTCGCCTTCAGCCTGCGCCGCGAGCGCGAAGAGGAGTCTGTCCACCGCGCCAACCAGTATGTGCGCGCGATCCGGTTGTACTACAGAAAAATGGGCCAGTACCCTGGGACGATCGAGCAGTTGGAGAACACCAACACCATCCGCTTTCTGCGCAAGCGGTATGTAGACCCGCTCACCGGCAAGGCCGATTATCGACTGATCGCGGTGGGCACCAACAAGACCACGGTCAAGGGGTTCTTCGGCCAGCCCCTGACCGGTATCGCGGGCGGCGGCCTGGGGACGGCGGCCAGCATGACATCCCCCAACTTCGGCGGATCGCCAGGCGGCCCTGGCGGAATAGGCGGCGGGTCCGGGTCCAGCAGCACATTCGGTTCAGATAGCTCCTTCGGCGGATCATCGGGAGCGGGCAGCACTGCCGGAACAAGCAGTGGGTTCGATTCCAGCAGCACGTTCGGTTCAAATAGCTCACCTGGTGCGGGCGGTGCCACCGGAGCCACTGGAAGTACAGGTTCGTCTGGAAGCTCGGGATCGGCCTTCTCAGGCTCATCCGGCCCCATTATGGGCGTTGGCAGCAGCGCGACCGGAAACTCCATCCTGCAACCGAACCAGCAGACCACCTATGAGACCTGGGAGTTTCTCTACGATCCGCGGATCGAAGCTCTGGCAGCGGCTGCGGCTCTGACCGGTGGCGCAAATTCGATGGGCGGCGGCTCCCTCGGTCAGTCGCCGGGAGCCTTTGGATCTACCGGCGCGACCGGCTCCACTGGCGCGACTGGCTCCTCGGGCAACACGAACGGCCCCCCTGGCAACTCGAACGGCCCTGACGCGAATCCATTCGGCGGCTCGTCCTCATCCGGCGGCTCGTCCACATTCGGCGGCTCGTTTTCTCCATAACCCTGAAGCAGGCTGGCCTCCCAGTCGCAGCTCCGCCCTGACAATTGCCAAGGAAGATGGCACCGACGGATTTGGGACGGGTATACTGCATCTGAATGTCCGAGAAAATCATCGCTCTGTTGGTGTGGCTGATTGGGAGCGGGGCACGCGGGTACGCGAGCGTCGTGGTGCTGATGGCAATTCAGTCGGCCTGTATCCCCATTCCCAGTGAAGTCATTCTGCCGCTGGCTGGCGTTGTACTGGTGCAGACGCTGGGGCAGACGCAGATGCAGATCCAGATGCAGCTTGTGCTGTTGGCGACGCTGGCGTCGCTGGCGTCGAATCTGGGGTCGGTTCCGGCCTACTGGGTGGGCGCGCGCGGCGGACGCGCCATGGTGGAGCGCTATGGGAGCTGGCTGCTGCTCAGTCGGCGCGATCTGGATCGGGTAGACCACTTTTTTTTGCGGTACGGGTCGATCACCGTCCTGGTGGGACGGATGCTGCCCATTGTGCGCACGTTTATCGCATTTCCGGCGGGGGTCGCCAGGATGAACCAGGTGCGCTTCCACCTCTACACGTTTGTGGGATCATGGCCCTGGTGCTATGTGCTGGCATTCATTGGGATGCGGCTGGGCGCGTCGTGGAACAGCGATCCGCGGTTCAAGGCCGTCTTCCAGCGCTTCCATCTCGGAGTGGAGGCTGTGCTCCTCGTGGGCTTCGTATGGTTCGTCCTCTCGCACTGGAAGAACCGCATCCGCGCCGAGGCGGCGTAAGCGGGCCAAGTCAGGTTGATCGCCACACGACAGGGAGGGGTGGCGGAGTCGGAAAGTTCACTCGTCAGACCCATCTGCGAACGCATGGGTCTATACTGAAACTTCCGTCTTGACGGAAGAAGCGCAACCACATCGCACGATTGAGGGGTATAGCAAAGCATGTCAACACCCGGAGCCGCCACGCCAGTTGCGGCCAGCATCCAGCCAGCCACAGGGAAACTCGGCATTATGACTGTCGGCATGGGAGCGGTCTGCACCACTCTCATCGCCGGCGTAGAGGCGATTCGCAAGGGACTCGCCAAACCGATCGGCTCGATCTCGCAGATGGGGACCATTCGTCTGGGCAAGCGCACCGACGCCAACAGCCCCCTGATCCGCGACTTTGTCCCGATCGCCAAGCTGGATGACCTGGTCTTTACCGGATGGGACATCTTCGGCGGCAACCTGTACGACGCGGCCAAGACCGCACAGGTGCTGGACAGCGTGACACTGGAGAAGATCCGCCCCTTTCTGGAGTCGATCAAGCCAATGCCCGCGGCGTTCGACCAGCACTACGTCAAACGACTGACCGGGACCCACATCAAGAGCGGAAAGAACAAGCGCGACCTGGCCGACCAGATCCGCAAGGACATTCAGGAGTTCAAGAAGAAGACCGACCGGCAGGTTGTGATCTGGACCGGATCGACCGAGATATTCCTCGAGCCGACCGCGGTTCACCAGTCGCTCGCAGCCTTCGAGAAGGGCATGGAGGACAACGACCCGGGGATCGCGCCCTCGCAGCTCTATGCGTGGGCCGCGCTGACCGAGGGGATTCCGTTCATCAACGGCGCACCCAACCTGACGGTGGACATTCCCGCAATGAACGAGCTGTCGCGCAAGATGAACGCGCCGATCTGCGGCAGGGACTTCAAGACCGGGCAGACGTTCATGAAGAGCGTTCTGGCGCCCGCCTTCAAGACGCGCATGTTGGGCGTCAGCGGATGGTTCTCCACCAACATCCTGGGCAACCGCGACGGCGAGGTGCTGGACGAGCCGGGCTCGTTCAAGACCAAGGAAGAGTCGAAGCTGGGACTGCTGGAGATGATTCTGCAACCGGACCTGCATCCCGACCTTTACAAGGACATCTACCATAAGATCCGGATCAACTACTACCCGCCGCGCGCCGACAACAAGGAGAGTTGGGACAACATCGACATCTTCGGCTGGCTCGGCTACCCGATGCAGCTCAAGGTGGATTTCCTGTGCCGCGACTCGATCCTGGCGGCCCCGTTGGCGCTCGATCTGTGCCTCTTCATGGACCTTGCGACACGCACCCCGGGCCTTCGCGGACTGGGAATACAGGAGTGGCTCAGCTTCTACTTCAAGGCTCCCGATAGCGCCCCCGGCGTCTATCCCGAGCACGACCTCTTCATCCAGTCGATGAAGATGAAGAACACGCTGCGCCACATTATGGGCGAGGACCTGATCACGCACCTCGGCCTCGACTACTACGGCGAATAGGTCGGAGAACGAACCGATGACAGAGCGCGCGGAGGACTTTCAACTTGAGGTCCTCCGCGCCTTTACTTTTTTGTGCGCCTTGCGGGCGCAGTCCCAGCGGGCGGACTGGGGCGGCGAGCTGATTGTGGGCTGCGGTCTGGGGCGCGGCGGCACGGCGTTGGCTCTCGCAGGCAATATCGCGGGCGCGGGGTGTCTGGCCATCGACGCGCGCACCGAGGCATGCCGCGCGGCGCTGCACCGCGGGGCGTGCGACTTCGTCGTCAACACCGTGGACGAGGCGCTGCGAATCCTGAAGAACCAGATTCGCAAGCGCAGTCCCGTGAGCGTCGGACTGACGCTCAGTTCGAGCGCCGCGTTGGACGAGTTGATCGAGCGCGGCGTCCTGCCACAGATCTTCACGGCGTTCCGTCCGACGGGGGACACATCGCCCGCCCTTGCCAACCCGACTGGCGCGGCTGCGCTCGATCGCACGGCGCAGGACCGGGCTGCGCTGAGGTTTGCGGCCCTGGGAACGCAGATTGTGGACTTCGACGGACTGTTGACTGCGGCGGGGCGCGTTGACACGGCAACCCCACTGCAGAGCTATACCCAAGAGCGCGGGCTGCGGCTTGCTTCGTTTGGGTTCGCAAGCGGCGAGCAACTGCGCGCCTTCGACGCGCGCCTGTTGCGGACGCTCCCCACCGTGGACGCGCGCGCGCGGTGGTGTGCGGCGGCACCGCGCTTCTTTCATCGCGAACGACCGCACCGGCGGGTGGTCTTTCTGACCGATGCAGAAGTCGCGCGGCTGGGCGAGTTCGGTTCTCCAGTCTGACCGCGGACTGGATCCCGTGAAAGGAAGGCGTCCGTCCTCGCGCGACTTACTCGGCGACGGCCATCAGGCGCGGCCACAGGGCTTTGGTGCCAGCCTCGGTCTTGGTGGAGACGGCAAGAATCTCATCCACGTCATGCTCCCGCTTCAACGCGGCCAGCGACTTGGTCAGGGCGTTGCTGGAGAGGCGGTCCGTCTTGGTGGCCACCACCAGAAACGGGCGCTGCGTCTGCTTGAAGTAGTCGATGAGCTGCTGGTCGCTGGGCTGCGGCGGAATGTTGCTGTCCACCAGGCAGACGGCCAGGGCGAGCGTCTCCCGCTCGGCCAGATACGGCTCGATGAACCTGGGCCACTCGGCGGAGATGGACTTTGAAATCTTGGCGTAACCATAACCCGGAAGATCCGCGAAGATCAGCGTCGGCCGCTGCTTCTTCTTCTCCCCTGCGCCTTCGTGCAACGCGAAGAAGTTGATGGCGCGGGTGCGTCCCGGCGTGGACGACGTGTGCGCCTGTTTCGATCCCAGCAGCGCATTGATAAGCGACGACTTGCCCACGTTGGAGCGACCGAGGAAGGCGACCTCGGGCGCGCCGAAGGTCTTCGCTTGGGTCGGGAAGTGGGCGGCATCGGTTGCGGAGAGCAGGAAGACCGGGGTCAGACGCATCGTCTCAGTCTAGTGCATCCGATGGCCGAAGCTGTCCCCGCGGCGTAGACTTTGCTATGTATCGCCCATTGCGATTTTTCTCAGGAGAGCTGCGTGTCAGTTCAGTACAGAGGTGCTTCAAGGCTTGCGATGTCGGTAGTTTCTGCGTTTTTACTGGGTGCCTGTCCGGTCGCTGGCTTTGCAGCGACGCTGCCCACTCCACTGGTTGCCGCTCCCTTCGCGACAGACGCGCGTTGGATCGCCGCGCAGCCCGATGCTTCCGTTGCAACGGCACCCGCGGCGGGGCTGCCAGTCTTTCGACAGAGCTTTACGCCGCTCGGGAAGAAGACGGACGCGAAGCTCGTCTCGGCGACGCTGTACATCTCTGGGGTCGGACAGTTTGAGGCGCATATCAATGGACTCAACGTCACCCAGGCCGTGCTGACGCCGGGCTGGAGCGACTATCGCAAGCGCATCGACTACGACCGCTATGACGTGACCCCGCTCATTGTGCCTGGGAGGAACGCCATCGGCGTGATGCTGGGCAATGGGATGTACAACGTGGAGTCGCCATCGGATCGCTATACCAAGTTTCGCGGGTCGCTCGGCCAACCGAAGCTGATTGTTGCTCTGGTGCTGCGACTGAGCGATGGGACCGTGCAGCGCATCGTCTCGGATGGCACATGGAAGACCGCGCCCGGCCCCATCTCCTTCACGAACATCTACGGTGGCGAGGACTACGACGCGCGGCTGGAACAGGCGGGCTGGGACACGACCGACTTCGATGCCAACGGTTGGACGGCGGCCAGCGTCGTCGCTGGGCCGGGCGGAAAACTGGTACCGGAGACAATCCCTCCGGTTGTCGCCAACGAGAGCTATGCGCCGGTCGCGGTCACGCATCCGCAACCCGGCGTTACCGTCTACGACATGGGCGAAAACATGGCGGGCTGGCCGGAGATCGAGGTCTCCGGCGCACGCGGAGACTCGGTCCGCCTGCTGCCCGGCGAGTTGCTGGACGCGCAAGGATTGGTGACACAACGCAGCATGAACGCCCATGCAAAAAACCCAGACTACTTCACCTACACCCTGAAGGGCGGTGGAGTGGAGGCGTGGCATCCCCGCTTCAGCTACACCGGGTTCCGCTATGTTCAGGTCGAAGGCTCCGGCACCGCCGCGGATGCGACTCCGCCGGTTGTTGTGAAGATCGACGGGCGGTTCTTGCACGATGCCGTTGCGGTGGTGGGACACTTCAGCTCGTCGAACGAACTCCTCAACCGCATTCACACGCTGATCGACCGCGCGGTCCTGTCGAATATGGTCTCTGTGCTGACCGACTGTCCACAGCGCGAGAAGCTGGGCTGGCTGGAGCAGACGCATCTCGCCGGCGCCTCCATCCTGTACAACTACAACGCCGCCAGCCTGTACGCCAAACAGGCCGCCGACATGCGCGACGCACAGACCGAGGACGGCCTCGTCCCCGACATCGCCCCCGAGTACACCACCTTCCACGGCGACTTCCGCGACTCGCCAGAGTGGGGCGCGGCTGCAATCCTCAGCCCCTGGATCGCCTATCGGTTCGATGGCAGCCGCGGTCTGCTGCGCGATCAGTACCCCGCCATGCAGCGCTACGCGGCCTACCTGCGCGGCAAGGCGCAGGGACATCTGCTGCTCTACGGCCTTGGCGACTGGTACGACATCGGGCCGCAGCATCCCGGTCGGTCGCAGTTGACCGGCACTGGCGTTACGGCGACGGCGGTCTACTACCAGGAGCTGACCGCGCTCGCGCGGATCGCCACGCTGCTCGGCCACCCCGCCGACGCCCACGCCTACACTGCGGAGGCCGCCGAGGTGAAGACAGCCTTCAACGCGCGCTTCTTCCACGCAGACTCCAATCGGTACGACACCGGAAGCCAGACCGCCAACGCCATGCCGCTCGCGGTCGGCCTTGTGCCCATCGACCGCCGCGACGCCGTCCTCGCCAACCTCGTTGCGGACATCCACGCGCACACCGACCACCTTACCTCCGGCGACGTTGGCTTTCACTATGTCGTCCGCGCACTGACCGATGGCGGCCGCTCGGACGTCCTCTACGCAATGCTGACGCGCACGGACAAGCCAAGCTACGGAGATCAGCTCTCGCACGGTGCGACGACGCTCACCGAGGCTTGGGACGCCAACCCCAACTCCTCCCAGGACCACTTCATGCTGGGCCACGCCGAGGAGTGGTTCTATCGCGGACTGGCCGGGATCGACTTCGACCTTGCGCGCCCGCATGGCAAGCAGATCGAAATTCACCCCGCCGTTCCCGACGACCTGCAAAACGTCTCCGCTACCTACCAGTCCAAGCTGGGCCTCATCGCAAGCGCATGGACGCGTGACGGCGATACGCTGAAGATGGACGTTACAATCCCGGCCAGTGCCATCGTCGTCTTTCCTGCAAACTTCAGCCACTCCATCTTGCTCAACGGCGGGCCGATTGCATCGACCCACGCGGCCTCTGTCGCGCGGACCGACGTTCCAGTGGACTACCCTGCCGGTCCAGCGTTTCATCTCGCCGCAGGCACATACCACTTCGAGTCGCATCGCTGACAGAAAAGTTCGCGACGCTGCGCGCTATGGCGTTGCGATGTACCACAGATGGAGGTCGTCGCGGACGAAGGGGACGATGGCAAGACCGTCGGAACCCTTCGCGGAGGCCGAGGTCGCAAGCGTCAGGCCCGTCGCCTTGTTGCGGATGCGGTAGCTGCCGTCGGGGAACTGGTCGAGGCCCCAGAGCTGACCGTCCGCGCCGGTATAGGGGACGAGTTCGAGAACGGGGCTGGCTGCGGCTGTCGACTGCGTGATCGCATCGCCCGTCGCCTGGTTGACGATCTTGTAGAAGGCACCGACCGGCGCAATCGTCCACTGCTGCGTGTCCAGCGTCAGGTAGTGCGCCAGACGCAACGCAGGCAGCGCGGGAGGAACGGCTGGTGCGGACGCGGTCTGACCCGCGGGATTCGCCAGCGGACTTGCGCGATGCTCCTCCAGCGTGTTCTCGCTCTGCCGCGAGACGATCTGGTACGTCCCCGCGCTCAGGTTGTCGCCGGCGATGGGCCATCCGTCGCATGACCAGAGCAGTGGACGGATGTCCAGCACCGAGCGTCCGCCGCGCGTCATGTCGGCCTCGTAGTGGACGCTGAACCGCTCCGGGCCATCGGGTTCGGCGGCGGCATCGTAGTCGACGACGCGCCCAAAGTGTCCCGGCCCGATGCGGTGGTCGTGCGCCGCCAGAAACAGAGAGCCGCCGCCGTTGGTCATCGCCTCGCCGTGCCGGTCGAGGTACGGCCCCACGATCGCGCGCGCGCGTCCGACGCGGATGTTGTACTCGCTGTTCTTTCCCTTGCAGCAGCTATTGTGGTTCACAAACAGGTAGTAGTAGCCCTCGTGGAAGATGATGTCCGAGGCCTCCGACTCGCGCGCCGTGGCAATCGCCGTGCCCAACGTCCTCGGTACCAGCGCCAGCCCGGTCTTTGGGTTCAGTTGCGTCACGCGGATGCTGCCGTGGTACGAGCCATAGCAGAGCCACAGCGTCCCGTCCGGTGCCAGAATCGCCCCCGGATCGATGGCGTTCAAATCCTCCGCGCCGTCCGAACTCACTACCACTCCACGGTCGGTCCACTGGTACGCGGGGTCTTTCGGGTCGAGCGCCGGATTGGTCATCAGACCGATCGCCGACTGGAACGATCCCCAGCTCGACACCGCGTAGTAGAGATAAAACAGGTTGCCCACGCGCAGAATGTCCGGCGCCCACACATTCGTGCCGTTATTCTTCGGCACCGCGACATGCACCGCGTCGGGAATCTGCGGGAAGACGCTACCCTCGTGGGTCCAGGTCACCGCATCCGGCGAAGAATAGAACGGTGCCCCGCGGCCAGTGGAGAAGACATAGTACTCGCCGTGGAAGCGCACCACCGTCGAGGGATCGTGAACAAACGGCATTCCCACCACGGGCACGCCGATGGGCGGTCCAAAGCCGCGGCCAGTGCCCTGTCCCGTGGCAGAGGCAAGCAGCAGGACGAGAGCGAAGGGCAACAGGACGGATCGGCGCATGGCGCCAGTCTAGCCCTGCACGACAATCTCCGACAAGTCTCGCACTGCGAGCACCGATCGTCTCCGCACACAGGGCCGCGGCGGTAGGACGCAGCCCTCGCGCCGCTCGTGGTAGAGTCAATCACGCGCAACCGTCTCCCGTTCCTCCCATGGCAAATCAACCCGCAAATCCAAAGCGTGTCGCCGCGGTCCTCGACACCCTGCAAAAAACCTACCCCAACGCCACCTGCGCCCTCCACCACAAGAGCGCATGGCAGCTCACGGTCGCCACCATCCTCTCCGCGCAATGCACCGACGTCCGCGTCAACCTCGTCACGCCCGCGCTCTTCAAGGCCTTCCCCACACCCAAGGCGATGGCCGCCGCCACCCTGCCCGAACTCGAAGACCTCATCCGCACCACCGGCTTCTTCCGCAACAAGGCGAAGTCCCTCCAGGGCGCAGGCCGCGTCATCACCGAAGAGTTCCACGGCAACGTCCCGCACACCATGCCCGAACTCCTCCGCATCCCCGGCGTCGCGCGCAAGACGGCCAACGTCGTCCTCGGTACCTGGTTCAAGATCGCCGACGGTGTCGTCGTGGACACGCACGTCCTGCGCATCGCCCGCCGCCTCCAACTCACCCGCGAGACCACCCCTGAAAAGGTCGAGCGCGACCTCATGCGCCTCATCCCGCAGTCCCAGTGGATCGACTTCACCCACCGCATCATCGCCCACGGACGCCAGGTCTGCATCGCGCGCAAGCCCCGCTGCGCCGATTGCCAGTTGGAACCTCTCTGCAACTCCCGCGACAAGACCTTCTCCACCCACTGACCTCCAACCCGCTCACAGTCCAGAACCCAGGACCGAAACTCGTTCCTCCACATTTCCCCCTGTGCGGTTTGGTTGATACCATTCCTCCACGCTTCAAAGTGCCAAAGGCGAGCAAAATGAAATTCCTCAACGAGTGGTCGCGCCGTCGTTTCCTGGCCATCTCCGGCGCAACGGCAGCCCAGGCAGCCGCCGCCCTCAAAGGTCTCTCGCAGACCGCGCCAGCCACGGCGCAACGGACGCCCTCATCGGCTCCCGCCCGAATCCCTCTCCCGCCCGAGGTCATCAGCGGCGGCATCCAGCCCTTGATGCAGGGCCACACCGCACGCCCGCTGCGCTACCGCCCCGACCGCAGCGACTTTGTCATCCGCAACGGCGCGGAGTTCTTCAACCGCCCGCTCTACGCGCCCTGCTCCACCACGCACTCCGCCGACTTCCGCGTCGACGCCGGCGACCTGCCCGAGTTCTCCCTCTACCTCCCCGGCCACGGCGGCAACCTCAAACTCGGCTTCATCGCCGCATCCGGCACCGCATCCAAGTGGGCCGCCGAGGCCGATGAGGTCGTCGCCCGCTACCGCCCCGGCCGCATGATCTACGAGGTCCGCGACCCCCTCCTCGGCCCCGGAACCATCCGCGCCGAACTCCTCACCTCGGGCGAAAGCTCCGGCATCCTGCTGAAGGTCGAGGGCAAGAACCTGCCCCCCGGCACGCGCCTCGCCTGGGCCTTCGGCGGAGTCAGCGGGCGCAAGGGCCGCCGCAACGGCGACATCGGCTGCGAGGTCCAGCCCGTCAGCCAGTTCTTCCAGGTGCGCGCGGAAGAGTGCAACGGAAACAGCTACACCATCGACAGCGCAACCGTCACTCCTACCCTGGCCCACCTCGCCAGCAGGGCCGCGCAGATGACGCTGACCTTCCCCACAGGCTCCCGGCTTGCCATCGAAGACTTCACCCTGTGGACGCACCCGCCCTCCATCCGCCGCGCTGCTCCGCAAGCCGACACGCCAGCTCAACCAATCCTCACCGGCTCGGTTGTACTGGCCAACGCGCCGCTTTATCTCACCATCGACCGTGTGGAGGCAGGCAGCCCTGTCCCGGCCATCGACCTTGCAAGGTTTTTCGCCACCCGCAGCGCCCAGGTCGAGGCCATCGCCCAGACCCTCACCCTCGACACCCCAGACGACTACCTCAACACCCTCGGCCCCGCCCTCTCCATCGCCGCCGAAACCCTCTGGGACGCCCGCCAGCAGTGCGTCCTGCACGGCGGCGTGGCGTGGCGCGTCGCCCTCGCCGGATGGCGCGGCCCCTACGTCCTCGACGCCCTCGGCAACCACGACCGCGCTGTATTGCACCTCCGCCACTGGCTGGCCAAGCAAAACCTCACCCCCATCGCCACCGCCGATCCCGCAATCGGCCCCTGGGACCCCACCCCCAACCTGCACCTCACCCGCAAAGAGCATCTCCTCCACTCCAACGGCGACCTCTCCCACAACCACTACGACATGAACCTCGTCTGCATGGACATGCTCATCCGTCATCTCATGTGGACCGGCGACACGGACTTCGCCCGCGAGATATGGCCCGCCTTCCAGCGCCATCTCGCCTGGGAGCACCGTCTCTTCCGTCGCACCTACACCACCGCCGACGGCAAAACCCTCCCGCTCTACGAGGCCTACGCCGCCATCTGGGCCAGCGACAACCTGCAGTACAACGGCGGCGGCGCGGCCCACTCCTCCGCCTACAACCTCTTCGCCCTCCGCTTCGCCGCCACGCTCGCCCGCGCCCTCGACGAAGACCCCACGCCCTACCAGACCGAGGCCGCGCTCCTCCACGAAGGAATGCAGCAACTCCTCTGGCTTCCGTCGCAGGGCGCCTTCGCCGAATCCAAAGACCTCCTCGGCCCACAGACCGTCTACAACAACCCCGCCCTCTGGACGGTCTACCACACCATCGACAGCGAAGTCCCCACGCCGCGCCAGGCCTGGCAGATGGCCGCCGAACGCCTCGCCGTCCTGCGACCCATCCCCATCCACGGCGAAGGCGTCCCGAACGAGAACCTCTACATGCTCGCCTGCTCGGACTGGCTCCCCTACATCTGGTCGCTCAATCTGCTGCTGCTCGCCGAAAACTCCCACATGGCCCTCGCGCTCTGGCAGGCGGGAATGTCCGACGACGCCTTCCGCATCTTCAAAGGCGCACTGCTGGACTCCATGTTCATGGGCCTCTGCCCCGGCGACTTCCACATGACCTCCGCCCTCGACGCCCACCGCCAAGAGGCCCAGCGCGACTTCGCCGACCCCATCGGCATCACCTCCCGCGCCCTCGTCGAAGGACTCTTCGGCATCCAGCCCAACCTCATCGACAACACCATCCGCATCCGCCCCGGCTTCCCCGCCAATTGGAGCCACGCCACCCTCCACCACAAGGACTTCGACTTTACTTGGCAGCGCAAAGACCTCAGCGAGTCGTATGACTTCACCAGCCGCCTCGCCAAGTCCGTCCCCATCACCCTCATCCTTCCCGCGCGTACCATCAGCCTCCCCAAAGTCCTCTGCAACGGAGCGCCAGTCGACTGCACCTTCGACCCCGAAGCCGTCGGTTCACCTCAGCTCACAATTCATCTCTCCGCCGCGCGTAGCTACAAGATCAGCATAGAGTGGAACGGCAATCGACCGGAGCAAGTTCCAACCGTGCGTAGCTACCGCATCGGCGAAGTACCCTCCGTTCCGTTACCCATCGGTCTCACCCGTCTCGACGACCCGAAGTATGCGCTCGACGATCCCCAACACGCTCTCAGCAACTGGCACGTCGCATCCCCCGGCTTCCACACCGTCTTCGCCAATATGAAGCAGGGCGAATGTCGATGGTCCCTTCCGATCTCCTTCAACGTAAAACCCGCCGCACCCGCCTTCGCCCCAATCCCCACACTCCCGGCAGCCACCCACACCGAGCCGCTCGACCTCACGCCCCTGCTCAAAAATCAGATCGCCGAAATCTTCACCCGCGTCTACGCCGAACCGCGCTCGCCCTACTGCTCGCTCGCCGTCGCCGACAACCTCCTCGGCGGCTGGGCCAATCCCGACAACCGCGCCCCCATCGACGACACCGGCCTGCGCGCCGCCAGCGGCCTGCTCCAAACCCCGCTCAACGTCCCCTTCCGCACGCCCGCCGGCTCCGCGCCCAACTGCCTCTTCCTCTCCTACTGGCAGCAGGACGCTCCCTCCGCCAGCCTTGCCCTCTCCGGCAACGCCAGCGGAATCTACCTCCTGCTCGCTGGAACCACCCTCCCCCAGTGCAGTCGAATGCAACACGGCACCGTCGCAGTCGCATACACCGACCACACCTCTGCCACGCTCCCCCTACGCAACCCAGAGACCTGGTGGCCCATCGAGCAGGACTACCTCCTCGACGACTACATGTTCACCAACGCCGCCCCGCTCCCCCCGCGCGTCGATCTCCGCACTGGCCAGACCCGCATCCTCGACCCCATCGCCTTCCACGGCAAGGGCCGCACCGTCCCCGGCGGCGCAGCCACCATCCTCCACCTCCCGCTCGACCCCACCAGGACTCTCGCCTCACTCCATGTCCAGGCAGACCTCTACGGCATCGTCCTCGCCCTGCTGGCCGCAACCCTGGCCCGCACTTAACCGACCGTGCAGACGCCCTACTCGACGGGCCGCTTGGCGTTGTACCCGTCGCGCGCAATCACCGAGTACTTCAACGGCCTGCCCTTTTCGTCCTGCATCTGGAGCGGGTGCCCTTCGTTGTCGATCAGGATCACCTTGATCTTGCGGTAGCTCCCATCGTTGACGGTGTTGCTGGGGCGGTAGGTCAGGATGTACTGGTTGCGGATCGAATCGTTGATCTGTGTGAAGTCGTCGGGCAACTCGCCCGGAAACAGAGGGAAGAAGCTCAGTCCGCCGGTCATCGCGGCAAAGGTCCTCAGTTGGTTCTGCGCCTGCAGGTAGTTCATCTCCCGCATTCCGCCGCCAGCGCCCATCTCGTTGACCAGAGCGCCCGTGCCGATGCTGAAGATGGTGACATCCGGCGTCGCCTTCACCTTCGCCAGAATCCTGTCGTAGGTGATCTTGGAGAAGGTGTCGCGCCCCGTACCGATCAGCAGGACGTACTTGCGCCCTTCGATGCGACTGGTACGGTCCAACGTCTCATACAGCGCGTCGAACAGGTTGGTGTCGGTAAAGGTCGGCATGGTAAGCGAGTTGAGGCTCTGCGCAATGACAGCCTGGTTGTTGGTGAAGTCGGAGAGGATGTGGGTCTGCAAGTCGTAGGTCATCACGGCCACATAGTCGTCCGGGCGCAGCGACTGGAAAAAGCTGACTGCGGCGTTCTGCATGTCGTTGATGAAGTACCAGGAGTTGGCGGCGAACTCCAGCAGCATCACCGCGGTGATGGGCGTCTTGCCCAGGCGAACCGTATCCACCTTCTGCTCCACCCCATCTTCCAGGACCAGAAAGTTGGCGGGCTTCAGTCCGGGGACGAACTGGTGGTTCTTGTCCAGAATCACGCTCACGTCGAGGTTGACGATCGGGACATCCACGCGCAACGAGTAGGTCGCCCCGCCTGGGTTCTTGATCGTCGGCTGGGCGGGCGCGGGTGGCGGCGGAGGCTCGTCCGGCTGCTTCTTCTTTGGAATCACGATGGGGCCGTTGTCGATGTTGGGGCCTCCGTCGGAGTCGTCGGGGGCCGGAGTTGCACTCGGCGCAGACCCAGCCGGAGCGGAAGCCTGCGCAGCCGCGCCCTGCGCGCACGCAGCCGGAACAACCAAGGCGAGCCTAACCAGCGCCATCGCCAGAACCATCGACAGGGGGTTGAAACGGATGCGTCTCAGGCCGGAACGGCGCGGGTGCAAGAGAAGTGTTGGGGTCGGCGGCATCATCGTCGGCATCTTGTAAAACTCTACTCCGATTTAGACGCACCTCCCCTCAATCCGGCTGCGCGCCGCCGCCGAGAGAGCTTCTGGATGACCTGTCTCCCGTTTTGGGTCGGATCTGTCCGAACTTGCACAGAGAGTCTCCGCTCAGTGATGTAGCATCTTAAGACCGGGCGCGGGAACGCAAAGGTTCGCGAGGCGGCACTGAGATGAAAACACCAATGACAACAAATGAGATCCATGGACTGGCAGTTCACGCTGCTGGCGCGCAGTTGGTTGCGTACCGTTACAACCCAGGCGAGCTGAAGGCAAACGAGGTCGAGGTCAAAATATCGCACTGCGGAGTCTGCCACTCCGACATCCACCTCATCGACAACGACTGGGGCTTCAGCAAGTTCCCGTTCATCCCCGGTCACGAGATCGTAGGCACGGTCTCGGCGGTCGGCTCCGCGGTCCGCGACCTCACCGTCGGCCAGCGCGTCGGCATCGGCTGGCAGTCCGACAGTTGCGGCATCTGCGAGTGGTGCCGCCAGGGCGACGAGCACCTTTGCCCCGCCGCGCAGCCCACCTGCGTCGGGCGCAATGGCGGATACGCCGACTCCGTCCGCGTCAACTCGCGCTTCGCCATCCCCGTGCCGGAGGCTCTGGAGAGCGAGAACGTCGCGCCCCTGCTCTGTGCCGGAATCACGGTCTACTCGCCCATGCACAACCACGGCGTGCGTCCCTCCTCGCGCGTGGGAGTCATCGGCATCGGAGGACTCGGACACCTCGGCCTGCAGTTCGCCAGGGCCTTCGGCGCGGAGGTCACCGCCTTCTCTACCTCGACCGATAAGGAAGAAGAGGCGCGAAGCCTGGGCGCGCACCACTTCGTCAACACCCGCGACAACGGCGAACTGAAGAAGGTCGCAGGCTCCTTCGACCTCCTGCTCTCCACCGTCGGAGCGGACCAGGACTGGCAGGCCATCGTCAACTGCCTGCGCCCCAGGGGAACCCTCTGCGTAGTCGGCGTGCCGCCCTCCCCCATCGCCGTCCAGGCCTTTCCGCTGATCGCAGGGCAACGCTCGGTCTCCGGCAGCCCGACGGGAAGCCCGCGCGACCTGCACCGGATGTTGGATGTCGCCGCCCGCCACGGCGTCAAGGCCATCACCGAGCGCTTTCCCATGGCCAAGGCAAACGAAGCCCTCGTCCGCGTCAAGAAAAACCAGGTCCGCTACCGCGCCGTCCTCGCAAACTAGAGACGTTGTGTGTGGAGAGGGATGAGTTGTGAATTAGTCGCAAAGAAAGAGGTGGCGCTTCGGCTCCACCTCTCTCTTTGCGACGGCAACCCTGTGAGAATCCCACGAGAGCTGTACCCATCGCTTTAACTGACAGCTTCATCGCTGATAGCTGATAGCTCCAGAATCGTGCCTTTTCTCCTGCTTGTTTTTCCCTCACGGATACACCAATCTCGCTTTTGCTCTAGTACGCTGGTACGGATGCGATTTGAACTCTTCATCGCGGTGCGCTATCTGCGGGCCAAGCGGCGACAGGCCGTGGTCGGCGTCATCACCGCCATCTCCGTCGTCGGCGTGGCCGCGGGCGTCGCCTCGCTCATCCTCGCGCTGGCCATCACCAACGGAATGCGCCGCGACCTCCAACAGCGGCTGGTGGGTTCCACCGCGCACGTCCTGCTCATGCGCATCGCAGGCGACGGAATCCGCGACTGGAGACCCCTGATGGAGCGGCTGCGCGCGCTTCCTCATGTCACGGCTGCGGCCCCGGGACTCTACGAGGAGGTCCTGGTCTCGCGCGGCGCGAAGAGCGCGGGCGCGCTGGTCGAGGGCATCGTCCCGGCGGACCAGCGGACCGTCTCCGACCTGCTACAGAACATCAGCCAGGGCAGCGCGGCGGAGCTGGAACCGGTGCAGCCCAGCGAGACGGCGGCCCAGGCCGTTCCCCCCATCGTCATCGGCCAGGACCTGGCGACGACGATTGGCGCGGAGGTCGGCGATACGCTCCTGGTCACCAGTCCGCAGGGCGAGTTGACCCCGCTTGGCATGGTGCCCAAGTACCAGCGCTACACCGTCGCCGGAATCTTCAACTCCGGCTTCTATCAGTACGATTCCAGCTATGCGTTGGTTCGCCTGGGCGACGCGCAACGCCTCTTCTCCGAGCCGGACCTCATCTCCGCCATCAGCTTCAAGGTGGACGACATGTACAAGGCCGATGCAGTAGGCCGCGAGATCGAGCACGCCGCAGGCCCCGGCTACGAATCCACCAACTGGATGGAGCAGAACCGCGAGCTGTTCCGCGCGCTGCGCCTGGAGCAGGTCGTCACCTTCATCATCCTCGCGCTCATCGTCTGCGTCGCCGCGCTCAACATCCTCATCGCCCTCACCATGATGGTGATGGAGAAGACCCGCGACATCGCCGTGATGATGAGCTTCGGCGTGCGCATAGACCAGGTCCGCCGCATCTTCCTCCTGCAAGGTCTTCTCATCTCGCTCATCGGCACCGCGCTCGGCCTCGTCCTCGGTTACGGCCTCAGTTGGTTCGGCGGCCACTACCGCTTCATCCACCTCGACCCCTCGGTCTACTCCATCGACTATCTGCCCTTCGCCCCGCGCGCCATCGACGCCGTCATCGTCGCCGCCGTCTCGCTCGGCGTCAGCCTCCTCGCCACCCTCTACCCCAGCGGCAGCGCCGCAAAAGTCCTTCCCGCCGAGGCCCTCCGCTATGAGTGATCTTTCGGTTCATAGCTCCAATCCCTTCTCGGCATCCAATGCTCCGGCAATGCTGCGCGCAGTCGGCCTCACCAAAATCTATCCGGCGATCGCCTCAACCGGCGCGAACGCCAGATCCTCCGACGAACTCGTTCTCTTCCGCAACCTCGACTTCTCCATCGCATCCGGCGAGATGGTCGCCATCGTCGGCGAGAGCGGCACCGGCAAAAGTTCCCTGCTCCATCTTCTCGCCGCGCTCGACCGGCCCACATCCGGCTCGGTCTGGCTCGGCGACACCAATCTCAGCCAGTTCAACCCCCGCCAGGCCGCCGAGTTCCGCAATCGGGACGTGGGCTACGTCTGGCAGTTCCACTATCTCCTGCCGGAGTTCACCGCGCTGGAAAATATCGCCATGCCCCTGCTTGCCCGTGGACTCCGTCGCCCCGAAGCCCTCCGCCAAGCCAGCCGCTGGCTCGACGAAGTCGGCCTCGCCGCCCGCGCCAACCATCGCTCCGGCGAACTCAGCGGCGGAGAGCAGCAGCGCATCAGCCTCGCCCGCGCCCTTGTCACCGGCCCGCGCCTTCTCCTCGCCGACGAGCCGACCGGCGACCTGGACGGCAGAACCGCCGAGGCTGTCTTCTCCCTCATTCACCGATTGCACTCCGAACACAGGCTGACCAGCATTCTCGTCACGCATAATCTGGAGTTTGCGACGCGCTGCCACCGCGTCCTGCGCCTGCGCGACGGTCGGCTGGAATAGGTTGCATACACTTTGGTGCGAACGCAACAGCGCGTGCATCTAAACACCAGGGAACAAAAGGTGGTACGGTAGTCAGGCTTTCGAGTTATTTTTTGATCGTGTGCGCAGCGACTACACTGGTTGCAGTGGGATGGGGTTCGTCCTCTGGGTGTCGTCGCAGAGAACGGCCTCCTGAAGGGTCTCTGCGAGCGGTTGGCGCGGAGACTGGTTCGACCAATGGTGCTGCATCGCGCCTTCGCGCAGGTGCTGTCACCGCGGCTTGAAGGGGAACTATGTTCGAACGCTATACGGAGAAGGCGCGCCGCGTAATCTTCTTTGCGCGGTACGAGGCCAGTCAGTTTGGGTCGCCTTATATCGAGACCGAGCACCTGCTGCTCGGCCTCCTGCGCGAGGACAAGGCGCTGACCAATCGCTTCCTGCGCTCGCATGCCTCGGTCGAGTCGATCCGCAAGCAGATTGAGGGCCACACCACCATCCGCGAGAAGGTCTCGACCTCGGTCGATCTCCCCCTCTCCAACGAGTGCAAGCGCGTCCTCGCGTACGCCGCCGAGGAGGCAGAGCGCCTCTCCCACAAGCACATCGGCACCGAACACCTCCTGCTCGGCCTCCTGCGCGAAGAAAAATGCTTCGCCGCGGAGATCCTGACCGAGCGCGGCCTGCGTCTGCCCGCCATCCGCGAGGAGCTGCAACGCTCCACGCAGGAGAAGACCCCCGCCCAGCAGACGGGCAAGGGCGGACAGCGCAACGAGCAGAGCCTCTTGGCGGAGTTCTCCCGCGACCTCACTCAGTCCGCAATCGACCAGCAGCTCGATCCGCTGGTCGGCCGCGACGCCGAGGTCGAACGCGTCATCCAGATCCTCTGCCGCCGCACCAAAAATAACCCCGTCCTCATCGGCGAACCCGGCGTGGGCAAGACGGCCATCGTCGAGGGTCTGGCGCAGAAAATCGCCGACGGCGAAGTCCCCAGCTTCCTCGCCGACAAGCGCGTCCTCGCGCTCGACCTCTCGCTCATCGTCGCGGGCACCAAGTATCGCGGACAGTTTGAAGAGCGTCTGAAGACCATCATGAAAGAGCTGATGGAGAACCAGAACTCCATCGTCTTCATCGATGAGCTTCACACCCTCGTCGGCGCAGGCTCCGCCGAAGGTTCGCTCGACGCCGCCAACATCCTCAAACCCGCGCTCAGCCGCGGCGAGATCCAGTGCATCGGAGCCACCACGCCGGCCGAGTACCGCAAGTCCATCGAGAAGGACCGTTCGCTGGAGAGGCGCTTTCAGGCGGTGAAGGTTCCGCCGCCCAACGAGGAAGACGCCATCAAGATCATCAACGGGATCAAGGAGAAGTACGAGAAGTTTCACGCCGTCTCGTACACCGATGAAGCGGTCAATTTTTCCGTCTCCCACTCCAGCCGCTACATCCCCGACCGCTTCCTGCCGGACAAGGCCATCGACCTCATCGACGAGGCGGGCGCGCGCGTCAAGCTCCGCCAGACCTCCCTGCCCGAAGAGTTGACCGAGGTGCAGAAGCGCATCAAGTTCATCGTGCACCGCATGGAGAACGCAATCGCCAACCACGAGTTCGAGAAGGCGCGCTTCTACTCCGACGAGGAGCGCAAGGAACGCGAGAACCTGCGCGCCCTGCGCGACAAGTACCACCTCGACGACTCCTCCGCCGGCATCGTCACCCGAGAGGACATCGAAGACGTGGTCAGTCGCTGGACCGGCGTCCCAATCACCTCCATCAAGGAAGAAGAGACGCAGAAGCTCCTGCGCGTCGAAGAAGAGTTGCACAAGCGCGTCATCTCGCAGGACAAGGCCATCTCCGCGCTGGCCCGCGCCATCCGCCGCTCCCGCGCCGGCCTGAAAAATCCCGCGCGCCCCATCGGCAGCTTCCTCTTCCTCGGCCCCACCGGAGTCGGCAAAACCGAGATGGCGCGCACCCTCGCGCAGTTCCTCTTCGGCTCGGAGAAGTCCATGATCCGCTTCGACATGTCGGAGTTCATGGAGAAGCACTCCGTCAGCAAGCTCATCGGCTCCCCTCCGGGATACGTCGGCTACGAGGAGGGCGGCCAGCTCACCGAGCGCGTCAAGCGTTCGCCCTACTCCGTCGTCCTGCTCGACGAGATCGAGAAGGCGCACCCCGACGTATTCAACCTGCTGCTACAGGTCTTCGAGGACGGCCAGCTCACCGACGGCCTGGGCAACACCGTGGACTTCAAGAACACCATCATCGTCATGACCTCCAACATCGGGGCCAAGCACCTCCAGAAGCGCGAAGGCCTCGGCTTCCAGAGCAGCAACGAGAACATGGTCCTCGACAAGATGGAGGAACTGGTCAAAGGCGAGGTCAAGCGGACCTTCAACCCCGAGTTCCTCAACCGGCTCGACGAGGTCATCATCTTCACCTCGCTCACCAACACCGACCTCATGCAGATCATGGAGCTGCTGGTGCAACAGCTCAACGCAAACCTCGTCCACAAGGCAATTACCCTCAGCGTTACCGACGATGCAAAGCAGTGGATTCTGGAGAAGACCACCGCGGAGCGAACCTACGGCGCACGGCCTCTGCGTCGCGCCCTGCAACGCTTCGTCGAGGACCCCCTCTCCGAGGCGCTCATCGCTGGAGGAATCGTGCAGCGGCCCGCCTTCCTCGAGGTCTACATGGAGAACAACCAGCTCTTCTACCGCTCCATCGCCGCCGATGGCTCAGACAGCGAGGAGAAGGTCGCCGGGCTTGCCCTCACAACAGTCTGATTCCAGTTGTGAGTTGTGAAACTGCGGCCCCACCCATCGCGGTCGTATCGCGATGAGTGGGGCTTCGTGCATAGCCCCAACATCGGAGCCGACCGCACCCTCGCCAGAACCCAACGCATTTTCTTTCCCCCAAAACCCCAGCAAATCCGTATGTCAAGCCCCTGCATCCCCCAAAATCCCCATAACCCAAACCCCACCAACCACTTCCCCATAAAAATAGTTGGC
>VFSW01004307.1_pt1 | contig 21241 bp, 14 predicted proteins | sample 5358111 | NCBI WGS metagenome assembly VFSW01 (sample SAMN11554181, study PRJNA540505) | mine drainage metagenome | isolation source: sediment from site ElyBrook_90M | place: USA: Ely Copper Mine, Vershire, VT | collected 2017
CGTCCCCCCCCCCCTACGCTCCCGCGCCCCCCGCGTTCTATACGGGCTCTCCATCGAAGACTACGCGGTCACCACGGAAGATTACGCGGGCTCCAAGGAAGACTACGCGGTCTTCGAGGAAGATTACGGGGTCTTCGGGGCGACGCCGCGTATCGTCGGAGCGACGACAACGAGGCCTCCCTGGAGGCCATGGGAGAGAAAAAGACAAGCTTGGTACGAATTGTTGGCAGAACGGGGGTTGGTCGGACTTTATCTATCCCATCAGGTCCATGTGGGGTGTTTGGGGGGGGAGAGGCGTAGCCCGTGGGAAGACGATCCATCGCAAAGACCGTGTCGCAGACCTTGCTGGCGTTCATGCAGCAAAGGACATGGCAGCAGTCAGCACTGGCCGAGAGCGTCGGGGTCTCGGTGCGTACGCTGCGTCGCGTCATGAAGGAACTCGTCGACGGCGGCGTTCCCTTTGAACGCGAGGAAGAAACGCCGCAGGTGTACTGGAGCGTCCCCCGGTGGTGGCTGCCCGGTGGAGCGGCGCTTGAGATGGACCAGGTACGGCGGGTCGCGAGACTCATCGGACGACTGCCTTCAAGCCAGGACCGCGAACTTCTCCTGGCCTTTTTGAAGGCCTTGCTCGCTGGCAAACCGACGGAGGCGAGCCCAGGAGAAAACCCCGGCACTGATGTGCTCAGCGCGCTGGAGGACGGACAGGAGCGAAGGCAATCCGTGCGGATGCGGTACGAATCCGCGAGTCGTGCGGCGGTCGAGGATCGTTACGTCTCGGTGCACCAAGTCGAGTACGGCCCCACCACCCGCTTTGTCGCAACCTGCCACCGCAAGGGCGAACTGAAATGGTTTCGCGTCGACAACGTACGCGCCGCCACCCTTGATCCAACCGAGAAGTTTCGTGGTGTGGAGCCCGGCGTCCTGGATGAATTCGTGGCCACGAGCGTTGACGGGTATCACGGTTCGGAGCGTGCGGACACGTACACCTGTCGTGTGGCCATGCCCGAAGCGCGTTGGATCGTGCGAAACCTCCCGGACGGACTGAAGGGAGAGGTCACGGGCGACGCGGGACGGATCACAGCCCGGACGACGGCGCTGGATGTCTTTGCGCGCTTTGTCGTCGGCCACGGTGGCGCCGTGCAGGCCGAGTCGCCAGAACTCCGTGCGCGGGTACGGGAACTCGCCGAGCGGGCGTTGGTGGTACACACGGACGGCCCGCGTGGCTGAAGCGTGCTCGGTGGGGTCGGGTGGGGGTGGCCCGCCGGTAGCGGGAGCGATGGATGGGTGGACTTTAGCGACGATCTCGACGGCGTGAAGAAAGTCTCAGGACGTCGGTCGGTGTGCGGTCGCCGTGCTCCCGGACAAACGATTGCAGAGACGCGAAGGCGGGGCAGCGAACCGCGCAGAGCTCAAGGTTGAGAACTTTGGCCAGGATGGGGTTGTCGTTGGTCGAATACCTTGGCTTGCGCCCCGCGTCCTGAGAGATTTTTTGCAGCTTCTCCTTGGGGCGTACAATCTGGTGGGGGGACTCCTCGTCCTTGCCACGCCCTTGGCCGACTTTTTCGATGACCTTCGGGTCGGCCCAGAACCACGCTTCAATCTCTTCGACAGGGATGCACACGAGCCGCGGGATGCCCTGGGGTGACTCGATCGCGCTGAGTTCGGACCGAAGCTTGGCCTCGTTTCGCAGGGTGTTGCTGTCGGGATCGCGGTCAAGATCGTGGACGACGATCAACGCGGTGCATCCCGCGCTGGCAAGCTCGGCCAGCCATGCCTTTGCCTTGCGTTTGAGCTTGGAGCAACCGCCTCCGCCGCGCGTCGTCACACCCGGCGGTGCGCCCGGGACGATCCGTCGAATGAGCACCGAAAGTACCTCGCGGTCCGTCGGGTCTTCGGCCAGGACGCCAAACTTCGCACCGCTCATTCAAGCGCCCCGCCGAACACGAACTCACCCAGCGTGCCGTCGTCTTTCAGGTACGCCTTGATCCGGCGCTTGTGTGCTGACGTGAGTGCACGGACCGTTGTACTCCCAGCGACACGCTCAACCAGGCGAAGATCTTCGGGATGGGTACGGGTGACGATCTCCGTTGAGTGCGTCGATAGGATAACCTGTCGATCCTGGGCGTAGGCTTCGACCTCGGCCATCAACCGTGACAGGAGCCCAGGGTGTACCGACGTCTCGGGCTCCTCGACCAGGAGGAGCGTTACACGCGGCGTGATCAGGTGTTGGAGGATCTCGGCAACGCGAAGGGTTCCGTCGGAGAGCATCCCGAAGTTGACGTCGTCAACGAGAACCTCGCCGATCTCGTCCGCGTCGCCGCTAGGACCCTTTGCGCTGTACACCTTGACGCTGACCTCGCTCCACAGGTTGATCCGTTGACCGATGGCCTCAAATTCCTTCAGGAGGTGAGGGAGCCGATCACCCCAGTTCAGGATGGAGCGCGTGAGTCGTGTCACTCGGTCGCCGCGTCCGATCGGCGCAGGAGGTTTTCGAGAGACAAAGCGCTCCATGTAGACCGGATGGCGGGCTCCATCCTGCCTGGGCACTCCTGCGGGAACACTCACGACGCCCCGGAAGAGGGCCTGTAGCAATGCGCACGCTGGAGGCCACCGCGGTTCATCGTGTTGGGAGACGGTGAGTAGGCCAATGTTTGTCGGTAGTCGCATGACGGATGAGCCCTTCACGACGACCTGCCCGTCCTTTACCTCCCAGAGCACCTCGCCTGAGGCGAGCGTGGCTTTTTCAGTCCATATCCCGACGGGACCCCGGGACGAACGCTCCGCGACGTCTGCCAACTCCGGCTCGTCACCGGGGCTCAGAGTAAACTCGTAATGGATTGTCGAACCTTCGCTCTCGGCTGAGCAACGGAACTGTCCGGGCATTGGGGTGGACATCATCCCTAGGGTGGCTCTCCGGCAGGCGCGGCTCACCCCCTCCAGGATCGCGGACTTGCCCGCGCCGTTGCGGCCGACCAGGATGGTGCTCTCGGGTGCGACCGATAGCCGTACGTCGCCACCGAGGGCGGGCCAGCCGATCAACTCAATGGACGTGAACCGGGCTCTGGACGGAGCAGGCATCACGGGATTGCGCACGGGTCGGTTGGCCATGCGCACACGCATATCACGGTATCGCAGCGCACAGTCAGTCCCCGACGCCCCATTGCCTTCTCCCATGGCATGATCCTTTTCCATGCAGCCCGCCCGCCCACGCCTTGCCGTACTGTCCTTCATCCTCACAGCGCTCGCGACCAGTCCTGGCTGCTCCGACAACACGCCCAGCGGTGCGGATGCGCGGACGGACATTAGCGCGGACGGCACTTCGGGCTCGGATGTCACTCCTGGTGACGCGGCCACCGACAGCGCCGTCGATGCGCCGTTGCCTCCCGGACCCGCGGGGGACGTACTCCGCGTGCCCGCCACCGGAAGCTTCACGCTGCCCACGCTCAGGGCGCCCGTGCAGGTGCTGCACACGGAAGCCGACGTACCGCATGTGTATGCCAGCAGTGAGCGGGACGCGACCGTGGTGCTGGGCTTTCTCACCGCGCGTGACCGGTACTTTCAGATGGAGCTCGAACGTAGACTTGGCCTCGGCACCCTGTCCTCCCTCCTCGGGGACGCCACGCTGCCCTCTGACCAGACCTCCCGGGGCCAGGGAATGACCTACGTTGCCGATCGGATTCTCACGGTTCTTGAGCCCTCGATGCTCGACCGGCTGGATGCTTACGCCGAAGGGATCAACGCGTACATCGCGGCTGCCGGTGTTGGTACGGCGCCCCTGCCCGGTGAGCTCCGACTCGCTTCCATCGTGCTCGGCGCGCACAGCCCGACAGACATTCTTACCCCGTGGACCCGCAGGGACGTCGCTGGGATCCTCGCGGTGGTGCTGTTCAACAGTAGTTTTGCAACCGACGATCTCGACCGGTCGAATGTCGCAGCGACGTTTCCGTCGTTGTTTGCGTCGGCACCGCAACAAGACCTTCGTCGTGCGGGCTTGCAGCAAGACCTCTTTGACTGGGTGACGCCGGTGTACCCCGTGACCTCGGCGCCCGGTTGGGGACTCTCGACGGGAACCATGATGGCCCAACGGCGAGAACCCCGACTGCGACGCCGTGAAGGAAGCACCACCGGGACTGTCGAAGCGGGTGTGCTCCAACGGGCGATCGCCGCGCTGCGCAGTCGTCAGCCCGGGTACGAACGAGGGCGACAAGTGGACCATGGGTCCAACGCCTGGGCGGTGTCTTCTCTCGGGACCGCGGATGGGAGTGCGTTGTTGGAGGGGGATGGGCATCTCGGGTTGTCCGTGCCTACACTGTTATACCAGGCGGGCGTGGACACTACAGTGTTTGGCAACGGCGCGCAGACGCAGCTTGGGTTGTACTTTCCTGGGATCCCCGTGATGGGACTGGGCACCAACGGACACGTCGCGTGGAGTTTTACGTACCTGTATGGCGATCTTACAGACTGGTACGCCGAGGAGATCCAGTTGGACGCTTCGGGCGCACCCATGGCGTCACGGTACCAAGGCTCATGGCGGCCGCTTACGGCCACGTCCGAAGCCTACGTCATTGCCAACGTCCCGAGTTTGATGTCCGTCGGCCGCACCGAAAACTGGAACCGCTGGACAACCTTTGACGGCCGCTGGATCACTTCGATCGAAGGTACGCCAGTGACCGCGGGGATGACCCCGGGCGCTGGACAAACCGTCGTCGAACTCCTGGGGCAAAAGATCATCCCCGGAGACGTGAACCACGATGGACGGATCACGGCGGTGAGCTTTGACTACGCGGGCTTCGACGTGAGCGACGTGCTGCACGGGTTGGACGACTATGCCCACGCCTCGGGCGTCGCGGACATTCGCGCGGCCCAGCGACGCTTTGTAGGCTTTGCGCAAAATTTCGTCTCGGCGGATGACACGGGCAAGATTTATTACTCGGGGTTTACCGGCACACCGTGCCGCAGGTACCTCCCAACGACGTCTACGGGGTGGGCTGTCGGCGCCGACCCCCGTTTGCTGCTGGACGGCACGCAGTACGGGAGCTTTCAGATTCCGTTGGATGCGAGTGGATATCCCGTGGACACGGCGGGTGCGCCGGCCAACCAGTGCGTGGTTCCCTTTGCAGACTGGCCAGCGTCGATGGACCCCGACCAGGGGTACGTGGTGACTTCAAACAACGACCCGGTGGGCAACTCGCTGGACGACAACCTCTCGAATGACCGGTGGTACATCGGCGGATCGTGGGACCCGGGCTACCGAGCGCACACGATCTCGACGGAACTTGCCCATGAAGTAAGCACGCACGGGGCAACGGTGGCGTCGATGCAGACGCTCCAGGGCGATCATCACTCGGCAGTGGGGCAGAAGTTCGTGCCCTTTCTACAGTCGGCGATCGCAGACGCACAGGCGATCGGCGCGATGGCGGGGCCGCTTACGCCCGAACAAACCCGCGTGCTGGGGTACTACACCGCGGACCAGGCAGCGATGGATGAAGTGAACGCGCGGTTGACGGCGTGGCTCACCAGTGGCGCCAACGCGGCGTCGGGCGTGGCGACTTTCTACGACACGCCCACGGCCGACGACGTGAGGGATGCCATCGCGACGATGGTCTTCGATGCATGGTTCAGAGCGCTGGTGGGCGGCGTATACGACGACGAGGGCGTATGGCCGGTGCTCTCGCTCGACCCGCGCTTCAAGGTTCTCACTTCGATGACCCGCCTGGTGGACGGACGTGGGCCGGGGAACACCCAGCACCTCGGATCGTTTGACCCCGCCACCGGGGAATCCGCGTTTTGGGACGACGTGACGACAAGCGTGACCGAGTCGTCGCGTGAGATCGCGTTGCGTGCACTCGCCCGTTCACTTGCGATCCTGCGTGCGGCGCCGTCGGCGCCAGGGCAGGGAGGCTTTGGCACCACGGACATGACCCAATGGCTCTGGGGTCTACGGCACCAGGTGCAACTCCCGTCGATCATCGCAGCGTACGCGGGCAACGTGATGGGCGTGTCAGTCTTTGCAGCGATGGACAACATCACCACGATGCTGGATCCCCTCGCACCGGGACTGACTTCGACAGACCCGCGGTCGGCCCTTGAGTGGTTTCCACGCCCTGGGGACATTGTAAACGTAGACGCCGCCAACCCGCCGTTTACGGGCACGGACTGGACCTACGCGACGGGGCCCGTGATGCGCATGGTGATCTCGCTGCATCACGGTACGGTCACGGGGCAAAACATCATCCCAGGCGGGCAGTCGGGCATTTCGGGCACGCCGCACTTCGACGATCAAGCAAGACAGTGGCTTGGCAACCACGCCCTTCCGATGCGTTTTGCAGTGGCGGATGTGATTGCAGGAGCCACGGGACGCGAGACCTTCACGCCGTAGGGAATCCTACCCTTCGGCACCCCACCGTGTGGCGACCTTGCCATACACCACCATGGCCACACTGGTGAGCGCCCCCGCGAAGATAAACGCGTACCAGATCGCGTACGGGTGATAGGCCCGCCAGAGGATGTCCGTGGCCTCGGTGGCGTGGATCCCCGCGGTGGCTTGCATTTGCTCAAAGGCATGGAGGCGAAAGAGCGTGGAGAGAGAGTCCGTGGTGACGGTGCCGTGGGCGGCGTCGAGCTCTCGGACGTGCGCGGCGACGACGGGCATCCCGTGGTTACGGAGGTACGTGCCGATGACGGGGACGGTGTTGTTGCCTGCCGGGTGGAGCATGGCCTCTGGGACGGACATGGAGACTCCGTGGGAACGCAGCCAGCGGAGAGACAGATTGGCTTTGTCTGCGCCGTGGTCATAGATCACACCAGCGTAGGCGTCGCCAAACGACCACCCGATGGCAATGGGAACATTGGCGTAGCCCATGTACAGACTTTCTTGTCCGCGCGGGGCGATGACGCCAAGGTACTCGTTCATCTTGGGGGAGGCGGCCATTTCGCCGAAGGCGAAGACGGTGATGCCAAGGAGGCACCACCAGCCGGACATCGAGAGGCCGGTCATGGCGAGGCCCACGGTGGCCACAAGGGTCCCTAGGGCCATGGACGCGATCCGAGGAATGCGAGCGGTCAGTGCGGCGATAAACACCATGAAGACGATGATGCACAAGGCGTCGACGTTGATGAGGTGTTCTTGATCGATCTGGAGACCACGGGGTGTCATCTGGGCGAGGCTCCCGGGGTGGATGTGAAAGAAGTGTGCGACGCCCGAGGAGTCGGTCCACTCTTCGATAAAGTTGGGGAGCATGTCGAACAGTTGCATGAACATCAGCCAGAAACCCGAGGTCACAAGGATGAAGGCCAAGAGCCTGGGGGTGAACATCCGGGCGATGGAGTCGACGAGGACGCGATACGCCGACGACGGTGCATTGTCCGATGGACCTCCCGTGGGGGATGATGGAAGGTCCACGGGGTTATCGTCGTAGAAAAGCATGGAAACAAAGTTGAGGGAGACGATGGCTGCACAGGAGTAGAACACGTACGGCCAGGCGAGACGGCGAAGGGCCCCGGCGAGCATGGGGCCCAACGCGCCGCCGATGTTGACACACTGGTAGAAGAGCCCCCAGCCGACGGATGCGTTGGTCTTGGAGATGCCGCGGAGGAGGGTGCCTTGGACGCCAGGTTTAAACACCGCGGTGCCCACGGCGAGGAATATGCAGCCAACGAAGAACAGCGCGTAACCACGCTGGGTGGCCATCATCAGGTAGCCGACGATCTTGAAGACGATGGCCACGGAGATGGTTCGCTTGTTGCCATACCGGTCGGCAAAGCCTCCGGTGAACATGGGCAACAGGGACTGCACAAGGGCCCAAGCGGTAAAGATGGTGCCTTTCTGGGTGTTGGTAAAATGCAGCCCACCGGGGTCTGCGGAACTGGCGATGTAGATCGGGACGACAACTTTGACGCCGTAGTACGCAAGGCGCTCGAGGAGTTCCATGACGTTGGCCATCCAGAACGGGCGGCCGAAGCTGCGGATCTGCGCCCAAAGGGACGCACGTACGTTGTCTGTCACGGTGCCCGATTGCATCGTTCCATCTCTCCTGGTACCCGGGTGAACCATCGGTCGTGTGCACAAGCCCTCACCCGGCTTGCACCCTTGCTCGCAGCGCGTCGAGCGTACGCAATGTCGGTTCGGAAATATCCAGCGGTACGGCTTCGGGCTCGCCCGATCGCTCACGCAAAAGCAACCGCACGGCGAGCGTGTCGTAGGTACACCCGCGCACCCGCCCACGGAGTCTCAAGGCGTCGTGCAAATGGCCCGCGCCAAGGCGCAACAGCACCCGGGCACACAGCGCAGGCGCGCGGTCATCGCCGGCCGGTGCGATCGCCGTAGGATGCATCGCCGCGCGTACGAGTGGGAGTGTGGCGACGAGGTCGTCCATCCGTTCGCAGTACTCCGCTGCCGCAAGCGTGACCTCGCGGCTCGCGCACGCGTCCGGGGCGAGGGTACGGACGGCGGTACGCAATCGGGCGAGTTCGGCGGTCGCGCCGTGGAGATCCCCGGTACGCAACCGCGCACGCATGGCGTCACACACGAGGGTCAGGTGCAGGTCGGAGGTGGGACCCTGCGCAGGAGTCTGGTCGAGGGCCTGCTGGAGTATTCGAAGCGCCTCGTCGGCACGTCCGCGGTGCAATGCGATCCAGCCCATGACCCGTAGCGCCCGCCCGGCCGATGCGTCTGGGTCTCCGCAAACAAGGTTAGGGCCGGTTCCCGTGCGTGTATGGAGATACCGGTGTAACGCGGCATCGGCCTTGTCAAAGAAACCAGTCCGGGCCAGGGCTCGACCCGCGGTGAACCAAAGGTCTCCGCCCAGGCGCTCGGCGGCCGCGGTGGCAACGCGTGCGCCGACCGTGAGGTCTCCGACGCGCGCGTGTTCCAGGGCGAGGCGAGCAAAAACCGCGGGGGCAAAGCCTCGGGCAGAAAGTTCGGTGGGAGCTAGCGCGAGGAGTCTGTCGGCCGTACGGGACAACAGTCCGAGTCTGCGGGCGTCTTCGGGGGGGGAGAGACTCTCGGCGAGCTTCCAGGCCTGGTCCAGGTCGGTGGGGTCGTCACGCACGGCGACCTCGTGCCGTGCGGGATGGAATGGGTTGCGCCAATGGACTGCCCCTAGAGTCCCAGAGCGCCTTCGAGCGCGGTGAGCATCTGTACCCGCCATCGGGTCACCACGCTCGTCCCCTGAAGCAACGCATCGGTCTCAATCAGTACGTCCTTGAGCGAGAACAAGGTCACGGCGGGATCGTCGGTGGGCGCGCCGCCACCGAAAGGCGCCTGCCATGCTGTCATGGCGTCGGACTCCCCACGTAGTAACGTCTCAACCGCCGACCGTGCGAGTCGCCCGGCGACCATGCGGTCCTGATACGTGGGCCTGCCACCACGTACAAGGTGTCCAAGCACCGTCGCACGGACTTCGACGCCGGGGAGGGTGTGGTCAAGGGACTCTTGCACGCGTCGCACGAGGAGCGTGCACGGGATGTCGACGCCCTCGGCTTTGACAATCAGCACGCGTCGCCGTCCGGAGTCCCCCGCAAAGGCCCGGTGGATGGTGTCGGCGACGAAGGCGACAAACTGCTCGTCGCTGCGTTCGTGCTCCCGCAAAAGAACGGCGTCGGCACCGGCAGCCACGGCCGAGGCCATTGCGAGGTAGCCAGACTGGCGCCCCATCACCTCGATGACAAAGGCCCTGCGATGCGAACGCGCGGTGTCTGCGATGCGGTCGCACGCGTCGACGATGGTGTTGAGAGCCGTGTCGACCCCGATGGCCGTGGCGGTGCACCCGATGTCGTTGTCGATCGAAGCCGGAAGACCTATCACGGGCGTTGAGCACTCCTGCGCGAGGAGGTGCGCGCCGGTGAGAGAGCCGTTGCCGCCAACGACGATGAGTCCGTCGATGGTGCGTAGGTGTTCAACTGCGGTCTTCCGGTGCGACGCCTCGCGAAAGCGCGCGCATCGGGCCGAGCCGAGAAAGGTCCCGCCAGCGTTTCCGTGCGCGTCGACGTCAGGGCTCGCAGCGAGGCCGCAGGGCGCGGTCATCGATGGCGTGGTGAGTTCGAGGAATGCGCCGTCAATGAGTCCGTCGTAGCCGTCGCGCACACCGAGCACGCGCACACCGCGCGCAGCGGCGACTTTGACCGCCCCGCGCACCGCGGCGTTCATGCCCGGGGAATCGCCGCCTGATGTGAGAACGGCCAACGTGGTCATCGCCGCGTGCACCTCCGCTGGGGATCAGGAGCCTACCACGAAGACGGCGACGCGGTCGTCAGCCAGAGGGCGCGGACCAGACGTACGCGCCGATACCCTCGTCGGTGTACCCCACGCTGAAAGACGAGACATGTTCCGTGTAGCTCGTGGTGAAAAAATGGTCGTTGCTGCCAGGATTGTACGAGCGGTAAAGCGGAACGGAGCCGCATAGGGGGACAGTGGAGACGTAGCCCATGATGCCTTCGACGGTTCCGGGGACAAGACCCTCGCATATGCTCGACGTGGTGTACAAATGCTTCCCGTATTCCATCAAGCAGCGGTACCAGGGGACGGTGCCGGCCACCGAGGCGTTGTGAACGTAATACGCGGCGGATGACTCCAGGGTAAAGCCCGAGGACACAGCTTCAGCCGGAGACGTGGTGTAGAAGTGCTCGCCGGTCGATGTGTTGACCGACCGTAGAACGGCACTGCGACACCCGGACACACCCTCGCAACGCCCGCTGCAGTTGTCGTCCGCGAGGTCGCAGGTCTGGGTGGGGTGCACGCCGCATCCGCCACAGTTGCTCGGGTCCGTCGCGAGGTTCGCCTCGCAGCCGTTGGCAGCGACGTGGTCGCAGTCAGCGTAGCCAGGCTGACAGCCAAGGACGGTGCACGACCCTCCCGCGCATCCATCCGTCGCCACGTCGGCGAGGGCACAGTCATGCCCACAGGCGCCGCAGTTGGCCACGCTCGAACGGATGTCCACTTCGCAGCCGTCGGCCGAAAGGCCATTGCAGTCCTGGAAGCCCATGACGCAGGTGGTCGCGCACGCGCCGGCTGAACACACGGCGACCGCGTTGGCGCCAGCGGTGCACGTATGGGTACAGGTTCCACAGTGGTCGACGGCCGTGGTGAGATCGACTTCGCAGCCGTTGGCGGGGACGCCGTCACAGTCGCCGTGTCCTGCCGCACACGACGTGACGGCGCATGCGCCAGAGACGCACGAGGCGACGGCAGAGGGCAGCGCGCAGGCCGTTCCACACCCGCCGCAGTGAGAAACATCCGTGGCGGTGCTGGTCTCACAGCCGTCCACGGGATTCCCGTTGCAGTCGGCAAACCCGGGTACACAAGTGTACAAGCACGACCCTGTTGTGCACGCCGCCACGGTGTTGGGTCTCGCCGCGCACACCGTGCCGCACGACCCACAGTGGTTGAGATCCACGAGGATGTTCACCTCGCAGCCATCCGCCGGGAGATTGTTGCAGTCGGCAAAGGGCGCCATGCAGGTCCCGACGGCGCAGTGCGAATTCATGCATGTGGCTGTTGCGTTCGGGACAGAGCAGACGGCTCCGCAGGTGCCGCAGTTGCCCGCATTGGTGACCTCGTCGACGCATGCGCCAGCGCAGCACGCAAGCGCGGTCGGGCATGCGTGGCCGCTGTTGCACCCTGGGACGCACAGTTCACCCGCGCACACGAGCCCCGCTGGGCACTGCGCGTCGGTGAGGCACTGTACGCACGCGTGGGTAGACGTATCGCACACCAAGGCCAAGGCGCCGCCGTCGCTCGCGTCCACGGGGGTTCCACCGTCGGCCGAAGCGCCCGTGCAGCCGTCGTCCGTGCGGCACCCGGCGACGCAGGATTGGGACGCCGGATCGCAATGCTGTGACGTCGCACAGGAGTCCGGCGTGGTCACGCAGCCCACGCACCTTCCTGTGGTGGTGTCACATGCCGGACCCATCGGACTGCCCATACAGTCCGCTGCCGTCATACAGCGAAAGGGCACGTCCACGGAGGTGTCCACAAGGGCATCCATGGCGCTTTCCACGGGCGCGTCCATCGCCGTATCTGTGGACACATCAATTCCGCCGTCCATCGGTACGTTCGCAGCGTCAATGCCGACGTCTGTCAGTGTCACGCTGCCAGAAGCGTCTGTCGAAAGGGTATCTGCACCGACGATTCCAGCGTCGACACTCTCCAAGATCGCCGCGGTGCCCCCTGAACATCCCGCGAGCATCCCCCAGCACACAAGCGGCAGCCAGGGAGCAAGTCGGAGGCCACCCCCGCGAAATTGTGTACGCAAGCATCGTCGAAGCATGGACGAACAATACACCCGCCAGGGTCAGAACAAGTTGCGTCATTGCACGTGTGATCCGACGCAGCGTGTCACCCAGGTCCGTAGGGTCCGGGACTTTCGCCCTTGGGGATTCCATGGCAAAAGCTCCCCGAGATGTCCAGGCATTGTGCCCCCTACGCCTTGGGTCTGGTTGTGACGCTGCTTCCGTCGCTGGGGTTCGCGCACGGCTGTGGGTGTGGCGGCGCGGGATCTGTGCTCTCGTTCTTGGCGCTTTCGCTCGTGGCGATCCTCGTCGCGGCGCCCCTTGGCGTGGCGGGCGTGGTCATCCTCGCGGTGCTCGTGGCGCGGGGGGTACTTCGACGGCAGACACCGTGGATGCAGGTGGCGTTCAGGGGCTTCCCCGTGGCCCTTGTTGCAGCAGGGTTGGTGACCGTGGGGTCAAGGTACGCAGGGCTGCTCTGCAACGGGCATTGGCTCACGGGCGTCTCCGCCGTGGTTGCTTTGTCCTCCGCGCTTCAGGGCACCTACCTCTACATTTCCGTCGCAGGATTTCGCGGACCGAGACTCCCGGGAGCCTGAGCGCGGTCTACTCCAGACGGTCACCATCGCAGCCTTCGGCGCCACGATGACCTTTCCGGGCTAGACTACCCCGCTTTATCGGCTTCCCCCTTCCACCCATCGGAATTCCCGTGTCCCAACGATCTGTTTCATCGCCCGTCGTGATTCCCATGCAAGGACTCCTCGTCCCTTTCGTTTGCTTCTTTCTCTCGGGCGCGTCGGGCCTGGTGTTCGAGGTCATCTGGACCCGGATGCTCACCCTGGTCTTCGGTGCATCGACCCCAGCGATCTCAACCGTTCTCAGTGCCTTCATGGGCGGCCTCGCCCTCGGGTCATTCATTTTCGGGCGCTTCGCCGACCGACTAAAATATCCGATTCTTACGTACGCGGCGATGGAGACCGGCGTCGGGATCTTTGCCTTGGTCATTCCGCTGGTCGTCCGGGGGGTCTATCCACCCGTTTCGCACTGGATCACCAATCACGGCGGCAACCGCTTCGACGTGTTCACCCTCCTGCGGTTCATCGTCGTGGCCCTGGTGCTCTTGCCACCGACGACCCTCATGGGTGCCACGCTCCCGCTCCTCGCTCGACACTTCGTGCGCCAGGGCGGACGGCTCGGACAACGGGTCGGCGCGCTCTATGCCGTCAACACTTTTGGCGCCGTCGTTGGGACCTTTCTCGCCGGATTTTTTCTTCTCCCGGGTCTAGGCCTTGCCTGGACCAATGCCCTCGCCGGACTCACCAACCTCACCCTCGCGGTGCTCATCGTCGTCTCTCGAAAAGCCCTCCTCGGAAGCGCATGGCCAATCTCCTGGCGCGAGTTGCTTCCCGCACCAGCAGGCACTCCGGACGTCGTGATCGTGGCCACGCCACCGCGGGCTTTCGATGCCCCGGATGCCGTTGCACCGTTGCCGGACGAAGACGACGAGATTGAAGAACCTGCCACGCGCGGCGTGCGCATCGCCACGCTGGCCGCAGCCGCCGGCTCGGGCTTTGCCGCGCTCGCGTACGAAGTGATTCTCACCCGCGCGCTGGACATGGTGATCGGGTCGTCGGTGTACTCGTTTTCCATCATCCTCATGGCTTTTCTCATCGGGATCGGCGGGGGGAGCGCGCTCGCGTCGGCGATCTTGCGTGCCCGCCCCGGGCCGATGGCCACGGTCGCCGTTGCGGGCATTCTCGAAGCACTCGCGCTGTTTCAGTTTGTGGTCTACCGCACAACACTGTCCGAACTCGTATGGGCCATTGTCACCCTGGTGGTACTTCTCGGGACAGCGATTGCGGCGGCGTGGCGTCGGCCCTTGCTCGCCCTCTCCGTGGTCCAACTTCTCATCGCTGGCGGTGCGGTCGTCACGTACTTCTTTCAAGACCGTGTTCCGCGGATGTTTGTCTTTCTGGCGTTGTCCACCACGACCAACTGCGACCCTCACGACCCCATTCGTTTCTCCCAGCACGTCGGGACCATCCAGGCCCTGTCACTCCTTGTCGCCATACTCTGCGCACTGCCGGCCGCCGTGGGCATGGGCGCGGCTTTTCCGCTCGGGGTACGTTCGTACGCCCGGGGCAACGCCCGCGTAGGTTCCGACACCGGGACCGTTTATTCGCTCAACACCCTTGGCTCCATCGCAGGGTCGTTTCTTACGGGTTTTGTCATCATGCCCCTCGTGGGGATGGAAACGGCCATGTACATCGCCGTGACCGTCAATCTCGCGCTTGCGCTCGCCCTCCTCCTTGTTTCTCCGGGCGAAGACCCCGTGAAGTACCTTTTGGTACCTCTTTGCGCGGTGCTCGTTGCTGTTACCGGCGTCGGTGCCGCGCTCGGCCGCGAAGGCAGGATCGCCCGCTCTCACGGCGCGCTACGACTGTTTCCCCGGGCGTGGGACCAGGGCGAAATGACCACCGGGGTGTTCCGTTTGTCACTTGCCGACGGAATGATCAACCGACGGGATGGGCGCTGCATCGAAGACCAGCCAGGGGATCACACCCAGGGCCTCGGTCCTGAAAACCCGGTGTACTACCGCGACGGGGTCACCACCACCGTGACGGTCGAACGCTGGGCCCTTGGCGCCGATCACATCCATTTTGCCCTCAAGAACAACGGCAAGGTCGATGCCTCCAACGGCGACGATATGCCGACGCAGGTCCTGGTCGCCGGCTATCCGCTGCTCTTGCATCCTCGCGGCCCCTCCAACCTAGACGTCGCCATCGTGGGCTTCGGCTCGGGCGTCACCGTGGGCACCACGTTGCAGTTCCCCGTCCGTCGGGTCGACGACATCGAACTCGAACGCTGGATCCCCGACGCCTCGCGGTATTTTGCCGACGTCAACCACCTGACGTACACCCGCGACCGGGTGTTTCCCTTTGTCTCCATGCCCCATCTTCGGGTCATCAACAACGACGGGCGCAACTACCTCGCATCCACTGACAACCGCTATGACATCGTGATCTCCGAGCCCTCCAACCCCTGGATCACGGGCGTCTCCAACCTCTTTACCGCCGACCATTTTCACGCCGCCCAGCAAGCCCTTCGCCCCGACGGGGTCTTTGTCCAATGGGTGCAGCTCTACGAGATGTCTCCCAACAACATCAAGTCGATCTACCGTACCTTTGCCGTGTCTTTTCCGTACGTGCAGGTGTACGCCGCCGACGCCTACAGTTCGGACACCATCATGCTGGGTTCGTTTCGTCCCATTGCGCTCGACCCCGCGGTCATCGACGCGCGTCTCGGAGACCCCCGCGTGCGTGCTGCGATTGCCCCGGCGCATGCCTTGAGCTCCACCGACCTCCTTGCCCGGATGCTCTTTGCATCCCGCGACGAGGTGTTGCAGTTTACCCAGATCGAAGAGCACCGCGAACACGGTGAATGGCGCGTGGACCTCCGGGCCACCAACGGCGGCGAGTGTCTCGCGCCCGCCTGCCGCCGCACGCCCGCGCGGATCAACACGGACGACAATGCCCTCATTGAGTTTGCGGCTCCACGGGACCTCATCGGGTTTGACGCGTTTTCGGGTTACGTCGAAACGATGTACAGCGACGACTGGCGCTACGGTCATGTCGAAGACCACATCACGGAAAATGGCTCGCCCTCGGCACGCATGAGCACCCTCGCTCGCCTGGGGGTATCGCTCCTCGCCGCGGGCCGACCGGGGCGGGCAGGGGAGGTGCTGGAATCCGCAGCCAGCATCCGCGGCTCCCATGGCGAAGAGCTACACACGGACGAAATGACCCGCGCCGCGGGCATCTGGAGCGCCATCACCAACAACCGCGAGCCGACGGTGCGTCTCGATCCCCCCGTGGCAGGGCCTGACGTCTCGGCCGAAGGCGCGCGGTTGCTCTCGGAGACGTGGGCGCGGGCGCAGCACGAAGTCGACCAGGGCGCGTACGCCAACGCGTTGCTTACCATCCAGACGCTGCCGGCTTCCATTCGGGATCACTCTGGGCCTGGACTAAGGTTGCTCTACGGCTACCTGCTCTACCGGTCGTCTCTCGCCGCGGGTGCTGACGGGCACTATCAAGAAGCTGCCGAGGCCTTGGATGCCCTCCAAAGAGACGAACCGCAGTGGGCCATGACACATCCAGAGGTGTGGTACCTGATCGGTCGAGCGCGGTTTCGCGCGGGAGACTTTGCGTTGTCCGTCCAGGCCATGGGGCACTTTTTTGACATGTCCCGAGAGCCCTCGCGGGGTGACCACGAGGTGCCTGCCGTACCCAATGAACTCGACGAGCCGTCGGCGTCGACTGCGCCGGTGACAGATGCGCCGGGTGAGGTCGACAAAGACCTGCACCCGCGGTGAGATGCGTGCGTTCCATTGACGGTCCTCGCGCGTAGCATGTCCCGTGCTGTTTCAGCCGTACGTGCGGGGGACCGGCTCGCGGTTGTGGCGTGCTCCAGTTCGTTTGACCCGGGCGAGCTTCGCCGTGGGGTCGACTGGTGGCGGGCACGGGTGTGTATTCGCGACGACCCGCGGTGGCATGCCCGCGATGGATATCTTGCGGGCACCGACGTGGATCGCTCCGAGGCCTTCTGCGAGGCCCTCGAAGACTCCGCCGTGCGGGCTGTCCTCGCCGCGCGCGGAGGTTACGGCGCCATGCGCTTGCTCGAACGCGCTGGCGCACGGATGTTGAAAGCCCTCGTCGGCGACCCCAAAGCCATCGTGGGCTTCAGTGACGTGACCGCCCTTCACGCCCTTGCGCTGCGGGCAGGTGTCCGGAGCGTTCACGGTCCCATGGTGGCTGCCATCGGCCGAGAGAGCACCCGCGGGGACGAACTCTGGGAGGTTCTCCGCGGTGGGGTTCCTGGGCCGTGGGCGGGTCTGGAGCCTTGGGTCGACGGAGATATTGAAGGCATTGCCGTAGGGGGTAACCTGGCCTTGCTGGCTGCCCTGGCGGGTACGCCCTGGCAGGTGAATTGTTTGGGTGCCGTGTTGTTTCTCGAAGACGTTTCCGAGCGGCCGTACCGCTTGGACCGGATGCTGACAACCCTTCGCCTCTCGGGTTGTCTCGACGGCGTGCGAGGCATCGTGTTGGGAGACTTTACAGACTGTGAACCTGGTCCCGATGGCGCGACCGCGGGCTGGACCCTGCGTGACCGTCTCATGGATCTCGGCGTTCCCGTGCTGGCCTCGGCGCCGTTTGGCCATGGTCTTCGCAACCGACCCTGGGTGGTGGGTGCCCCCGTGCGCATGGTCGGCGATACGCTTGTCCACTTGGAGGGTCTCGTAGGGTGAAACGACTCGGAGTGGACCCGGGTGGGCGGTACGTCGGGCTTGCGTGGCATGACGATCCAGAAGTACCTGCGCGGCCGATGGACACCCTGGACCTTCGGGCAGCGGGCGTGGATCTTGTCGCGAGCCTCGTGGCACGCGCAAGAGACCAAGCCGCCGACGAGATCATTGTCGGACTCGCTTTGCGGATGAACGGCGGCGAGAGCCCGTCGTCCAAGGCCGCGCGTAGTCTCGCGCGAGCGTTGAGGGCGCGGACGGGCCTGCGTGTGGTTCTCTGGGACGAGCGGTTGACCACGGCGCAGGCGCAGCGTGCGCGTACGGCAAGGGGGGAACGCGGGCGCGGAGAGGGCGCTGCACGCATCGACGCTGAAGCCGCCGCGATTCTCTTGCAGTCCTACGTTGATGCGCAGCGGGGAGGCAGCGGGTGGGAACCCGAAAGCGCGTAGTCCGTCCGCGTCCCCCCCGAGGGGAGCCCGCGCCTCCCGGGCGCAAGGCGCAATCGCCGACGGCGGGCAAAGGCACCCGCCTGGGGCGCCCGCGGCCTGTCGTTCGCGGTACGACCGCAGCCGTTGGGGTCGCCGTGGCGCTGGCCTCGGTGCTGGGAATGGCCAGCGTCGCACACTATCTCCTCACGAAACACCACGGGCGTGGCATCGTTGTGAGGGTTACGCTTACGGAGGATCTCAGCGCGGCTGGGGTGACAAGGGCGCTGTGGACCGCAGGAGTGATCGAAACGCCCTGGCTCTTTCACGCGCTCGCATGGGTGACGGGTGCGGCCGAGAGCGCACGGCCTGGCGTCATAGTGTTGCGGGACGATCTCACGCCCCGGGCGGTGCTCCGTGCGCTTTCGAGCGGGCACGGTGGACTGGTGCGGGTGACCATCCCCGAAGGGTACACACGCTTCGACATCGCCCGACGACTCGCGTCGGCGGGCGCGATCCCCGACGTGCCAGGATTTTTGCGGGCGACCGTCGATCCCGCGGTGCTTGCACGCCATGGCATGGCGCCAGACACGTCGCTCGAAGGCAGACTCTTTCCGGATACGTATGACCTACCGCTCGGAGGTGTGCCTGAGACCGTTGTCGAGCGGATGGTACGGGTGTTCGACCGACGATGGGCCGGGCTCCGTGCGGCCCACCCTGACGGGGTCTCTCGCGCGGTAAGCCTTGTCGGCAGCGTGGACGCCGATGAGGCATTGCTCATCCTCGCGTCGATGGTCGAGCGCGAAACAGGCTCTCCCGACGATCGCCCCCGCATCGCCGAAGTGTTCTGGAACCGTCTGACCCTCCCGGACTTTCGACCGAGACTCTTGCAAAGCGACCCGACAGTGCTCTACGGCTGCCTCGTCGCGCAGATCCCTTCGTGTACCACATCCCCTTTCAGCACGGATGGCGGGGTAAACCTCAACGCGCCCGCGGTCGGCACGCTCACGGTCGCCATGCTCAGTGACGACACCAACCCATACAATACCTACCGTCACGAGGGCTTGCCTCCAGGGCCCGTGTGCAATCCTGGCGTACGCTCGCTTGAGGCCGCCCTCGCCCCTTCCCACGGGCGCGATCTATACTTTGTTGCGCGTGGAGACGGCCGGTCGGTCTTTGCCGCGACGCTGGACGAGCACCGTCGCAACGTCGCGCAGTATCTTCACCGTGCGTCGCGCGATGCTTCGCCCTGAGGTGGTCCATGGTCATTCGCTCGTTGCTGCGATCCCGCATCCTCCGGACGATCCTCGCGGGCTTTGGCATCGTTGCGGCTGTACTGGGCGTCGGCCTGGTTGTCACCCTCGTGCAGTTTCAGCGTCTCAACCAGGTGTTTACCGACCTTCTTGAGCACGACGTTGCCCTCGTCGACGACGTCGAACACATGGAAAGTCTCCTGACCCAGATTCAGGCCAACAATCGTGGATTTGTCATCACGGGCGATCCGGAATTTCTACAGCGCTACGCGCGTGCACGCGCCGAAATCCCAGGGGTATTGGGCGAAATCCGTGGCGAGACAGACGCACAGTCCACGGAGAGAGTCCTCGCCGAACGCTTTGCCCAAAGCTACGACCTTTACATCGTCGACGCGGCGCTCCCCACGAGCCTCACCGCCGCTGGCGTATCTCTCGCGGACCTCGCGGCACATTTTCGTACCCGCTCAACCACCCGCATCGCCGCGGAGGCCGAGCGCTATCTCAAGGCTCTCCATGACGAAGCTCGTCGCGACGTCGAGACGCAGCGCGCGACCGTTCTTCAAGCTTCGGTCACCTCTCGCCGGATGGCTGTTGCGAGCATGCTTCTCGCGATTCTCGCTGCGGCCGTCTACGGAATCCGCGTCGCACGAGACCTCGGGGGCGCTCTTGCCGACCTTCGCCGCTCGATCGACGCGATGGCCGCGGGGGAGCACAGGGTCGTTGCGGTTGCGCGACTGGACGAGATCGGCGAGGTTGCGCGCAGCTTTGATTCGATGGCCACGCGGCTCAACGGCGCCGAGGCGTCGTTGCGCAGCAAGATGCGCGAGCAGGAGGAGACTCTTGCGGTTCTGCGACGCACGAACGACGCATTGGGGCGGGCGATGCGGGTCAAGAGTGACTTTCTCGCGACCATGTCCCACGAACTCCGCACGCCGCTCAATGCCGTGATCGGTCTGTCTGCGTTACTTCTTGACTCCCCGTCCGAGCAACTCTCCAATCGTGCCCGTCACGCGCTCACCACGATGCGGGGATCGGGCGAGCACCTCTTGGGTTTGCTGGACGACATTCTGGATCTGGCGAAGCTCGACGCGGGTCGGATGTCAATTGCGTCGACAATGCTCGATCCGCGGCCCATCACCCGCGCGTGCCTCGCCACGGTCATTCCCCTGGTGGGCACAAAGCCTGTCGAGCTTTCTCTCGACGCGCCGGATGAACTTCCCGTGGTGCGTGCGGATCCACAACGGCTCCGTCAGGTGCTTTTGAACTTGCTCTCCAACGCGGTGAAATTCACGGATGCTGGCAAGGTCACGGCGCGTCTGCGTCTTGACGGGGACACCGTGGCGATCGACGTGCAAGACAGCGGAATCGGCATCAGCCTGGCGGAGCAATCCCATCTCTTTGAAGAATTTCATCAGGTTGCGTCGGGAGACACCCGACCCTACGGTGGCACGGGGCTTGGTCTCGCCCTCTCCCGCAAGATGGCCCGGGCCATGGGCGGAGACGTCACGGTTGTGTCCACGCCAGGCGAGGGAAGTACCTTTAGCCTCCGGCTACCCACGGCCATGGCCCTCGCTGCGGCGAATCCCGAGACGACAGTGCCCGTGAGGAGTACGCCATGAGCTTTCGCGAGCGTCGTCCGGTGCAGCCACACGCACCCGAGCCTACGAATGTAGCACAAACAGCCTTGGCAGGGGATATTCTGGTGGTCGACGACGTGGCGGCCAACAGGTTTTTGTACCGCGCGGTGCTCGAAGACGACGGGCACCGTGTGACCGAAGCCGCCGATGGAGCATCTGCCCTGCGTGCGGTCACGCGGAGGCCCGCGGAGTCGCCCATCGAACTCGTCCTGCTCGATATCTCGATGCCCGGCATGGATGGCATGGAGGTGCTCCGGCACTTGAGACTACGGGCAGATGGCGGCCCCGCGGTGCTGGTGCTCACAGCCGCCGCGCGCGCGCCCCGGGGCCGCGCACCCCGGCGCGCGCCCGCGGCCCCCGCCGAGCGAGACACCCCGGGCGCCAACCCCGCACAACCCCGCG
>VFSW01004308.1_pt1 | contig 21239 bp, 20 predicted proteins | sample 5358111 | NCBI WGS metagenome assembly VFSW01 (sample SAMN11554181, study PRJNA540505) | mine drainage metagenome | isolation source: sediment from site ElyBrook_90M | place: USA: Ely Copper Mine, Vershire, VT | collected 2017
AACCTTCCCACGTGCTGCGTGCCATGAGGGTTCCATTCAGTCACCTGCGCGGCGCCGTTCGCTTCTCCTTTTCACGCGAGAATGTGGAAGCCGATGTGGACTGCGTTCTGAATGTTCTTCCTCAAATAGCTGACGAACTTCGAGCCCGCCTTGCGCCTTTGGAGGTCGCCTATGACTAACTTTGCAAAAGTCGTAATCAACTATTCAACGTTGAGAGATGGTGAACAGGCTCCAGGGGTGGCCTTCACACTCGACGAGAAACTTGCCATTGCGCTTGCCCTCGAAGCAGCGGGCGTGGACGAGATCGAGGCTGGCACGCCGGCAATGGGCAACCGAGAGATCGAGGAGATTGCTGCCGTGGGCAACGCCTTGTTAAAGGCCGAGCCGATCGCCTGGTGCCGCATGACCCGCGCAGATGTAGATGCCGCTATCAAGACGGGGCTCGAGCGCGTGAACCTTTCCATTCCGCTCTCAGACATTCAGATGAGGGCCAAGCTAAAGGCAGATCGCTCCGAAGTGCTCCGCCGGATTCTCGATGTGATTCCGTACGCCATCGATCGCGGCCTGCGAGTGGCCATGGGGGGGGAAGATTCTAGCCGCGCTGATGCAGGCTTTCTTCTTACGGCGTTGGAAGCCGCCGCCCAGGCGGGAGCGCATCGCTTCCGCTTCGCCGATACACTTGGCTGCCTGGAGCCGTTTTCTGTTCACGAAGTGTTCTGCCGTCTGCGCGCCGCAGTTGACCTCGAATTGGAATTTCATGGGCACGACGACCTGGGTCTGGCAACGGCAAACACGCTCGCGGCGATTCGCGGCGGCGCCTCTCATGCCAGCGTCTGTGTTTTAGGCTTGGGCGAACGCGCAGGCAATGCCGCGCTGGAAGAGGTTGTTGCAGGATTGGACCGTCTCTCTCAATCCAAGAGCAGTGTCAATCTGCTCCTATTACCGCGGCTTGCCGAAATCGTTTCCGCGGCGGCCCGCCGTCCTATTCCGGAGGGAAAGGCGATTGTGGGCTCTGCCGCATTCACGCACGAATCCGGCATTCATGTCGATGGGCTGCTCAAAGATCCGTTGACCTATGAGGCTTTGTCTCCGCAGATCTTCGGACGTCAGCGCCAAATCGTTTTGGGAAAACACTCCGGCGCCGCATCCGTGGCCAGTGCGCTGCAATCGCTTGGTCTGGCCGCAGATAATGGTCGGACCCAACGGCTCCTGGCGAAGGTTCACGAGCGTTCCATCCAGGCAAAACGCGCCGTCAGTTCAGAGGAGTTGCTGGATTTCTACAAAAGTTCGAACGTCGGTACGGGGCCCATTCAACCCCCATTGGAGACCAGATATGACTGTGCTTGAACAGCTCTCCAAGCTTTCTTCCGCCGAGGATTTCTTCCGCTTCCTTGAAGTTCCATTCGAACCCGCTGTGCTGAACGTCGCGCGGCTGCACATCCTCAGACGCATGGGCGACAATCTTCGCAAAGCCGCTTTTGAAGCGGACGAAGCGAAAGCTCGAGCTCATTTTCGGGCACATCTTGAACGTGCGTACCAGGATTTTGTTAGTTCCTCTCCAATGGATGAGCGCGTTTTCAAAGTCCACAAAGACGCGATTCGCTCAAGCATTTCGCCTCTGGTGCATCTTTCATCCCCTGTAAAGACCGAGAAGGTTCTTACTTACCCATCTCAGCCTTCAGAGAATTGAGGCGCTCTTCTCGATTTGTGTCGGCTCGTTGACAGGTGACAGACGGCCACAATCAACCCCGGAAGCAATCCACCGGAAGAAGCCAAAAAAACACTACCTCCAGGAGAATACGCATGGCAGATAAGAATGCACCTCAAATGCAAGCCACGCTGGGCCTCACGGGCCTGACCAGCAACGCCATGGCCCTCATAGCTCCCGGCGCTTTTCTTTGGCTAACTTTCTACATCCAGGCCAATACTGGCACCACCGCGCCAACCATGTGGCTCGGCATTGTGGCTGCCCTCTTGCTTTGCCTGGCCACAGCGGTTGCTTACGCGGAGATATCCAAGCTCTATCCCGGTACTGGCTCCAGCTATTACTACGCTGAGCAGGCGCTTCTGTCGAAAGATGAGTTCTTCAAATACGCGCGCCTGGTCAAGTTCATCGTCGGCTGGGGCTCCCATCTCTACTATTGGGTTTATCCCGGCGTGATGGTTGCTACGACCGGCATGTTCGTGGGTTATGTTGTCGGCTTCCTCTATCCCGGCTTTCTGAGCGGCTCGAATCCTGGGCCGGTCTTCATGGCGCTGGTGGCAATTGCCTTCTCCTTCTTTGTGGGTTGGATCGCCCAGAAAGGCGCGAGTACCTCGACGGCGGTTAACCTGGCCATCAACGTCGTGCAGATCTCCGCGCTTATGGTCTTCAGCGTTCTGGCGCTTGGCTATCGCGCCAGCCATCCTTCCGGCACGCCGGGCTTCCAGTACGACGGTCAAACCCTGTCCACCTACAACTACCAGTTCGCCACGTCCAAGGATGGTTCCACTCTGCGCGACTCCGGTGGCGCACCGCAACCGCTGCTCGACGCGGCCGGCAAACCGGTTCCTTTTCAGATCTCTTATCCACAGTCGGATTCCAGCGGCAACTTCCTCACCCACTCGTCTGCCGCTTCGGTCATTGCTCCCCACAAGTTCAGCTTTATTTTCATCCAGGCCACGGTCGCCATTTTAATTCTGGTCGGCTTTGAGTCGGTGACCGCGATGGGCGGCGAGGCCAGAAACCCCACCAAACACATTCCCATTGCCGTCATCGCCTCGCTGCTGATCCAGGGCCTGGTGTGCTATCTGATCGAGTACTTCGCGGCCAACTACTTTCTCAACTCCGGCTATACCATGCAAAGCGCCGCCGGCTCGGCCGCTCCTATCGGGGACATGATGATCATCGTCGGCGATGGCCTGCTTGGCCAGGGTAACGGCAAGTACTTCATGCTTGGCGAAGCCATCACCGTCTTCCTTGCACTGATCGGCACCACGCTCGCCTGCATGAACACCGGCGCCCGCGTCACCTACGCCATGGGCAGGGATCAGGAGGCCCCCGAGCACTTCGGCATGCTTCACGCCAAATCTCTCACCCCGCGTCGCGCCATCTGGACGCTTGCAGTCATCTCCGCGATCATTGGTGTTCTTGCCGTCTCGCTCGCCTTCGGCGATGCAGGCGCCCCAACCGATGCTTCCATCGCGGCGCTGCCTCACGGCGTCCTCTCCAGTTTCGGATATAGCACGCACGACAAGATGGCGGCCTTGCCCAACTCGCTGCTCACAATCACTCTTACCTCAAACTTCGGCACCTTCATTCTGTACGGGCTCAGCTGCCTTCTGTGCATCGTCGCCTACGACCGTCGCCACGACTACAACGTGATACGACACAAGTTGATCCCGGGATTCGGGCTTCTCGCCAACCTCGTCTGCATGGCCTTTTATCTGATCAGCCCCGTCTTCGGACTGGGTACCTTCAAGGAGCCGCTGTTGGCACTGGGAATCTCCGCCGCCTGGGGCATCTACGGAGCTTTCTACTTTCTGCGCTCGTCGAAAGCCAAAGGCAAGCCGGTCCTGCTCACCACAAAGTAAACACTGGCGACAGAACATCAATCGAAGAACGGCCGGCCGGTTGCATGCCGTCCAGTCGCTTCCCGCTTCCTTTTCTCCCTGCCCCCCACGGTTCGCTTTGCTTCAGTTGATTCGGTTTGGTCCCAGTCTCTCCATGCAATGAAGCCACTATTTCCCGGCGATTCCTTCAATTACATTTGGTTGCAGCATCTCTATAGAATGACAACGTAGACGTACTTTGGCTCGCCCTCGTTATGTTCGGCCTTGAACTCTCCCGGACTTCCGAGGATGACGGATGTGATCTCCTCCGGCATGCGGATGGTCGACTCAACTCCGGCAGCAGATGCCCGGCTCTCACGTATGGAATGACGCGCAGTTCATATGTGCGTGGCCGCATCACAATGATCGAAAAACTCATGAAAGCTTTGATCGCAGGCCGATCTGTCGGTCCAGTGGAAGCGATCGGACAGGATTATCGGGCTTTGGAACTGAAGGGCGTCGTCGAAGTAGTTCCTGCACCGCCGCGTGGCTACTACATGAAGTTGTTGAAGAAAGCGAAGGGCAAGAGGCCTGCTGTCGCAGATGGGTCGCAGTAGAGACGTGTTAACACGCTCTAATCAAAGGCTGAAACGGCCGTTTGCTGGGAGCGTCTTGAAGGCTAGCTCAGCTTTTTGCATATTGGCATTCAGCATCCCTGTCGCGAAGCACTCGAAGCCACGTCTTCAAGAATCCGGCGCAATTCCCGAATTCCATCAGTTAGCGACCCGGGACCCGGCTGGAGGATATGTGAAGAGGCTATTTCATATACACGGCCATTGCGGACAGCCGCAATCGCATCCCAGCCGGGACGAGAACAAATGGCCTTCGTGTCGACCTTCATGCCGCACCATGACGCGATGATTACGTCCGGATTTCGTGCGATGACATTTTCAGATTGCACAACCCGATCCTTCGATTTTCGGACTTTGCGAATCTCTGGGAAAATGGGTTCTCCGCCCGCAATTTCAATCAGCTCCTCGACCCATTGGATTCCGTTGATAAGTGGCTCATTCCATTCTTCGAAGTACACCCTCGGCCTCCGCACGAAAGCCGCCGCCGCTTTGGCCGCGTTTTCCAATTCCGCCTGGTATTGAGCGATAAGTTGATCTCCCTTTTGCTGCTGGTCAACCAACCGAGCGATCAGCCGAATGTACTCGAAGATCTCCGATACGCTTCGCTGATTGAAGTTCAGTACCGGAAAACCCCGATGTATCGCCTCTGTCGTAATACCGGCCTGTACATCGGAGTAGGTGATGATGAGATCGGGATCAAGCTTTTCTATGGCTTCGAAGTTCGCGTCCCGGAACGTGGACACACGCGGTTTGGTCCTCACCTCCGGCGGGCGCTTTGAGAATCCGGAAACGCCCACGATGCGGTCCTGCTCGCCCAAGAGGTACAGCAATTCACTTGCTTCGTCAGAGAGGCAGACGATACGCGAGGGAAAGGCCTGAGATTGTGCTGCAAATGTTAACTGCAAGGATGTCCTCTCTGTGCTTAATTGACACCGTTCAACACCACGTCGAGAGCGCGAATCAGCGACTGGTTATCGTTGCTTCCGAGCACGGCCACGCGGAAGTAACTTTGATCGAGGGTTTCGAATGTCGCGCAGTTTCTCACCACAACTCCATGATCAAGGATGAGCCGCTCCCACACATTGCGATTCCTCGGCTCGTCGCCGAGACGAAAGAAGAGAAAGTTCGCTCCACCGGGATATACCGTCAAGCCCAATGCAGCAAGCTGCGCGGCCAACCCCTCCCGCTCCCGCCGGTTGCGGGTGAGCGTATCGGCGATCCAGGCTTTGTCCTCAAGGGCAGCAATCACGCCAACGGCGGCGAGAGTCGAAATGGGCCACGGGGCGAGCAGATCTTTCACTCCGGGCACTAAATGCATTGGCGTGATCATGTACGCGATGCGCAGGCCGGCGATGGCGAAGAATTTAGTGACGGAGCGGAAGATAACGAGATGGCTCGATTCCGGCACCTTTGGTGAAACGCTCTCCTGCGGAAGGAAGTCGATGAACGCTTCATCGAGAAGAATGCGAATGCCGCACCTCTGGGCGCGCTGCAGGGCCGCAGACAGATCAGTGGCCGGTAGCACTGTTCCCGTGGGGTTGTGCGGATTGTTCAAGAGAAGGGCGTCACATTCGCGTTCTGCACAACAGTCAATAAGTCGCTCCAGGTCGGGCAGAAAACCAACTGTCTCGCTTAACGGCCAGGCTTCGACGGCAACGCCTTCGCGCTCCAACGTGCGGCGGTATTCCCCGAATGCCGGGACCGGCAGCATGCATCTTTGTACTTTCATAGCGCGCAAGGTTGCAGAGAGCAGCGGCACCATTCCATTCCCGATCAGGAGGTTGGATGCAGGAACGGCTGCATAGCTCGCAAGAGTTATGCGCAGAGCCTGTGAATCGAGATCGGGATAGGCGCGCAATTCTTCCGGATTGCGAAGCGCGTTGGCGATGGCTTGCGTAACTCGCGGCGAGGGACCACCTGGAACGATGCTGGCACTGAAGTCAACCAATTTGGTTGCGGGCAGGTTGAAACGCGCCGCAATTGCGTGCAGCTGGCCCCCGTGTGCCGGTAGTGACGCCGCGACTTCGTTACGCATTCCGCCTCCAGGCCAACGCGAGGCAACAGAGGCCGAAGCCCAGCACGGAGGCTAGCGCCGTGACGCGCAAAGCCTTGCGCGCATCGTGGGGTTCAGGGCTCGGAAAGCCAGCGCCAAGCAAAGGTGAATCGACGCGCTCGCCGCGATAGGTATTCAGTCCGCCCAACTGAACGTGCAGCGCGCCCGCCATCGCGCTTTCAGGCTGCCCCGCATTGGGGCTTGCATGCTTTTGTGCATCGCGACGCCAAGTTGTCCATGATTGTTCGAAGCTGCCGACGTTGAGGAGCGCGCCCGATCCGCAGACGAGAAGCGCTGCGATGCGGGAAGGAACGAAGTTGGCCGTATCGTCGAGACGCGCCGCCACTTTTCCGAACCACTCGTATGTTTCATCGCGATGGCCGATCATGGAATCGAGTGTGTTGGTCGCCTTGTATGCCATGGCCAGCGGGACGCCGCCGAGCGTGAGATAGAACAACGGCGCGATGATTCCATCCGAGAGGCTCTCGGCGAGCGTTTCGATGACCGCGCGGGCAATTTCATTGCGATCCAGAGCAGCGGTATCGCGGCCCACGATGCGCGCGAGTTGCCGACGGGCCGCATCGAGATCGGAATGCTCGAGAGCTTGCACGACGGCTTGGGCTTCATCGAGCAGGTTGCGCGTGGCCAAGCAACTGGCGGCTAGCCAGACCTCTGCTGCACGACCAAGCAAGGCGCTGCTGCGTTTCAGAGTCTTAAGGAGTCTTGACGAAGCGTATGCAGAACCGAGGACGACTGCGCTCGTCAGCAGGACTCCGCTAACAAATTCTTTCTCTGGCCCTTCAACCATTCGGCGCAGTGCCCGCTCGCCAGTCTTGATGGCATGGCCGATCAGCCGCACGGGATGTGGAAGAGACTCGGGATCGCCGAGCACCCAATCCAGAAGATAGGAAGCCGTCATCGTGTCGAGGCGCATGCGCGTTCCTTGCGATCGTCTGAAGGCCAGTTCAAGCCGACGAGGCCGAGCAGGCGACTTAGGTCGACAGAGTTGGAAACAGTCTGTGCCAGCAGGTCGAACTCACTTTCGCGAAGCTGTTTCCATGCGAGCATTTCGGCGGGCGCGAGGCCGCAGGCGGAGCGAGCCGCGCCGAGGAACGCATGACGAAACGTGTCCTGGTGAAAGATTCCGTGAAGGTACGTTCCCGCAATTCGACCGTTGGAGCTGACACATCCGTCGAGTACGACGGATCGAGTCTCACCCTTGCGCGTGATGCGAGAAAACGGAAGCGCTTGCTCCAGGTAATCGGTTTCGCCGACGTGAATCTCATATCCCTCCACGCCTGCGCTTTCGAACGATTGGCCGAACAGGCGTGGAACGAGAAGTTCGCCCGCGGCTTGGCGCGTGATCTTTTCAGGATTCAACCTGGTACGAATCGGAAGCAGGCCAAGTGCCTGCTCCGTGCCGCCCATTTCCACTCCGTGAGGATCTTCGATGGCGACTCCGAGCATCTGCATGCCTCCGCAAATACCAAAGAGCAACACATAATCGGACAGAGCAAGGATCGTTTCGGCCAAGCCACTGTCGCGCATCCAGCGAAGGTCGCTGACTGTTTGCTTCGAGCCGGGCAGGATGATGAGATCCGCCGCTTTTAATTCTTCCGGCGTATGGCAGAAGCGCGCCGCCACGGAGGGCTCGGCCAGCAGCGGATCGAAATCTGTGAAGTTAGAGATGAAGGGAAACCGCACGATGCCGATGCGCAGCCGCCGCTCGGGCGAGTTGTCATTTTCCCAGCGCATCTGCTGGGTGGATTCGAGTGACACGCTGTCTTCTTCGTCCAGGCGAAGGCTCGGGAGATACGGAATGATGCCGAGGCAAGGCTTTCCAACGCGCTCCTCAAGTTGGCGAATGCCCGGCTCCAGCAAGCGAATGTCGCCACGAAATTTGTTGATGACGAAGCCGTCGATGAGATCCCGCTCGGCCGGATCGAGAAGGGCGAGCGTCCCGTAGATAGATGCGAAGACGCCGCCGCGGTCGATGTCGCCTACGAGGATGCAGTGCGCTGCTGCAAGCTGTGCCATGCGCAGGTTGACGATGTCGCGATCCTTCAGGTTGATCTCGGCCGGCGAGCCTGCTCCTTCGAGGATTATCAATTCATATTGAGCGGCGAGAATGTCATAGCTCTCACGAACAAGGGGGAAAAATTCTTCGTTTCTCCGTTCGAAATAATCTTCTGCCGAGAACTGCGCAAAGATTTTCCCTCTAACGATGACCTGCGAAGCCGTGTCGCTTGAGGGCTTGAGGAGCACGGGATTCATGTGGACGGAAGCCGATATACCCGCGGCTTCCGCTTGCAAGGCCTGTGCGCGACCGATCTCGAGCCCTTCAGGAGTGGCGGCGGAGTTCAATGACATGTTCTGCGCTTTGAAGGGAGCCACGCGAAAACCCGCGCGGGAAAATGCGCGGCAGAGTGCAGCCGTGATTAGCGACTTGCCAACGTGCGAGCCGGTTCCCAGTACCATGATGGCCGGTGTGTTCGTCATCGCTCGGCTGCATTCCACATCTGGTCAAACGTTTCGTGCCGGAGGACGTCTTCCAAAGTTAGCCTGCGTTCCCACCCCGCCGTCTCAAGCTCAGGTTCGGACGCGAACTGCTCCACGAATCCTATGCAGAAGTAACCCACAAACGTCATCGACGCAGGAATGTTGAGGATTTCCTTCACGCGATCTGGATGGAGGATGCTCACCCAGCCAAGGCCCACCCCCTCGGCGCGCGCCGCAAGCCAGAGATTCTGGATTGCGCACACGGCCGAGTAGAGGGCAGCCTCGGGCATGGTTTGCCTGCCCAGCGAGTGACCTTGGGAGCTATTGGAGTCGCAGACGACGCACAGGTTGATGGGAGCGGTCAGAATACCTTGCAGCGTGAGCCGCCCGTACAATCGCGCAAGTTCGCCGGAATAGGTCTGATGCTGCTGTGTGCTCGCATCCTGGAAATCTTCGAAGATCCTTTTCCGGATCGCGCGCGACTCGATGACAATAAATCGCCATGGCTGCATCAGCCCGACGGATGGCGCTTGATGTGCAGAGTTGAGCAGACGCAACAGGAGTTCCTGCGGTAGCGGGTCGGGCAGAAAACCGGAACGTACGTCACGGCGTTCTCGAATGGCGCGGTAGACGCCAGCACGTTGCTCGCTTGAGAAATGATTCATCACCATGCCCTCGACCAGCGCCCGCCGGGATGCTGTTCATCGCGAAGCCGCGAGTCCACGCCTGCTTCAACCTCAAGCAAGCGCCCGAAGAGCCAGATGAGATCCGAAAGGCGGTTCAGATACGCAAGCACATTGGGCGCGACCTGAGCCCCGGATTCGATGAAACGCACGACCGTGCGCTCAGCGCGGCGGCAGGTGGTGCGGGCCATTTCGTATGCGGCCGCCTCAGGGTGCGCGCCCGGCAGAGACCAATCGGAAACAAGGCCCTCGGTCGCTTCGATTTTATGAACGAGGTTCGTCAGCCAATCCACATCTTCAGCGGTGATGAGGGGCTGCTGCCTTTTGCTTTCAGGCGGCGTAGCCAGGTTGGAGCCAAGACGGAAGAGCGTACGTTGAACCTCTTCCGTCCAAGCTTTGATTTCGGTGTTGTGGCAGATGCTTCTGGCAAATCCGAGCACCGTGTTCAACTCATCCACGGTGCCGTAGGTTTCGACCCGCAGGTCAGACTTCGAGACACGGACCCCACCGGCAAGGCCTGTCTGGCCGGTATCACCGCGCTTGGTTGCAATGCTCATATCTCTGCTCCTTGCTCCTTTTCGGAGCTCAAAAGTTCGAAATCCTCGGTGATGGAGACGTGAATAACTTTCCTGCGTGCAGGGCGATACCAGCGCAACACAAGTTCGTCGGCTAGAAAATCGGTGACGAGCGGTGGTCGGCGGCTAAAGAGTACGTGTTCGGGAAAGAACCATGGCTGCTCTGCGCCAAGCTCGTTCAGAGTGGCGCTCTGAACAATTACTGCTGGGGTCTCAAAGATGCCAGCACGCAGCAGGCGATACGCCCGGTGATATCCGTCCCGAAGAAACCAGCGCCCTCGATAACATCCCACTTCCATGAACGGGCTTCCATGGCGGACCTTCAGAGCAAACCCCCCTTCATCTTCTCGAGTGGTCTGCCATCGCACGGTGAGATCCGGGTTTTCTGAAGACAAAATCAGGCCTGAGGAGTGTAGTGCCGACACAAATTCGGAGGTCCGGCGGTAGGGCAAGGACACTTGCATGCGCGCAGTCCAGCCGCGCAATTCCGCGCCATCAACCGGTTCCTCGTTCAAGGCCAGCCTGCGCTGAAAGCTGACAAGCCGGCGAAGATCCACAACTCCGAGTGTCCATGCCAGGCCATGAAACTCCGCGCGCAAGTCGTCGCGCTCGGCGTTTTGGTTCAACGCGTTCTGAATGTCTACCGAAAGAGCCTCTATCCGAGGGCTGCTGGAATTACAGTCGGGAAGCGCTGCAACACCTTCCTCAGCGCGTGTTTGTGCCCGCGTCGTGCCTTCATCCGCCGGACGATCGGGATTGTCGTCTAACCCCCACGCCGCAAGCTCGATCATCAGGTTCTCACGTTTCATTGCGCTCCTACATGCAGCTGCGACAGGTCGACGGTCGCTGCGTACGCGGATGAAAGTCGGTGCGCCTGATCGGCAGAGATGCTGTACACCTCGTGCAGCGCCGTTCGAATAAAGCCGCCGTGAGTTACCGCGATTAACGGCTGCGATTCGGCCTGGGCAGAAAGAAACTCAATCTCCTGCTGCACACTCACGCGGAAAACATCGTAACGCTCGCCATCCTGGATCACGCCTGCCGGGAAGTGTTCTATCCAGGCATTCGACTCGAAAGGAAAGCGCTGCTCGATCTCCTGCCACGATAAGCCTTCCCATTGTCCGAACCCGATTTCGCGCAGGCCCGGCCGTACTTCCACGGAGACCCCGAAGCGTGCAGCAAGGATCGCTGCTGATTGTCGCGCGCGGAGCAGATCGCTGCTGTAAATCATCTCCGGGACTGTAGACAGCAAGGATGCTGCGCGGTCGATTTGAACGCGTCCTGCATCGTTCAACGGCGGGTCGGAGAGGCCGCAGAACCGGCCAGCCATATCGGTCGCGCCGTGACGGATGAGGATGCATGCGTTCATCGTATCCATGCTCCGCAAAGATACACGGCGATTTCGGAGAGCTGAATGGTGGCGCCCATGCAGTCGCCGGTGATTCCGCCGAGACGACGCTTGTAGTAGAGCGCACTCCCGGCAGTAACGATCACAACAGCAAGGATCGGCTGCCACGCGGAGGTGCGTAAGATAAGAACAGTCATCACAATCGCGATGGCTGCGCCATGAGCAACGGTGAACCACGACATTGTGCCGGCAAGGCGACGCCCCTGGCCTTCCTGTTCTCGCGCCGGCTTGAACAGCGCGCTCAACGGCAGCGGGGTGCAGCGCGCAAGCGTCTGCGCGGAGATCAAGTAGCCGACAACCGCGCCAGCAGGCATGGTGGCGAGAAGCAGGACGCGGCCGGCGAGCGAGAGAATCAGGGCAATCGCGCCAAAACTTCCGATACGGCTGTCCTTCATGATGCGTAGCTTGTCTTCGCGGGTCCGTCCTCCCCCGAAAGCATCGGCGCTATCGGCCAACGCATCTTCGTGCAGGCCTCCGGTGATTATCACCATTACAAGCACCGCGATGAGGGCCGCGAGGGTCCGTGCGAGATGCGGGACCACGAGTATATACACAAGAGCTGCGACGCCGCCTACGAACAGACCCACGGCTGGAAACCACGCAGCGGCGCGGCTCAGTCGCGCCGGATCGAGGCGCTGGGAGCGGATGGGCACACGCGTCATGAATTGCACGGCCAGCGCCACGTCCTGGATGACATTCATCATGCGCCGGCCCCGCTGACGCCTGCCGACTCAAATGTAGCCATCTCAAAGTACAGGCGTAAAGCTGACTCGATGATCGGAAACGCCATGACAGCGCCCATACCCTCACCGAGGCGCATGTTGAGCCGAAGTACCGGAGCAAGTTCGAGATGACGCAACAGGAAGCGATGTCCAGGCTCCTCCGAGCGATGTCCGGCCACCAGATATTGCCTCACGTTGGGTCCAATCGCTACGGCTATAGCTGCGGCGGCTGTGGAAATAAATCCGTCACAGACAACAACCATGCGGTGCCGCGCCGCTCCTACGACAAAGCCGGTCATGGCGGCGATCTCCAGTCCTCCAACGCAACGCAGTACATCGATAGGCGACGAATTTGTCCTGTCCGGGAAGTGTTTCTTCAAGGCACGGCGAATGACGTTCAGCTTTCGATTTCGCCCGGCGTCATCAAGGCCAGCACCCTTGCCGGTGACCTCCGCAGGATTGCGTCTCGTCAACAACGCGGTAATAGCACTTGCAGCGGTCGTGTTTCCAATGCCCATTTCTCCTGCGACCACCAGATCCGCGCCTTTGGCATGAGCTTCATCGGCCAGCGCGAGTCCGGCCTCGAGCGCCTCGGTCATTTCATCTTCGGTCATCGCTGGCTCTTCCAGAAAGTTGCGGCTTCCTCGGCGCACCTTCATGTTGCGCAGTCCAGGAGATGGTTCGAACTCTACATCAACACCTGCATCCACCACTGTCAGCGCAGCGTTGTGCTGGCGCGCGAGTACGTTGATGGCTGCTCCTCCGGCGAGGAAATTCTTAACCATCTGCGCGGTGACTTCAGGCGGGTAGGCGCTCACGCCGGCACGCGCAACGCCGTGATCCGCGGCAAACACATAGATGGCTTTCCGCAGGGGGAGTTCGACGTTTTCTCCACGAATGGCAATCAATTGGGCGGCAAGAGCCTCAAGCTGGCCCAGGCTTCCCAAAGGTTTCGTCAACTGGTCCAGGTGACATGCCGCCTTCGCCAACTCTGAAGGGTTGACGGGTTGAATGGAGTCGGCGATAGCGCGGATGCGCTCGGCCGCGAAGGGTTGCGAAAGAGTCATCGTGCGAATTTCTTCCTGCGATCGAAACTGGGCATGAAGTTCAGGTGGGGAGCGGGGCATTGGAAAGCCCGCTCCAAAATGCCGGGCTGAAGAACTTGCTCGGGCGAACCGACGCGAAGCGGCTCATACGGGCTGAGCAGAACGACGGACGAGAATGTGTCGGAGATGAGCGCGAGATCGTGCACCGCGGCGAACACATTCACACCCTGCGCGCGAAGTTGGCGAATGAGGCTCATAAGGTCCATTTGTCGCCCGAAGTCGAGGTTCTGTGTAGGCTCGTCCAACAATAGAAGCTTCGGTTCCTGAGCCAGTCCGAGCGCGATCTTGACGCGCTGGCGCTCGCCGCCGCTGAGTTCGTTGAAGATGCGGTGCCGCATCGGGCCAATGCCGGTGAGCTCAATGGCGCGCTCGATAGCGCTGCGGTCAGGGGCGTTGAGCCCGGCAAACAGACCAAGGTAGGGAGTGCGTCCCTGCTCCACTATCTGCTGTACCGTGAAGGCGAAGGGGATCTCCAGGTTTTGTGGAACAAGCGCGATCTGTTGCGCGATGTCGCGGCGCGCGCGTGCGTGGAGCTCTGCGCCCTCAAACAGAATCTGCCCAGTAGAGGGGCGGAGCAGACCTGCTGCCAGACGCAGCAGCGTAGTCTTCCCGCCGCCATTGGGGCCGATCAGGGCTGTACAAGCGCCGGGCTCAATGCTGAATTCAACACCCGCGACTACTTGCCGGTGGCCATAGCTGAACGAAATACTCTTGAAACTGAGAAGGGATCTCATGCGGAGTATCCTCGCTTCATTCGCCGTAACAGATAGAGAAAAAACGGGCCACCAATAAATGCCATCAGGATGCCGACGGGTAGTTCTGCAGGAGCCAGGAGGGTACGGGCCAGCGTGTCCGTAAGTACGAGAAATGCCGCGCCGGTCAGAACCGTGATGGGAAGTAGACGGACATGGTCCGGCCCTGCAACCAGGCGCGCGAGGTGCGGGACAATCAGCCCCACAAACCCAATGAGTCCACCGAGCGAAACAGCCACGGCCGCCAGCAAAGAACCTGTAAGGATGATACCGATGCGGACGCGTTCTACTTGGACGCCGAGTTGCTGCGCATACTCATCGCCAAGGGCAAGGGTATTCAGACGGCGGGAGAGCATGGTGGCGCTGGCGAGTGAAGCCGCGAGCAGCACGGCAACGACACCAAGCTGCGTCCAGCGGGGAACTTCGACTGAACCGTGCAGCCAGGACGCAAGAACCCGCAGTCCCAAGCCGTAGTCGCGATCAAGCACTTCAACGAAGTACGACGAGTAGCTCAGCATCGTGCTGACTGCAAAACCAGCAAGCAGCAAAGTGACCACCTGCGTGGTGCCGCCCACTCTGGCCAAACTGTACACCACGGCAATCGTCGCAACAGAACCGGTGAAAGCCAGCAGGGCGATGGCGCTGAATCCAAGCCAAGTGAGCTGCGGCAGCAGCACCATGGCAACCGTAGCGCCGAGGACTGCTCCGCCGGACGAGCCGATTACATAGGGATCCGCAAGCGGATTTCGAAACAATCCCTGAAATAGAAGCCCCGCGGCAGAGAGAGCTGCGCCCACCATGGCGGCTGCGAGCACGCGCGGTAGCCGGATTTCCATGAGAATGATGCGATCATCTGGGGAAAGCGCATGCCCATGCAGCAGCGCCGCGGCGATACTTTGCCATGGGACGCGAACCGCTCCGCACGTAACTCCTACGACGATCATGCATGCGAGAGCGAGCACGAGAACAGCAACGACTGCTCCCGTGCGCACGCTCGACGGGCGCGCCTCGCTGTTTGAGGATTGTGCAAGGCGGACTACTTCAGCTTCCAGGACTCACCTCCCAATGTGATCCGCACACCCGAACGGAATGTGAACGGAAGGGCCGGATATCCGAAAGCCTCGCTGTAATGCTCCGAAAGAAGGTTCTGGAACTGGCTGGTGAGCTGCATGTACGAGCGCACAGCATAGCTTGCGCTCAAGTCGATGCGTTGGTATGCCGCATCCAGGTTGCGATTCGGCAGCAGCATCGTCGGCATGTAGTTGGCGTCATATGCCAGGAAGTCGCTATCGTCGCGCCTGCCCGCAAGCGTTCCGGTCAACAACGAGGCAAACTTTCCGCGCGTGTAATTCACGTCGAAGTAGCCGGAGTGCGGAGCGCGGCGGAAGGGACGCGCGCCAATCAACGGCGAGTAGGCTCCGATCGGAACGGTCGGGAAGTTTGGATTGTACGTTGGCCCGATAGCGTCGGAAGTGAACGAGCGTTGGACAACCGCATCGAGGTACGTATAGCCGCCGCGCACGAAGAGCACGCGGGAAAGCCGGACTTGTACGTCCGACTCGATGCCCTGTGCGCGAAAGGCCTGTGAATTGACCGTTGCTCCATACGCTGCGGCTGCGGCAACAGAAGACGGAACTCCCAAATCAATCAGCCCCTGACTCGGGATATATTCAATGCCATTTGTGAATTCGTTATGGAAGTAGGTGATCCCGATCTTGGCTCTTCCGCGAGCGAGCTCTTGATCGATACCTCCATCATAGGTGCGCGACCACTCCGGCCCGATCTGTCCAACATGATATTGTGCGATGAGCTGCGATCCATTCGGCAGCGCTGCTAATTGGTCATATAACGAGTCGGTCTGTTCAAAAATGCTTGGCTCCTTTACGCCTCTGCCAAAGCTCGTGCGGATGCGGGTCTCGCCCAGAATTCGCGATTGACCCGGTTTCTGCAAGACGTACGCGAGTGAAGCGCGGGGGGTGGGTACAACCCCGAATAATTGGTTGTCCTCAACTCCGGTTCCAATGGTGTAGAAGAACTTGCCCGCGAAATCACCCTGAAAAAGGAGCGTGGAGTTCGAGTTCCTGCGCTCAATCTCATTGGTCGGGCCACCTGAGTAACCCCTTTCGTTTTCGTATTCGAAACCAATCAGAGCCAAAAGATGCGGAAATACACGATAATCCGACTGCGCCTCCCCGAAATCGCGGTCTGTTGAAGTCGGATAGCTATAGGGATACTGCATCGGGTACTGGAAGATCGCCTGCCCGGTGACCGTATAGCCATTGGCGCCCTTGATCGTTACAGGCACGCCGAGATAGTCCGCCACGACACAGTTCGGATCCGTCTGCGGGGTGCAGCTAGCGTAGGTGACGCTGTCCTGATACTGGGGAATCCCTGTAGGCGCGAAGTCGGTGTAGTCCGACCGGAGCCGCAGTCCTCCATACCGAACCAAATTGTGCCACGCAGCCGTAGTTTGCGTTTCGAATGTGGCGCCGAAGTAGGAGTCTTCATTGGCCTGCTTCGTATCGTCCGGGATGCCGTACAAGAGAACCGCGTTGGGCTGGCCTCCCGCAAGCTGATCGTGACGCACAGTGGCGCGAAGAGTGGAGTTCGAGAACAGATTCCAGCCGAAGTTCCCGGTGGCCGTAGCGATGTGGAAACGGTCGTTCGGAATACCGTTGGAGGTATCGAGGCGTGCGAAGTCGGCAAAGTAATCAGCGGCCTTCCATTTGCCGCCCATGCTTCCTTCATTGCGGAAGCTGGAAAAGTTGCCCCCGTCTCCGGTGTACGTAACCTCCGGCAGTGGAGTGGAACCGGAGCGCGTTGTCAGGCTCACGACGCCTGCCATGGCATCGGCGCCGTAGACAGAACTATTGGGACCGCGCAAGACTTCAATCCGGCTTACTGCCGACGATGCGATGTCAGCAAACTCAACCGCCCCGCCAATGTCGTTCATCGGAATGCCATCGATGAGCACCTTGTTAGCATCGCTGTTTCCGCCGCGAATATAGAGCGCCGTTGTTCCACCGGGCCGGCCGGTTTGCGTCATCTGTACGCCCGGAACCCAACGCAGTGGCTCCTGAATCGCGTCAGTGCCGGCAATCTGGTTTGAGCCGAGCACAGTGACGGCGGCGCCAAGATGAGATTCGAGCGTGGGAGTTGCTGTGGCCGTGACGGTCACCTCCTGTGACAAGCGATTCAGGCGCAGCGTGACATTGCGGACGGTTGTTGCGGCGCGCGCAGAAACGACGGCTTCAAATTCACTGGCGTTAAAGCCCGTTGCAAGGATACGAACCTCGTAGGCTCCCGCAGATGGAACGGCGGCCGTGTAGTGCCCGTCCTCATCCGTTGCCACACTCACCACTTTGCTGTTGTACGCCAATACCTCTACGGTTGCTCCGCGGACGACGGCACCAGTGGGATCGACCACTGTGCCAGAGATAGACGCACCGCCTTCGAGTGCGGCAAGTTTCATGCTGAGGCAGAGAGCAAAGACCAGAAACGAAAATCGTCGGAAATGAATCATGAATTCCCCTCGGAACGTGTTGCGCAGAACCGGTCTCCTGACTTGCGCTTCGTCGAACCTGCCCGCCTTCCCGGAGTGCGTCTCCAGTGGCTCCCTGGGCCGGTTCTCCACGCTTACAGTTACGGGGTAGTGGCGGATTTGCACCGCGCTTCCCGAGCATCCTGCGAGTTGACGGTTGTGGATTGTAGACGGTTGACCGCCGTCTTATGGGTGAAGTTCTTTGGCTAAATCCTCCATGGCGTAAATTGCGGCAGGGCTCGGCAATTCAATGAGCTTGTCAACGTAGAACACTCGCCGCTCTCGTACGGCTGCGAGCGCCCGCCATCCCGGCCGGTTTTCCAGCTCAGCAATCGATATTTTGGAACCTTTGATCAGGAGCAATGCATCGGGCTTGCGGGCGAGAATCGCTTCGAGGCTGACCTGCGGCCACTCCTGCGCAATGTCGCTGGTAATGGAGATTCCGCCTGCCATCTCGATGAGTTCGGTAATGAAAGCGTGTCGACCAATCGTGATGATCGGGTCGTACCAGACGGGCATAAATAGCCGGACGACCGGCTTGCCCTGAATGCGCTGAAGTATGGACTGCTCTCGCTTCTCCAAATCGTGCAGCAGCGCGGCCGCTTCGGCATTCCGGTTCAGAGCATGCCCGAGACTGAGAATCGATTTGTGAATCCCCGCAATCCCGTGGGGATTAACCATGAACACTGGAATCCCGTAGTGAACCAGCTGATCGATCGCAGAAATCTGGTTAAAGTCTCCGGTCGCGAGCACCAGATCAGGGTGCATTGTGACGATCTTTTCGAGCGATGGATTGAGCGGAGCGCCAATCGACGGTTTCTTCGCGGCATCGGCAGGATAGGTGGTGTAGTCGGAAACGGCAATGACATCCGGACCCGCACCAAGACTGTACACGTCGTCCACAACGCTGGGCGCAAGGCAGACGAGCTTGTGGGGATGGTCCGGAACCACGACTGTACGGCCGAGTTCGTCCGTGAGCGTGCGCGAAGCCAGGCACGCTGCGGGGCTCAAAAGAAATAGCAGCAGTAGGAGGCGCTTCATCGTACCTCCGTTCTGCGATTCACTGCCCGCTCAGCCAAGGCGACGATACGCGCTGCAATTTCCGGAGCACCGCGGAAGTGCAAATGCATGTAGCTCGCGAATATGTTTCCGCTGGCATATCCTTCGTCTGCTGTTGCGCCGGAGAGCGTATAGCGTGCCCGGAAGGCCGGTGAAAAGTCCCGTGTATTCGTGCATCGTGAATGATGAAAGCTATGGCCGCGCAGGACCGCGCTCCGGGCGCCGAGCATGCAATCGTACAGCAATTCGATCTCGACGTACCCAAAGCGCACCAACCTGTCCGTCATCTCGGTTTCGAGCGGAAGGACACCAACCATCGCATGCGCTTGCCCGTCGAGCGTACGCAGACGTCCGCCGAGGTACATCATGCCGCCACACTCCGCATAGATGGGACGGCCCGATGCGGCAAACTCACGAACTTCGTTTGCGAGGTTAGTGTTCGCGCTTAATTGCGTTGCATAGAGCTCAGGATAGCCACCGCCAAAATAGAGCGCGTCCGCCTGGCCCGGCAGTTTCAAATCGCTTAATGGACTGAACTCCACGAGCTTCGCGCCGGCACGTTCGAGCAGCATCAGATTGTCCCGATAATAGAAGCAGAACGCGGCATCGCGCGCCACACCGATGGTTACCCCATGCTCCACGTGCGCCGCGCTCGGTGGGACCTGGCACGATGCCAAATGAAATTCGGGTCTCAGCAGGAGATCGAGATTCAATCGCTCTTTTGCGAGAAGCTCGAGCGCATGCCGCTTCTGGTTCCAATCGATCTCGGCGGCCGTGTGCAAACCGAGATGGCGCTCCGTAATGCGTACCGCCTGCTGATACGGAACCCAGCCCAAAATTGGCGCTGTGCAGTTTCCGGCAATGGCATCCGCCAGCAACTTGTAGTGTTTGTCTGAAGCCACGCCATTCAATACAACTCCGGCGAAGCGCAAGTCTGGATCGAAGACTTCGAAGCCGCGGATCACGGCGGCGATACTGCGCGCGCTCTTCGAAGCATCCACCACGAGAATCACAGGCAATGAAAGCATTTTCGCGATCTCGGCCGCGCTGCCTTTCTCGCCTTCTCCAGAGATGCCGTCGAAAAGGCCCATCATGCCTTCAACTACTGTGAAGTCCGCATCGGCGGTGGCTTCTCTGAATGCTTCACAGATCTGTTTGCGGTCTAGCATCCAGCCATCCAGGTTGAGGGCTGGACGGCCGGTCACCGCGGTCAAGTGTCCCGTGTCAAGAAAGTCCGGACCGCACTTGAACGCCTGCACACGAAGCCCACGGGCGCGGAAGCCGGCGGCGAGAGCCAAGGAGATCGTGGTTTTGCCCACGCCGCTTGCGGGACCGGCGATGAGAACGCCTTTCATGGCCTGCCCTCGATGTTGCCCTTGATCGGCAGAGGCAGTCCCGCAATCATGAGAACCACGTTGTCTGCTACTGCCGCAACGCGCTGGTTCATCTCGCCGAGCAGGTCGCGAAACTGCCGTCCCGCCGCATACTCGGGAACGATGCCGCTGCCAACTTCATTCGACACCAGCACAATCTTGCGATCGGTTTTGCGCAACGCTGAACAGAGGTTCTCGATCGAAGTGTCAATTGCAGCCCGGTCTTCCCCATAGGCTTCCATCAGATTCGCAGCGAACAGTGTGAGGCAATCGACGACGGTAGTTTCGCTCGCATCTTGTTTAGAAGAAATCGCTTCTGTCAGATGAATTGGCTCTTCGCGTGTCCGCCAATGCGAAGGCCTTTCGCTCTGGTGGCGTTCGATCTTGCGGCGCATTTCTTCATCGGAAGCTCGGGCGGTCGCAATGAATGTCACACTTTGCGCGCTGGAAGCAATTTCGAGCGCAAATCGGCTCTTTCCGCTACGCGCGCCTCCCAGCACGAGCGTCACCCAGTTTCGGTGCGGTTCCTGCATATGCAGCCTCTACGCGGACACAGACGTGGCGCGGCGAAGCGGGATGCTCAGGCAGCTTTCAATGCGGTGAAAAGACCGCTAGGAATGCTCTCCAACTCTCCCATCGAAGCTGGATTCGCCCGGAAATGATCTGGCCGGTCTCCTGACTTGCACCTCTATCGAACTTTGAGCGCCTTCCCGGAAGCACTGCTTCCAGTGGCTGGGGCGTCCCTGCTCAGTTCTCGGTGCTTACAGTTACGGGGTAGTGGCGGACTCTCACCGCCTTCCCGAACACCAGATATTTTGGACTATAAGAGTCGCAACGATTTAAAGTCAAGGGAAAGTCCTTGATCTCGAAGTCAATCTTCTGGAATGGATGTTTTGAGCTGAGTGTTGCGGTTGCAGAAATGCAGGGAAATGGAAAGCACTTTTCCATCAAGTGCCGCTAAGGAAGCTCTGAAAATTGCCGAGTTATGAAGCGACTTGGCTCTTGTCTTGCTCGATCCGCTCGAAAGCGGTCGATTTCGCGGTTTCCAGCCTTTGCGTTCGTCCGCCGGTGGCTTTATCGAGCCCCGGCGAACACACTACGCCCCCTGGGGGGCCATCTGTAAGTTGACCTTCGCCAACCTCCGGCGGTGCTGGTAGATGTTGACTGCGGCGAAGGCCGCGCACAGCCATTCGTGGTTCTTCTTCAACCCGCGATAGCGCACCTTGGTAAAGCCGAAGACGCGCTTGAGGATGCGAAACGGCCACTCCACCTTGGAGCGCACCCGGGCCTTGGTGCGGTTCTTGC
>VFSW01004309.1_pt1 | contig 21238 bp, 19 predicted proteins | sample 5358111 | NCBI WGS metagenome assembly VFSW01 (sample SAMN11554181, study PRJNA540505) | mine drainage metagenome | isolation source: sediment from site ElyBrook_90M | place: USA: Ely Copper Mine, Vershire, VT | collected 2017
GGCACCTGACCGAGTTCGGCTGCAAAAGCCATGGGAATGCCAAAACCAAAGGCAATACCCAGATAGGCCTGGGGTAGCGGAAAAAATCGTTTGGTCAGGGGGTAACTGGCGGCCAGAAAAAGAGCAGGCAGGGAAAGTATCAAGGTCAGTGTATTGCGGGTCAGAACCAGGGCGAAGGCGAGCAGGCTCAGGAGAAGCGCCAGTACGAGAGCTTCCTTGACACTGACTTCACCGCTGGCCAAGGGACGTAAACGGGTTCGGGCAACGTGGGGGTCCACTTTGCGGTCAGCGATATCATTCATGACACAGCCCGCTGAGCGCATTAGCAGGGTACCGAGGGAGAAAACGAGCAGATTGGACAGAGAGGGATGACCTCGGCTGGCCAGCCACAGGGCCCAGAGCGTGGGCCACAGCAACAGCAGGGTACCGATGGGTTTGTCCATCCGGGCCAGGCGCCACCATGCATTCCAGTTCATTGGTTCAAGAGGTCAGATAGGGTTGACGTGTGCCCAGCCAGCACGCGACATGGTGGAGGGCTTTTGCAGGAGCATCGGCGATCCAGGTGGCAGCGTATCGACGAGCCAAGGTCAGCAGGTCATCATCCTGCACGGGGTCCGCGAAACGCAGCAAGGCCAGGCCACTTTGACGGGAGCCCAGGTAATCGCCGGGACCACGGAGCAGAAGATCCTGGCGGGCAATTTCAAATCCGTCGGTGTGTTCATAAATCACTTTCAGACGTTGACGCGCCAACTCGGACAGAGGGGGACGATAGAGGAGCAGGCAAACGCCAGGACGCGTGCCCCGACCCACCCGTCCGCGCATCTGATGGAGTTGAGCCAGTCCCATCCGTTCCGTATGTTCAATCACCATCAGCGTCGCATTCGGCACATCCACACCCACCTCGATGACGCTGGTGGCAACCAGCAATTGAAGTTCTCCCTTCAGGAAACGGTTCATGATATTCCGTTTCTCAGCCCCGGCAAGTCTGCCATGAAGTAATTCGCAGCGCAAATCCGGAGCATCGGCGGTGAGGGTTTGAAAGGTGGCCTGGGCATTCTGCAGGTCGAGAAATTCCGATTCTTCGATCAAGGGGCACACCCAGTAGGCTTGATGGCCCTGGCGACAGGCTGAACGAATGCCTTCGATGACCTCGTTCCGGCGGGCAGTGGAAACCAGTTTGGTGGTGATACCCTGACGGCCGGGGGGCAGTTCATCAATTACGGAGACATCGAGGTCGGCATAGTAACTCATGCTCAAACTGCGGGGTATGGGCGTGGCGCTCATCATGAGTTGGTGGGGTTGGATCCGGGTGGATTCCCCTCCTTTCTGATGAAGTGAGAGACGCTGGGCAACGCCAAAACGGTGTTGTTCATCGATGATGATCAGCCCCAGGGTTTTGAAGGACACCCGTTCCTGAATCAGGGCATGGGTACCGATGACCAGGGAAATTTCTCCGTTGGCCAGGCGTTGTCGCAGGTGATGCTGGGCCTGACTTTTGAGTTGCCCCGTCAGTAATTCGATGCAGATTCCTTGGGAAGTGAGCAAATCGTAGAGTTTTGCGTGGTGTTGTTGAGCCAGTAATTCGGTGGGTGCCATCAGGGCCACCTGCCCTCCTCCTTCAATGCACTGAACGGCAGCCAGGGCTGCAACGATGGTTTTGCCACAGCCGACATCCCCTTGCAACAGCCGATGCATGGGGCGCTCTTGCGCCAGATCTCGACGAATTTCCTCCACTACGCGGTGTTGAGCGGCAGTGAGAGGGAAAGGAAGAGATCGTTCAAGACGACGGGAAAGTTTTCCTTGGATTGGGTAGGCATAGGCCAGTGTTTCGGTGCGATGTTGGCGATGGAAATGCATGGACAATTGTTGGGCCAGCAGTTCATCAAATTTGAGGCGTTGCCATAAGGCGGGTACCAACTGGAAAGCATCGGTGGGGCCATGCAGGATCTTCAGGGTCGTGGCAAGATCGGGTAACCCCAGGGAGTTGCGCCATGAAGGGTCCAAAGTATCGGTCAAATCCAGTTGCGTCAGCGCCCGTAACAGGGTGCGCCGCAGGATAGTCTGGGACAGGCCGGCGCAGGTCGGGTAAACGGGAGTCAAGGTGGCCGGAAGGGGACTGTTTTCCTTGAATAGTTGGCAACGAGGGTGGATCATTTCCAGCCCTTGGTAACTTTGACGCGCTTCACCAAAGAGGCGCAACCGGTTTCCTGGGGCGAATAAACGCAGTTGACTGGGATAAAAATGGAGGAAGCGCAATTCAAGCAGGCCGGTCTCATCCCTGACCTGTACGGTCAGGGTGCGGTGGGGACCCTGGCGAATTTCATGACGAATCACCTGAACGATGAGGCAAGCACTCTGACCTGGTGTAAGAGTGGCCACGGATCGTGGGTGCCGCTCATCTTCGTAGCGCAGGGGAAGATGCAGCAACAAATCAAATCCGCTGTGCAGTCCCAGGGTGTGGAGCAAATTGCAGAGGCGTGGGGTGAGATTCAGGGCACTCAGAGGTGCAGTGGGAGGCAGGAGCATGACTCACTTCCCTTGAATGAGCCATGCTTCGGCCTGGGCCAGGGCTTCTGGACGGCCGAGCAAAATCAGGATATCCCCGCTTTCAAGGCGAGTTTCTCCTTCGGGTTGAAAACCACGCAACCCACGCCGGCGCAGGGCGGTAATTTCCACTCCCCACTGTTGAAGAGGCAGATCGCGCAGTTGCATTCCATGGGCAAGACTATTTTCCAGCAGGGTCAAGGTTTGCAAGCGAAGTTGATCGGGGTTGGTGTTTTCTCCGGATTCATCGGTCAAACCACGAAAAAACCCGCGCATCAACTGGTAGCGTTCAGCACGGACTTGACGGATCCGTTTCAGAACTCGTGACAGGGGTATGCCCAATTCGAGCAGTGCATGACTGGCCAGCATGAGGGATCCTTCCAGAATTTCCGGAACAACCTCGGCAGCACCCGCCTCTTTCAGGCGATCCAGATCACTGTCATCAAGGGTACGGACAATGACGGGAAGTGCCGGCTTCAACTCCCGGACCAGCGCGATGATGGCGAGAGACAACGCCGTATCAGAAAAACTGATGATGAGCGCTGAAGCGCGCTGGATACCGGCAGCAATCAGGACTTCTTGCCGTCCCGCATCGCCAAACACGACCTCGTCGCCTGCTTCCGAGGCAAGCCGGACCCGTTGCGGGTCGCGGTCGAGGGCGAGTACGGAAACTCCCTCCTGCTCCAGGAAACGGGCCAGATTTTGACCGCTTCGGCCGTATCCGCAGACGATGACGTGCCGTTGTTTCCCGTAACTTCGACGAGACAGTTCATGGAGGGCGACGGAACGCAAGGCCCATTCGTTCTTGCAGGCAAAGAGGACGATACGATCACTCATGAGCAGAATGAAGGGGGCCAGGATCATGCTGATGAGCATGGCTGCCAGAACGATTTGAAGTGGTGTGGCAGGGACCAGATGAAGTCCTTCGGTCTGGGCCAGCAGCACGAACCCGAATTCACCTGCCGGGGCCATGGCCAATGCAGTACGCAGGGCAATGGAATCCTGCTCGCCCAGCGCGCGTGCGGGCCCGTACACGGTCAGCAACTTAAGTCCCAGCAGGAGGATCAGGGTCAGCAATACGGCGGGCAGGTGGTGAATCACGACAGTCAAATCCAGCAGTGTCCCGATGGTGATGAAAAAAAGACCGAGCAAAACATCGCGAAAGGGCTTGATGTAATCTTCCACCTGATAGCGGTAATCGGTTTCAGCCAGCAACACGCCCGATACAAAAGCCCCCAGCGCCAGCGATAGTCCGGCCTTCTGAGTGATCCAGGCCAACAGCAAAATGACCCATAGGACGTTGAGCAGAAACAGTTCCGAGGACTTTTGTCGGGCAATCCAGTGAAACCAGAGTCCCAGCCATTTTTTCCCCAAGCCCAGCAAAAGAGACAGAATGACCATGGCCTCGAAGGCTTCGATGAGCATCATACGTGCCAGATGATCGTGGGGTTTGGCAAGAGCGGGAATTAGAACCAGAAGGGGAACGACCGCCAGATCCTGAAACAGCATCATGCCCATGATGCGTTGTCCGTGGGGGGATTTCAGTTCGGAGCGTTCGGCCAACAGACGCGAAATGATTGCGGTGGAAGACAGGGACAGTGCCCCGGCCAACACCACCGTGCCTTGCAGAGGCAGATTCATGGCCCAGCCCAGCAAAAAGACCAAGCCAAAGGCCAAACCCATCTGGGCGGTGCCCAGGCCAAATACAGTGCGTTGCATGGCAATCAGTTGGGGTAAACTGAACTCGAGTCCCACACTGAACATGAGGAACACGACACCGAATTCGGCAAGATGTCGAGTTTCTTCACCGGGAGGGATCCAGCCCGCAGCATGGGGCCCAATCAGGATGCCGGTGAGGAGGTATCCAAGCATGGCGGGCAGGCGCAGGAGGCGAAACAGCGCCACGCTCAATGTCGCCAGGATCAGCAGCAGTAAAATCAGTTCCAGTGTGTCGCTCACGAGTTTCCATTCCTTTGACAGAGAGGCCAAGTTTCACACCCTTCTTGCCCTCAAGTATAATCCGTGAACCATGAACGCTCATCCCGATTCTTTTCCTCCCCTCTCCCCCGACACCTTGTTGTCCATGGCGCGTACCATCTTGGGGATCGAGTCCGCGGCCATTCAGTATCAGGCTACTCGCCTAGGTGAACACTTCGTAGCGGCTCATCACCTGCTTCTGGACTGTCGGGGTCGTATTGTGGTCAGTGGCATGGGTAAGTCCGGACATATTGGCAGCAAGATTGCCTCGACCTTGGCCAGTACAGGCAGTCCCGCTTTTTTCATGCATCCGGCTGAGGCCAGTCATGGGGATTTGGGCATGATCCTCGCTGAGGATGTGTTGCTGGCTCTGTCCAATTCGGGAGAGAGCGATGAGTTGCTGACCATTACTCCTTTGCTCAAGCGACGCGGTACGCGCATTCTGGCTTTGACCGGGAATGCACGCTCCCGCTTGGCCCGTTTGGCCGATGTCCACCTTGAAGTTCGGGTGGAGCGTGAGGCCTGCCCCCTCAATTTGGCACCGACGGCCAGTACCACGGCTGTCCTGGCACTGGGCGATGCTTTGGCCCTGACCTTGCTCGAAGCACGGGGTTTTTCCGCCGATGACTTTGCGCGGACTCATCCCGGAGGAGCCTTGGGTAAACGTCTGTTGCTGGCAGTTCAGGACATCATGCATCAAGGAGAGCGTATTCCTTGGGTAATGCACCAGGCAACCGTGGCGGAAGCGCTACGGGTCATGTCGGATAAAGGTCTGGGGATGACGGCGGTGGTGGGGGACGACAATCATCTCGAGGGGATCTTTACGGATGGAGATCTGCGGCGTGCCCTTGAAACTGGTACTGTCAATCTTTTGGAACAAGAGGTCAGCCAGTGGATGACCCGTCATCCTGTGGTTACCCACCCGGACGAACTCGCGGCCAACGCAGCACAAGTGATGCAGGACAAGCGGATTTTTGGGTTGTGTGTGGTGGAAAAGAAGCGTTTGGTGGGTGCGTTCAATATGCACGACCTTTTGCGACATGGAATCGTTTGACAGGAACTCATGAAGTTATCCGCCGAAGACCTTGCGCAACGAGCCCGTCAGATACGGTTGGTGGGATTTGACGTGGACGGTATTCTGACACCGGGAACCTTGATCTTTGATGAACAAGGACGCGAAACCAAATCCTTCCATTCGCGCGATGGGGTAGGATTGAAGTTGTTGCAGCAGGCAGGCTTGACGCTGGCTCTCGTCACCGGGCGCCAGTCTTCCATTGTGACGTTGCGCGCCCGCGAATTAGGCATTACCCATGTGTTTCAGGGAGTTCATGACAAGCGTCAGGTGATGGATACCCTGCTCTCCGGTTTGGGGCTTCATTGGGAACAGTTGGCTTATATGGGTGATGATTTGCCCGACTTATCCGTTTTATGTCGCTCCGCTTTGGCGCTCACCGTCCCCGAAGCGCCGGAGGAGATTCGGGCAGCAGCTCATTGGGTGGCTCCTGTGGGTGGGGGGATGGGAGCGGCCCGGGCTGCAGCAACCTGGCTCTTGCAGGCACGGGGTGAGTGGGCCCGAGTACTGGAACGATGGGCAGACTGATTCAGAATCTGGAGGCCTGGGTCCCAGTGGTCGTGGTCCTGCTGTTGGCTATGGTCACCACATGGCTATGGCGAGTGGTGGAAGGGGGGGGAGCGTGGGGGGAAAAAACCGTTCGCCACATACCCGATCTCATCATGTTTCATTTTTCCGCCCTGCAACTGGGAGAAAACGGGCAGATTCGTTACACTCTGGATGCTTCTAAAATGGTACATTACCCCGACGATGATACTTCTCATTTTGAGACGGTTCTGTTTACCTCCTATGAATCCAATGGCCCCCCGGTGGATGTTCGTTCCGAGCGGGCGGTGCGCTCCGAACCCCGTGACGAAGTGGTGTTTACCGGACATGTGGTGGTTACCCGTCAACCCACCCCTGAAGAACCACGGACGGTGATGACGACCAGTATTTTGACTGCCTATCCTCAACGGGGTATCGAAAAGACTGATCAACCGGTGGTGGTCACTCATGGCCAGGATCGGCTGCTCGCCAATTCAATGATCGTTGACAACAAAACCAAAGTGGCCCATTTCACCCATGCCAAACTTCTCTATCATTCTGCGCCTCGTCACCCTTAGCGGGTGTTTGGTGGGGATTGTGACGGCAGTTCATGCTGAAAAGTCGGATCATGACCAGCCGGTCAATATCGAGGCGGATCGCATGACTGCAGATGATGCTAAAAAAGTAAGTTATTTTGAAGGAAGTGTCGTTTTGACGCAGGGAACAATTCACCTTACCGCAGACCATATGACGGTTCGTGAAGACCCGGAGGGCATGAAATATGCGTCGGCTTTCGGCAATCCGGTAACTTTTCGGCAAAAACGTGATGGCGTCGACGAATGGGTGGATGGCAAGGCACAGCACGTGGAATATAACGGCAAGATCGAACGGATCGAACTCTTTGACCATGCCGTGGTGCATCAGGGCAAGGATGAAATCAAGGGAGATTACCTGTCCTATGACACCAAAACGGAATTTCTACGCGCCAATGGGGTGTCCGATGAACAAAAAGGGAAACCCCCCGGGCGTGTGCATGTGGTGTTGCAACCAAAAAAGAATGAGCAGAAATCTGCGGGTAAGGGAGGTACGGCATCAACTCCGGCAACGGTGATCAAAGACAAGACCCCCCCTTCACTCATCCTGAAACAGGATACGGATTTGTCCCCATGAGCCAGTTACGCGCCGAGCATTTGGTCAAGCGTTATCGTGCACGCCAGGTGGTGAAGGATGTTTCTCTCACCGTGGAAAATGGGGAAGTTGTGGGGTTGCTGGGTCCCAATGGTGCCGGAAAGACAACCTGTTTCTACATGATCGTCGGGTTGGTGCCACTGGATGGTGGCGAAATTTATATGGACGGGACCCGTCTCAGCGCCTATCCTATTCATCGCCGTTCCTTGATGGGGCTCTCCTATCTGCCCCAGGAAGCCTCGATTTTTCGGCGTATGACGGTGTCAGAGAATATTCGGTCTGTCCTGGAACTTCGTGGAATGAGCGAATCTGATTGCCAGCAGGAACTGGATCAATTGTTGGAGGAACTGCATATCAGTCATTTGCGTGACAGTGCTGCCGTGAGTTTGTCCGGGGGGGAGCGACGGCGCGTGGAAATTGCCCGCGCGTTGGCAACGCGACCTCGTTTCATCTTGCTGGATGAACCCTTTGCCGGAGTGGATCCCATCGCAGTGATGGATATTCAGCAGATCATCCGCTTTCTCAAGAATCGCGGTATCGGAGTGTTGATCACTGACCACAATGTGCGCGAAACTCTGGGAATTTGTGACCGGGCCTATATTATTAACCAAGGAGGGGTGTTGGCAGCAGGAAAGCCCGATGAAATCGTCTACAATGAAAGCGTCAGAAAGGTCTACCTCGGTGAAAATTTTCGGTTGTGAACCATGAAGGTCCAGCTCCAACTCAAGCAAACGACGCAACTCTCCCTGACGCCGCAGTTGCAGCAATCGATTCGATTGTTGCAACTCTCTACCCAGGAGTTGGAACAGGAAGTCGAAGAATTTCTCCGGCTCAATCCTCTGCTGGAACGTGCCGACGGGAAAGATGGTGCCGTTGATTCAGAGCCCGGCGCGTTTGAAACTGCCGACTCCATTGAAACAGCAGAACCCTCCTCTTCTGCCGAAATCGAGCAGGAATCCTGGAATTTCGAAGAAGGAAGTGGCATCGGATTGGGGGGGCAGGGCGAAGATGAGGATGAGGGGATACAGGATCTGCGTGTAATTCCACTGTCCCTGCGCGATCATCTTCTGGGGCAGGTACGTCTGATGCCCCTCGAGGAACGGGATCAGGAACTGGTGGCCACACTGATCGATTACCTGGATGAAGACGGTTACCTGCGCCATTCCTTCCTTGATCTGAATTCCAGTGTATCCGATGCGCTCGGAGAGGTAGAAGAATCAGAGTGGCTGGTGGCCCTGCGCATTCTGCAATCCCTGGATCCCGCGGGGATTGGGGCGCGTACCTTGAGCGAGTGCCTGGAACTGCAATTGTTGGCCAGCCATGCGACCGAGGAGGATAAACGACTGGGCAAAAAATTGCTCGATCACCTTGAATGGCTGGCACAACGGGAATACACTCGTCTGAAGAGAGCTTTGGGCATCGAGGAACGCAAGGTCAGGGAATTGCAGCAGATGTTGTTGCACTTCGATCCTCGTCCGGGGGCGGCGTTCAGTACAGCCGAAACCCGTTATGTCGTGCCCGATGTGATTGTAAGACGGACGGAGCGGGGTTGGAGTGTATCGCTGAATGAGGGAGTAATGCCACGTCTGCGCGTCAATCAGGTCTATGCCAACATTCTCAAGAAAGGGGTTCCGGGTCACTCCATGTCCCAACAACTTCAGGAAGCACGTTGGTTGATCAAGAATATCCAGCAACGTTTTGACACGATTTTACGGGTGGCCTGTGCTGTAGTCGAGCGACAAAAAGATTTTCTGGAGCGGGGTGAGGTCGGGATGAAACCTCTGGTTTTGCGCGAAATTGCTGAAGTGTTGGGACTCCATGAATCCACTATTTCGCGCGTGACTGTCCAGAAGTATCTGTTGACTCCGCGCGGTTTGTTCGAATTAAAATACTTCTTCAGCAGCCATGTGGGGACGGACAGTGGCGAAGCGGCTTCCTCCACCGCTGTTCGTGCCCTGATCCGTCAATTGATCAATCAGGAAGATATTAAAAGTCCTCTGTCCGACCAGCGTATTGCGAATTTGCTGGGCGAGCGGGGGTTCCAGGTGGCAAGGCGGACCGTGGCCAAGTATCGTGAGGCCATGCATCTTCCTGCCGCCAGTTTGCGCAAGTCGTTGTGAGTTGTATATTTCAAGGAGAACAACAAGATGAAAGTCACTATCACTGGGCAACACATCGAAGTCACCCCTGCGATACGCGATCATGTGGAGGAGAAAATTGGGCGGATCAAACGCCATTTCGAACATCCACTGGACATCAACGTGGTGTTGACAGTGGAGAAACTCAAGCACAATGCAGAAGCCAATGTCCATGTCAATGGAAAAGACTTTTTTGTCCATACTTCACAGGAAGACATGTACGAAGCCATTGATGACCTTGCCCATTTGCTCGATCGCCAAATCATTAAGCACAAAGAGCGTCAAAGCGATCAGCGGCACGGCCAGCCGCTGAAACACCTGGCCAATGGGGTGTGATCTGCTGTGGGAAGCGTCGTTCCTCGACTCTACCAGTTGCTCAAACCCGACCACATCGTGCTCGATCTGGAAGTGACCAGCAAAAAACGGTTGTTTGAGCAAATTGGGATACTTTTCGAAAATCATGACCAGTTATCGCGCAGTCAGGTCTTCGACGCTTTGTTCAATCGTGAAAAATTGGGCTCCACGGGGTTGGGGCATGGATTTGCTCTGCCCCATGGACGCATGAAAGGGGTACGAGACACTTTCGCAGCGTTTCTGCGCCTGTCAACGGAAATTCCTTTTGAGGCACCGGATGGTCAACCCGTGCGCATGGCCTTTGTGTTGCTGGTTCCAGAACATGCCAACGAGGTGCATTTACGTCTCCTGGGAGAAATTTCCGAACTCTTCAGCGATGAATCCCTGCGCCAACACTTATTGTCAGTCACGGACCCCTTGGCTGTGATTCAGGCGCTTTCTCAACCCCATGCCTTCGGTTAGCGTTCAACGCCTCTTTACGGATAATCGGGAAAGACTCGACCTGTGCTGGTTGGCGGGGCAGCAAGGGTCTCTCCGGGTGGTTACCGTCGGTGCTCTGAGTGATTCCACCGCAGGGTTGATCGCCCATCTCAATTTGACACATCCCCATCGTTTTCAAGTCCTGGGTGCCCATGAAATGGCTTACTTGCAGAGTCTGGACGAGGGAGCGCTGGCGACGGCCTGGGAGGGCATCTTTTCTTCCGAATTGGTGGCTATTTTTCTCAGCGAAGGGTGTGTGCTGTTGCCTGCCCTGGCTGAAAGAGCAGAACAACGAAGTATCCCCGTCATGGGGGCGAGTGTGGACAGTACTTCGGTCATCAATCAGATACGGCATTACCTCAGTCAGGAGTTGGCGGAGCAGGAAAGCCTCCACGGCGTTTTCATGGTGATTCTTGAAGTTGGGGTGTTGATTACCGGGGATTCGGGGGCAGGAAAAAGCGAATTGGCCCTTGAGTTGATTACCCGTGGAAACGGACTGGTGGCCGATGATGTGGTGGAGTTCTACCGTATTACTCCAGACACCCTTCAGGGGCGCTGCCCTCCTCTGTTGAGAGATTTTCTTGAAGTTCGTGGACTGGGATTATTGAATATCCGTTCCATATTTGGGGAAACGGCGGTTCGACCCCGTAAAAATTTGAAATTGATCGTGCATCTCGAGCGTCCCTCCAGTGGTGATCTGAATACCTGTGAACGACTTCCCATGGGACGTCAGACCCAATCCATACTGGGGGTGGCCATTCCCCGGGTGGTTTTGCCCGTGGCGGTGGGGAGAAATCTGGCGGTATTGGTGGAAGCCGCCACGCGCAATTTCATTCTGGAACAGCGGGGGATCAACAGTACCCAGGAGTTTATCGATCGTCAGCAACAATTCATGCAGGAATCCTGCGCTCAGGGGGATTCCCATGAATTTTAGTGAACCGGGGGTGGTTACGTCCAAAGTGGTATTGATCAGCGGATTGTCAGGGTCAGGAAAATCAGTGGCTCTGCGTGCTTTGGAAGACGCTGGTTACTTTGCTATGGATAATTTCCCTCTCTCCTTTCTGGTTTTCGTATTACAGGAACTGGTGGCGCGGGGAGAGCGTCAGATTGCCCTGACCCTCGACGTGCGTGGTGGGAATGCCCTGAATAACCTGCCTGAGGCGCTTCACACCTTGCGTGACAATGGGTTGGATGTTCGGTTGCTCTATCTGGAGGCCAGCGACCAGGACCTGATCCGACGTTTTTCGGAAACCCGTCGTCCCCATCCCCTGGCCCTCCATCAGCATTCCCTTGCAGAATGCATTGCCCTTGAACGGAACCTGCTGTCGGGGGTGGCGGATCTGGCTCGTCGTTTCGATACGACGCATATCACACCCAATACCCTGCGGGCCTGGGTGCGTGATTTCGTTGATCTGGACCCAGCCCGTCTCACCCTTTTTTTTCAGTCCTTCGGGTTCAAGTTCGGCATTCCGCTCGATGCTGATTTCGTTTTTGATCTGCGTTGTATTCCCAATCCGTTTTATGATCCCCACCTCCGTCCATTGACGGGACAGGATCCTGCGGTGATCAAGTTCCTTGAAAATCTGCCCATTGCGCAACGCATGTTCGCGGATTTACAAACTTTCGTGACTTCCTGGATGCCTGATTTCATCAAAGACAATCGCGCGGCCCTGACGGTTTCCCTGGGGTGTACGGGAGGACAGCACCGCTCGGTCTATTTTGCCGAGAAGTTGACCCGCTATTTCTCTCAGTATCAGTGTACCCGGGTCATTCACCGGGAACTGGATCGGGAGGGAGGGGACAAGCGAAAGGCGGTAAGCAATCCACTCTAAGCGGTTTTTAGATATTCCAAAAACTGGGTTGTCTGAATGGGGCGAGAGAAGAAGTACCCTTGGCCAATCTGGCAACCATACCGGGCCAGGGTGGTGGCCTGAATTTGGGTTTCGACGCCCTCTGCAACCACTTCCATACCCAGATCTCGAGTCAGACCGATAATGGCACGAACCAGGGTTCCATCCGTGAGATTGTCAATAAAATCCCGAACAAAGGAGCGATCGATTTTCAATGAGGAAAAAGGCAATTTCTGGAGAAGAGACAAACTCGAGTATCCTGTGCCAAAATCGTCCAGAGAAATCGATATGCCGCATTTGACGACTTCATGGGCGGTTTTCCAGGTCTTTTCCTGCATCAGTGCGGTTTCCGTGATTTCCATGGTCAGTCGTTGGGGGAGGATGGAGAAACTGGCCAAACTTTCTTCGATCTGAGCGATCAATGAGTCGGACTCCAGCAATTGACGAGGGGAAGCATTGAAACTGATTTCCATCGGCGGGACACCCATGAGATCCCATTGGTGGAGAAGTCGGCAGACCTCATGAATGACCCAGTTCCCGATCCCGATGATGAGATCGGAGCGTTCGGCGTAGGTGATGAACATATCGGGGGTCAAGAGCCCGCGGACCGGGTGATTCCATCGGATCAGCGCTTCAGCACCACAGACGGCGCCGGTTGCGAGATTTATTTTTGGCTGGAAGTATAATTCGAATTCCTTGCGTTCCAAGGCCTCGCGCAACTCCGTTTCCAACTGCCAGTATTCCATGCCTTCCCGTTCCAATGCATCAGAAAACAGGGAAAAATGGTTTTTCCCCAGAGATTTGGCCTGATACATGGCCATGTCCGCACGGCGTAGCAGTACATCATATTCCAGGCCATGGTCAGGAAAAGTGCTGATGCCGATACTGCAAGAGGTATGGAGACGAAGCCCCTCCAGCAGGAATTCCTGGGCAATGGCATGGCAAATCTTGTCTGCTACCGCAGTGGCCGAATTTTCCTGACTATGGTGCAGAAGAATCACAAATTCATCTCCGCCCAGCCGGGCCACCGTATCATAGTCCCTGACCGTTTGAGTCAGACGCAGGGCCACTTCCTTGAGCAGACTGTCCCCAACGGAGTGACCCCGTACATCATTGATGGCTTTAAAATTATCCAGATCGATCAGCAGGATACAAAATGAATTTATCTGTCCCGACGGCATCCTCCGGGTCAGGGCGTTTTCAATCGCGCACTGAAACAGGAAACGATTGCCCAGACCGGTAAGTTGATCGCGGGAGCCCTGAATCTCCAGACGGGTTTGAAGTTGGACGCGATCGTCGATATCCCAGAATACGAAAACCAACTGACTGGGAACATGATGTTCAGAATCATGCAGAAAAGCCACCGTTTGGTGGTACCAACGCAGTTGTTGGCCGGTAAGATCCCGCAACTGAACATCGGATCCCCGAGCTTCCAGAATCATGTGCTCCAACCCCTTCAAAATGGCATTGTGGCCACTGGGAGTATTGGCATGGAGTACGTCAGCATAGAATTCGGTGAAGCGTCGTCCGAGGATGAGTTCGGGGGTCTGGGCCCCCAGAATGTGAGCCATGCGCTGATTGGCTTCGAGGATCTTGGTACTGTGGGGTTCACAGAAGGCAATTCCAATGCCGGTTTGTTCAAAGACCAATTGAAAACGAAAAGATTGGGTCTGGATTTGTCGCGTCAGTTTCTGGTGCATCGTCATGTCGTGAAGGAGGGTGACGACCCCGTCCAACTGGTTGTTTTCCGTGAGGATGGGCGCTGCCCGGCTCTCCACCGGAATGATTGCTCCCGCAGGGGTATGCAACAGATGTACTGCACCGGATGAGGCGCGCTGACGATTCTGAATGACTTGGAGCAGCAAATCAGGCACAGGCGCGAGGTGTTCGTCGGTCATTTGGAACTGTTTCTGAAAAGAAATCTTCTTGAGTTTTTCCTGGGAGCATTCCAGTAGCACTTCTGCCGCACGGTTGACAAAACGGATACGGCATTCGGAGTCGGTCACGATGATGGCATCATCGATGGAATCCACGATGACAGCGGCTCGTCGTCCCTTGAGTTCGGTGCTTTGTGCCAACTGGATGAGACGCATGAAGGCCAGGATGATCAGGAGTTCGAGACTGACAAAATACTTTCCCCAGATATGCCACCAATGATTTTCGCCATTTCCCGAGCGATCCAGTTCATCCACCTGGTGACTGGCATATTCCGAAATTTGTCCCGCCAACTTCTGTAGGGAGTTTGCCAAGGGGCGATCCAGGCCACGCACCTGTTTATCCACCGAGCGAAAAGAAAGGGGATCATGGGCGTTGAGATGGGACAGGGCGGTCCGGTAGGAGAGGTAAAGGGCACGGTGAGAAATGGAAATTTGCAAAAATTCGGCAACTTCGGGTATCTGTTCTTCCTGTGCCAGGATCTGGGCGGCATCCAGCAATTCTTGCGTGGTTTGCTGGGCCTGGGTAAAGTCCGTCAAACATTTCTGGCGCAAGGTTGGGTCATATTGACGCAGAAGAATATTTTTCCACTCGTGGATTTCACGTTGAAAACTGACCTGACCTTCCTCTGTGAGTTCTTCGAGGGCAAGTAGACGGGAGACGCGGGTTTTGATTTCTTCCTGATTCTGTGACCGACTCTCATTCATCCAATTGATCAGCATCATGAAGGACAGAATCCAGGCGGTAAGGATCAAGCCAACCATGATGCGAACGTCCCGTGCGCGCTGGATGGCTTCTTTCATGGGGTTTGGAGGAAGGATCTCATGGGATTATTCTACACACTCTGTTTCTATTGTGAACAGCGTTGCCAAGGTTCGGTAAAGTTCCAAATGACTTTCAACAGGTCAGGACGGCGTTCGCCAAAAAACGTTTTCTTCCCTATTAAATATTAAATTAATGTAAAAGATAATAGTAAATATAATTAACTTTAATTAATTTATCAAATCTTCCACAATACAACTCAACCAGCGGAACTCATGTGTAACGGTTCCAATCGCGTTTGTCAACTATCCTACGAGGAGAGCAAGTATGGCCGTTAAAAAATATGAGGCCGGTGTAAAAGAATATCGGCAGACCTATTGGGCGCCGGAATATGTGCCGCTAGACTCGGACATTCTGGCCTGTTTCAAGATTACCCCGCAACCTGGCGTGGATCGCGAGGAAGCCGCGGCAGCCGTTGCAGCCGAATCCTCCACCGGTACCTGGACCACGGTGTGGACCGATTTGCTGACGGACATGGACTATTACAAGGGGCGTGCCTACCGCATCGAGGATGTACCCGGCGACGATACCAGTTTCTATGCCTTCGTGGCCTACCCCATCGATCTGTTCGAAGAAGGTTCTGTGGTGAACGTGTTCACCTCCCTGGTCGGTAACGTATTCGGCTTCAAGGCTATTCGCGCTCTGCGCCTGGAAGATGTGCGCTTCCCTCTCGCTTATGTCAAAACCTGTAATGGGCCGCCCCATGGTATTCAGGTCGAGCGCGACAAAATGAACAAGTACGGCCGCCCGTTACTGGGCTGCACCATCAAGCCCAAATTGGGTCTGTCGGCCAAGAACTATGGTCGCGCCGTGTACGAATGCCTGCGTGGCGGCCTGGACTTTACCAAAGATGATGAGAACGTCAATTCTCAGCCCTTCATGCGTTGGCGCGACCGCTTCCTGTTTGTTCAGGATGCCATCGAAAATGCCCAGGCTGAAACCGGCGAACGCAAGGGCCACTACCTGAACGTGACTGCCCCGTCTCCCGAGGAAATGTATGAACGTGCCGAGTTTGCCAAGGAGATTGGCTCACCTATTATCATGCATGACTTTCTGACCGGCGGCTTTACCGCCAATACTGGTCTGGCGCGCTGGTGCCGCAAGAACGGCATGCTGCTGCACATTCACCGCGCCATGCACGCTGTGCTCGACCGCAATCCGCACCATGGTATCCATTTTCGCGTGCTGGCCAAGGCGCTGCGCCTGTCCGGCGGCGACCATCTGCACTCCGGCACCGTGGTAGGCAAGTTGGAAGGCGACCGCGGTGCAACCTTGGGCTGGGTGGACTTGATGCGAGAATCCTACATTCCCGAAGACCGCTCGCGCGGCATCATGTTCGACCAGGATTGGGGCTCCATGCCGGGTGTATTCCCCGTCGCATCCGGCGGCATTCACGTCTGGCATATGCCCGCGCTGGTCAACATCTTTGGCGACGACTCAGTGTTGCAGTTTGGCGGCGGTACCCTGGGCCATCCGTGGGGCAATGCCGCCGGTGCTGCTGCCAACCGCGTTGCGCTGGAAGCGTGTGTCGAGGCGCGTAACGAAGGGCGAGAATTGGAGCGTGAAGGCAAGGAAATTCTCACCAACGCCGCCAAGGACAGCCCGGAACTCAAGATCGCCATGGAAACCTGGAAAGAGATCAAGTTCGAATTCGACACCGTGGACAAACTGGACGTGGTGAATCGTTAACCTTGGGGTCGGAACTCCTTGGAGCATAACCGAAAACTCTCGCAGCGCGTGGCCGGACGGCCCGCCAAGCGTTAAAGGAAAGGAAAGAAAAGAAAATGGCTGACATTCAAGATTACAACTCAACCCCCAAGTACGAAACTTTCTCGTATTTGCCGGCGATGTCGCCGGAAAAAATGCGCCGTCAGATTGCCTACATCGTGAGTCAGGGCTGGAACCCTGGCATTGAGCACGTGGAACCGACGCGCGCATTCAACTACTACTGGTACATGTGGAAACTGCCCATGTTCGGGGAGCAATCGGTGGATACCATCATCTCCGAATTGGAGGCTTGCCATCGCGCTCACCCCAACCACCACGTGCGTCTGATTGGATATGACAACTACTCGCAGAGCCAGGGCAGTTCCTTCGTGGTGTTCCGCGGACGGTAATCGGGGGTTGGGCGATCCGGCACAGGCCCCCCAAGGGCCTATTGAAACTGGAAGGATAAAAGCATGAGCGATTCCAAGGCTGAAAATAAGGGTTTTGCGCCCAACGGCGCGAGTGGACGCATGCTCTCGCGTGCTCGTCGTCAGGCGATGTCGCAGAGCGGCAAGGCAAGTTTGGGGCAGGTACGCAAGGCAGTGCCTACCATCGCGCCGGTACGCGTGCAAAGCGTGGAATCGGCTGCGCCTCAATCAGAGCCATTGAAGGACGATAGCCATGCCTCAAGTGACTGCGGTTGTATGCATGCCGTCGAGCAGAAAACGCTGGACACAGTTTGTGCCCTGGTAGAAGCAGAGCCCCCAACCACCTTGGGACTGACTTCTTCCAGAGTGCGTCAATTGTGCCAGGAGCGGCGGCGAGCACTCTCCAGCCAAGGGAAGGCGGCTATGAAATCTGCGGGAATGAATGCTGCCGCGACACGTCATGTGAGCAGCAACAAGACTGTGGGGGCTGTTGGATTGAGTGGGCGTGCCGCTGCACGGGCGCGCCGTGAGGAAATGTGTGTTAACGGTCGAGGCAATGATCCGGCGTGTCGTCCTTCCGGAAGAGTGCGTTCTCCCGCGGTTCCGGTCAAGGTCGAGATCGGCACCACCTTGAGCGGCAACTTGGTCACCGGCACCCAGGTCGAGCGTAGCAGCAAGGTGACCGGGGTTGAATCGGGCAGTTGCCGAGGGATTACCGGTACCGAATACATTGGTGCCGAACAGTATGGAAAGTTATGTGCATCCGTTCCACCAGCCCCACCTGCCAAGGTCAGCGTCAGCAACACCAGCCGGAATCAGCGTGTGAGCGGTGTGGAACTTGGTCGCAGTGCTAGGGTAACCGGAGATGAACATGGTGCCTGCAAGGCAGTGACCGGTACCGAATATCTGGGCGCGGAGCAATTCGAATCTTTCTGTGCCTCCAAGCCGGTAAGTGCGCCAGCCAAAGTGGGGGTAGCCATTACCAGGGCAGGTTTGAACGTGAGCGGAACCGAAGTCGGGCGTAGCGTAAAGGTGACGGGAGACGAATCCGGTGCCTGCAACAGCAAACTCACCGGCAGTCAGTATGCTCAGGATCTGTCTGTCAGCATGTGTCAAGGCAGCGGCGTGCCGCACAAGGTGAGTGTGATGAGCACGGTACGCGACCAGCCGATTTCCGGAACAATGATGGAACACAACCCAAAAGTTACTGGCGATGAATATGGTGGTTGTCAGCCGATTTCAGGTACCGAATACATGGGCCCGGATCAGTATACGGCGTTTTGCGACGCGGATCGCCAAGCCGCATCGCGCGCTCTGATGGCAAGCCGCGGCGCCCGGGCGGGCATAACGCTGAGCGGAACACTCGTAGAATCGGGAGGCAGGATGACAGGCGCGGAACGTGGAGAAAGTCAGGTTTTGAGCGGCACGCCTTATTCCGGCCCATATCAGCGAGTGTCGCAGCGAGGTATCAATAGCAACCCGCATCCGCTAACGTTTGGACCTGCAAATGTTTCGTATGAGGCAGAGTCCGCGCCGCAGGCGGTTACGGAGCAAAGCAGTTTCAGCATCGTCACCCCGGCACGCAAAGCTCAGGACAGCAGGCTGAGTCGCATTACCGGCAACATCTCCGGCGCACAAGGCCGTATCACCGGGCCAGTGAATTTGGCCGCCGGACTGGTTTCTGGCACACCAGAGTTTCGCTATCGGGATGATGCATACGGCGTTGCACTGATTGCGATGGAGCAACCACAGGTGCCTGAAGCTCAGCGCAGCCGCCTCACTGGAGATGGGCGCGAAGGAGGCTTCGCCATCACTGGCGCAGGTTGGCGGCGTAATGAAAGTATTACTGGCACCGAAGGGACCTCTGCCACGCGACGCAACCCAACCCTGCGCGGCAATCAGCGCAGCATGGCGATGCAAGTTCCTGCGATAAAGGATCGCGAGCATTTGCAAGTGCCGCCCAGCAAAGTTACCGGCAGTAGCGGTAACGCCGCTACCGGGTCCACCATCACCTATTCTGGCGGCGCCCGAGGCTAACCCAAATGAATACTCGCAACCGCCCTGGGCGTCATACCAGCCCGCAGTTTGCAGCAAGCCGCCCGCCCTACGGGTTGGGGACGCCTAACGGCGCTCTCCAGGGGCGGCAGCCGGAGACGCTTGCGGCTTCCTTGGCACTGGAGTCCAATCCGGGGTGTGCTATGCAGGGCGGACGTTTGTGCAGCCACCCGTTGACGAACCAAATGGAGAATCGGCGCTTACTGGCGTATGAGAAAACCATCAAGGAGCGCTTTGCCAATATTATCCCGGTCTTGAAGCGCATTGCCGGTTTGCAGCATGCAGCGGAGTTTGTTGCGCAGGCGCAAGCCATCGCGAACCAGGAACTTGGCTTTGACTTGCCGTCGCGCATCCTTGCGGATGCGTGGGTAACCGGTCTGGATATGAGCGCCTTATATGGCGAAACTGTGATGCGCACATTGCGCTTGCTGGCTGAGCAGGCCCGCACGAGCAATCCGCCGGAGGCGGTGGACGTAGATGAAGCGGTGTCATTCATGTTGGATTGCGGCTACCACGCGGTGGATATCTCGCCTTGCTCGGACGGGCGTTTGAAGGGCTTGGTGCGCTACATCCTGCGCTTGCCCACTGGAGCAGTGCGCAGCAGCAAGTCCTATGCCGGGGCGATGTTCGACGTGGAAGCCAATGTGAAACGCTGGATAGAAACCGAGTTGATGCGTTTTCGCGAGGGTCGCCCGGTGACTCCCGATGCAGGGACGCGTTACCTGAAAATGGTGGTGTACCACACCAGCAGTTCCGATCCTGCACACGAAGGCTGTGCTGCCCACGGCAGCAATGAGGTTCGGGCAGCGGAGAAAGGACTGGAGCGGTTGCGCGAGTTCCGCCAAGCGATCGAGAACAGTTTTTGCTGTGGTGCTTCGGTGGATACCTTGCTGATCGGTGTGGATACCGCCACTGATGCGATCAAAGTGCATGTGCCTGATGCAGATGGAGAAATGAGTTTGTATCGCGCGGTGGATAATCTTGCACTGTATGAACAGACCGTCAATGACGACGGGAATACTGCCCGGCTCAAGGTCTATCAGGCGATTCAGGCGGCCAGCGCCCAAGGTGGTGGCTGGGGTCGCGGTAACGGCGAGCCGCATGAAGGCATGCGGCGCTTGATTGCGACACTGTTGATCAATAACTTGTCGCAGATCGAGTATGTATGCGGCAACTGGGGCGGACGTTACCCGGATATCGGACATAACGAGCGCTTTATCAGCGTGGGTGACGGCTTTGAAGAATTTCAGTTGCGCAACTTGGCTTACTTCGCCCATTTGCACACCGTGGAAGAAGGCGCGCCCGATATGGATGTGGGGATCAATATTTTCAAGAAGCTCAACGTCAATCATGGCTTGCCGATCCCGCTGGCGATTCACTTTCGCTACGACAGTCGCGTGCCGGGTTGCCGCGAGCGCACGGTAGAGCGGTGCCAGCGGGTCCAAGCGGCGCTCGAATTGCGCTACGGCGAATTGGCCAGGCAAGGCCTGCTGGTATGCGGCATGACGGTACAGGACAAACGGCCCGGCAGCCCGATCGAGTCGATAGAAGCGAACGGCGCTTAAGGTTTTGCGGAGAACATAATGAAAATTTGTCAGGTGGAAAAGACTCTGGTTTCGACTAACCGGATCAAGGAGATGGGGCATCGCCCGCTGCTGGTGGTGAAAGAAAAAGGCGGGTCACGCAGCATAGCAGTGGACGCAGTGGGTTGCATCCCCGGAGACTGGGTGATTTGCGTGGGTTCTTCCGCCGCACGTGAAGCTGCGGGGAGCAAGGATTTTCCCAGCGACCTTACCATCGTCGGCATCATCGACCATTGGGCGGAAGATTGAAATGGAAGTTATGGAAGTAATTTCCGACTTGGTTTCCACACGTCGCATTCCTGGCTTATACAGTATTTCGCTCAGGGTGCTACGCGATGCCAAAGGTCGGCTCAATGTGGCGGCCGACCCGGTGGGCGTACCACCGGGCAAATGGGTGATTACCGTGAGTGGTTCAGCGGCGCGTTACGCCACGGGCGATTACAAGATTCTTACCGATTTGACCATCGGCGGCATTATCGATGGTTGGGACCCCGGCACTGGCCAAACCGGTAAGTAAACATTTTTTTAACGCAAAAGGAGTACTGAAAATGGCAAACGTAAGCGGTATTGCATTGGGCAT
>VFSW01004310.1_pt1 | contig 21235 bp, 20 predicted proteins | sample 5358111 | NCBI WGS metagenome assembly VFSW01 (sample SAMN11554181, study PRJNA540505) | mine drainage metagenome | isolation source: sediment from site ElyBrook_90M | place: USA: Ely Copper Mine, Vershire, VT | collected 2017
GGGAGGGAGATTTACGGGGGGGTTGCTAGAGGGTTGGAGAGTATCCACACTCTATATACAACCCCTACCCTGCGGATAGTGGCTTTTCCCCCGACAAGATGCGTTACAATATCCACTAGGCGAGGAGAAGGTGTGTAGAGTATTCTAAGTGATTTTGGTGTGGTTTAGGGGAAAAAGGATAGATTATGTGGGCCTGTGATTTAACAATATGTGCTGGCAGATGGTATAATAGAGGATTTACTTTGTTTACTTCCTTTATCAATTGGTTTGCACAGCGAATATAAACTCCAGCTGCAATATTGTACTGTATTCTGGCGATCTTCATGATAGAGCAGCTAAAGCAACCTTTCTCTGAGGGGGAGAGCCTATCGGTCCTCGATCCTTATGTGAGGAAATGGTTCCTCCAGAACTTCAAGGAGCTTACTCCGCCGCAGTGCTACGCCTTCAAGCTCATACACGACAAAAAGAACGTGCTTATCGCCGCGCCAACCGGCAGCGGCAAGACGATGTCCGGCTTCGTTTCTATAATAAGCAGACTTTTCGAGCTGTCAATGCAGGGAAAGCTCGAGGAGCGAATATACTGCGTCTACGTCTCCCCGCTTAGGGCGCTCAACAACGACATATACAAGAACTTGACCAGGCCGCTCGATGAGATATACAACACGATAGTGAAAGAGAAGGGAGTCGACATAATAAAGGGCAACATAAAGAAGGTGACGATAGGGATCAGGACGGGCGACACATCGCAGAAGGATAGGAGGCAGCATCTCCAGAACCCACCCAACATACTCGTCACAACGCCAGAGAGCCTCGCGATACTGCTCAACTCAGAGAAGTTCGTGCTGAACATGAAGGGACTTGAGTATGTGATAGTAGACGAGCTTCACGAGCTTGCTAACAACAAGCGCGGAGTGCACCTCTCCCTATCGCTCGAGAGGCTGCGTGACATCACTGAGAGCAACTTCGTGAGGATAGGATTGGGCGCAACGCTCCATCCAATAGAGGAGGCTGCTAAGTTCCTCGTTGGAAGCGAGAACGGAACCCAGAGGGACTGCACCATAGTGGATGCGTCGTGGAGCAAGAAGCTCGAGATTGTTGCAATGAGTCCGGTAAAGGATCTGATCTACACAAAGAACGAGGTAATAGAGGACGCAACCTACGCGGAGCTCGACAGCATAATAAAGCGCAGCAAGACCGTCCTGATATTTACCAACACAAGAAGCGGGACAGAGAGGGTAGTCTTCAACTTGAAGAAGCGCTTTGGGTATGGCGAGGACATTGCCGCCCATCACGGGTCGCTTTCCAGGGAATCCAGGCTAGAGGTTGAGGAGCTCCTCAAGAAAGGATCGCTGCGATGCGCTGTCTCGTCCACGAGCCTCGAGCTGGGCATAGACATAGGGTCGGTAGACAATGTTGTGCAGATGGGATCGCCAAAGAGCGTTACCCGTGCAGTGCAGCGCTTTGGCAGGGCAGGCCACAGCTACAAGGCAGTTGCCAGGGGAGAGACCATCGTGCTGAATAGGGACGACCTTGTGGAGTGCACGGTAATGCTCGACGCTGCGCTCAAGAGGCACCTTGACTCTTTCTCGGTGCCGATGAACTGCCTCGATGTGTTATGCCAGCACATAGTCGGCATGGCGCTCACCAGGAAGTGGACAGTGGATGAAGGATACGAGCTGGTAAAGAGGGCCTATCCGTACAGCAACCTTGAAAGGGAGGACTTCGTCTACCTGCTCAACTACCTTGCCGGCACATACGTGGGACTGGAGAGCCGCAGGGTATACGGAAAGATATGGTACGATGAGGCGGAGGGCGCATTTAGCAGGAGGGGTAGGCTTACCAAGGTAATCTACATGCTCAACCTCGGCACCATACCCGACGAGGTTGCAGTGAACGTCTTTACCACAGCAAAGAAGTGGATCGGTAACATAGAGGAGGAATTCCTTACGAAGCTGAAGCCGGGCGACATATTTGCGCTGGGTGGCAGACTCTACAAGTTCGAATATTCAAGAGGCACCAAGTGCTACGTTACGGAGGCGACGGCTGTCGCACCCACTATCCCGCCGTGGTTCTCCGAGCAGCTTCCTCTGAGTTATGAGCTCGCGATTGAGATAGGTAAATTCAGGGGCGCGTTTGGGAAGATCGTGCAGGGATGCATAGCCAAGGCAAAAGTAAAGTCGTTGATAAGAAAGGGTGCGCTGCCCGTAGAGGCGGACGAGTTCCTGAGCTCGTTGCCGATAAATGCAAACGCAAAGAGCGCGATGTTCGGCTACTTCGTTGAGCAGCTGCTGTTCGCGAAGGAGGTGCCGACCGACAGGCTCCTACTCATAGAGTCTTCGAGGGAGACCAACTCTGAGAAGAGGCTGCTCATATTTCATTCGCTGTTCGGCAGGAGGGTCAACGACGCCCTTTCAAGGGCGTTCGCGATGAAGCTGGGTGAGATGCTCGACATCGATGTAGGCATCATGGTCAATGATAATGGATTCGTGCTGTCTACGGAGGAGGAAGTCGACCTTAACAAGGATGTTGTAGACGACCTTGTGTCCGATGTGGTGAACGTGAAGCTGGAGCAGCTGCTCAAGAAGAACATAAGGAAGACAGAACTAATGCGACGGCGCTTCAGGCACGTTGCGGCGCGGAGCTTCATGATACTGAAGAACTACAAGGGCTACAAGATAACAGTTGGAAGGCAGCAGGTAAACTCGCAGCTCGTTATGAAGGCTGCAGAGGAGATAGACCCAAACTTCCCGATAATAAAGGAAGTTTACAGGGAGATATTCAATGACGTGATGGACCTGCCGAGGACAGTGGCGATGCTCGAGGCGATAAAGAAAGGTGAAATGTCCTACAGGTTCATAGAGATGCAGGTGCCCTCGCCATTCGCGCACGGCATGATAACGTTCGGGCACGCAGACGTCGTGCTGATGAAGGAGAGGCAGCAGTATCTGCAATCGCTCCACAAGCTCGTGATGGAGAGGATAAAGAAGGGAGAAAAATGAAACTTACGGATGATGTTGAGCTCCTGGACGGCATGCCGGTCATCTTCATAAAGAGCATGGGCGCCATCGTCATAGCCGACCCCCACCTCGGGTACGAGGGGGTAATGGCCAAGAGGGGCGTCTTCATACCGAAGGTGAACCTGAAGGCGATGTGCAAGACCCTGGATACTGCACTGGGGATGACGAAAGCGAAGACCATCATAGTGGACGGGGACATAAAGAACGAGTTTTCCACTGTCGATGAGGAAGAATTCAACGAGCTGTACGACTTCATAAACTTCCTGAAGGAGAAGAAGGTTGAGACCGTGCTCATAAAGGGGAACCACGACAACTTCGTCGAGCGCTACATGGATCCGTTCGGGCTGAAGGTCTACAGACAGGAAGCCCTGATAAACGGATACCTGTTCTTCCATGGCGAGGAGATGCCCCAGAACCTTGGCAAGGGCACTAAGATGCTCATAATGGGGCACGAGCACCCCGCTATAGCGATATACAACAAGGCAGGCAAGAGGGAGAAGCTGCGCTGCTTCCTCTACGGAACCTTCAAGAGGAAGAAGCTGCTGGTGCTGCCTGCGATAAACTACTTTGCATCTGGAACCGATATAAATTCAACGCCCGAGGGAGAGCTCCTTGCCCCTGTATTCAAGCTGGTAGACGTTGGAAAGATGAGGGCGATTGCGATAGGCTATGGGGCAACAATCGAATTTGGGACGATTAGCGAGCTGCGAACCGCGCTCGTTGGCGACTAGTGCAGCAACGCTATGTAGAGCCACGGCAGCGCGTTGAGCACCAGGCCGATTATCACCAGAGCGACGACAAACTTTGTTATCCTGTTGTCCTTTATGTTGGTCTTGTATATTCTCCATCCATCAAAACCGGGTATCGGCAGGAGGTTGACTATGGCGACCAGGAAGTTGAGTATGAACGACAGCGAGAAGAGGGTGTAGAAGAAGTACGCCGTCTTTGCATACGCGGTGGTGGCTATCGACTCTTCCTGCACTGCGGTTATGCCGATGTAACCTCTAGACGAGCCGTTTATCGAAGCCGCCGTTAGGCTGTAATTGCCGCGTACGCATGCAATCCCTGATGGGGGATTGCATCCGGCAGATAGCACGCTAACATGCACTACCCCTCCGGGAATGTCGTTCTGCCCGGCCACCTCCAGAGAGGTTATATTGTTTATCTGGTATCCGTTCCAGTAGAGTATCTGCTCACCTGCAACAAGTACGCCGTTAGCGGGCGTGTTCGGCGAGACGCTGTTGATGAATACGCCCTTGTTCTGGTAAATCCCGGGCACGATGAAGATCAGCATGGCGAACATCAGGAAGAAGAATACGATTGATGCTATGAAGTTGGCGGATATTCCTGCTGCCGAAATCCAGTTCTGCTTCTCCTTGTCTAGCCTCAGAACCGCCTTCTCGTCGGGCTCGACAAACGCCCCTATTGGGATAACTCCAAAGAGCAGAACCCCTATCTGCTTTAGCTTTATCTTTGCGATCCTGGCCAGCACGCCGTGCGACATCTCATGTATCGTGAGTATTATGACCAGCGAGGCGATGCCGGCGATGAGCGGTATGTCTATTCCAGGTATCACTGGCGCAATTCCAGGTATCTGGTTTGTCAATAGGGAAGTCTGCGGGTGGCCGGCAGATGCCGATATAGCGTATATGACGCTGTTTGAGAAGATGCTGGCTGCATTATACAGAAGCGCCGTAATCATGTATCCAGAGAATCCGAATACAAATGTTATCGCATAAATTATGTAGCCTATCAGGGTGAGCCCTCCGAACGAGGGTATGCATGCAGCTGCAGCAGCCGATGCGTAGCTCTGCAATCCCGGCACGTGAACGAACTGCAGCGGCAGAGCAGTGCACGGTATAACGAAGTAGAGCATTATGCCGATTGAGATGAGGCCCAGGGCGAAAATCCTCTTGTCTATCTTCCCCTTGAGCAGGAAGTATGAGAATACGCCGAACCCGAGCACTATGCCCCATGTCGCCATGCCCTTCCAGAAGCTTGTGTTCCTCTTTGCTATCCTGTCCACGGTGTTTATCCCCTTCTTGCTGCCGGCCATATAGAGGCCGAAGCCCCCCTTCAGTCTCTTTACCCTCTGTATGACTATCCCCGATGCTATCAGGGTCGCAAATGCGAGGAGCACCTGCGTTATCGCGCCCAGCGACGAAGCGTAGTAGTCCAGCACTATTATTGCGAACTCTAGCACGAATATGGCTACGACCATGGCGTTGGCCAGGCTCGATTTGGGGTCAAGTCGCATAGGATTAGGTTGCGGCATTAAGGCTTAAATGCGTTAAGGAAATAATATAATGGGGGATTGGATGGAGGATTGTGAACTTTGCGGGCGCCAGATGAAGGACATCTATGTAGTGTCGGTGGAGGGTGTTGATCTGCGCGTATGCCAGAACTGCGCCAAGGGCAAGAAGATCGTATACAAGGCTGTCGAGGAACCAAGGGGAACCCAGAGAAAGACGATACGAAAGACAGAGGAGGAAGTGGAGCTGGTAGAGGGCTACGGCAAGAAGATCCACGCAGCAAGGGACCAGATGCAGATTCCGCTGAAGGTGCTGGCCGAGATGATAAACGAGAAGGAAGCGCACATGCTAAGGGTCGAGGAGGAGAAGACGAGGCCTTCGATAGAGCTTACCAAGAAGATTGAAAAGGTGTTGAACATAAAGATAACTCAACAAAAAGGCGACGAGCCACGGACCCATACAAGCCAAAAGATGGGAAATGCTACACTGGGCGACTTTTTCAACACGTAGCTTATTTTGGTGCCGTAGATGGTCTTGCAGGCTTTCGGGTTTGCGTTTTCCGCAGTGATAGTGTGGTCCATATCTGCAATGATAGAGAAGCGGCTCGCATACAGGCTCGGCAGGTTTGTGACCCAGGCTCTGATAGTTGGAGGTGGCATCATACCGACTATTGTATATTTTATATATTCGAAGGGCACCTTCGCTGGCGCATTGCCTACTTTGCTGGCCGTAGGATCTGGCCTGTTGTTCGGCGTTGCAGGAATCCTCTATTACAAATCTTTGGAAACCGAGCATCTAACAAACGCCTATGCTATAGGGCTGGTACAGCCGATAATAATAATCATCTTCAGCGTCCTTGTGCTCTCTGAGCCGGTCACGCCGTTGGTCCTGATTGGCGGATTCGCCATCTTTTCTGGATCGCTTTTTGTTTCGACGAAGAGGCACCACGGCTTCAACAGGCGGCTCATTCCGGCATTCGTTGCAAATACCATGTGGGCCGGATACTGGGTCCTGCTCTCGCTATCGATAAGCGATTCTGGGCAACTGGCGGGGCCCATAACCGTATCGAGGCTTGTTGGATTTGTGGTTGCGCTGCTCATGCTTTGGCGCTTTTACCAGAAGACCAAGATAGCGAAAACGGGCAACTCGCGGTTGTGGGGCATACTCATCATAGGGGTTGGAGGAGGCATTATGGATGGCATTGGCAACCTGTTTAACGGATACCTTGTGGTGCTCCGCGTCCTGTATGTTGCCGGCATACTGTGGATATTGTCTCCGGTCATCGTCGCCGTGCTGGCGCACTTTATATACAAGGACCGGCTTACGAGGGTGCAGACGATGGGTCTCTTGATAGCAATTGCAGGAGCGATTGCCGTGGCGATAGCCTGACGGAAAGCTTTTTACCTTGAATTGCGCTATTCTTTTGGTATCATGTCGGTCGACCTGAGCAAGCTCGTTTCAAGGCGCAAGATCGCGCTTGAGGAGCTGAACGGCAAGGCGATAGCGATAGACGCATTCAACGTTCTCTACCAGTTTCTCTCGATAATAAGAGGGCCCGACGGCACGCCGTTGAGCGACAGCAAAGGTAACGTGACGAGCCACCTGTCGGGACTTTTCTACAGGACAATAGAGCTTGTCGACAAGGGCATAAAGCCGATATACGTATTCGACGGAATTCCATCGATGCTCAAGCAGAAGACGATAGAGGCGCGCATGAAGAGGCGCGAGGACGCATTCGCGGCGTGGCAGAAGGCAAGGGAGGCAGGCGAGGAGGAAGAGGCGCGGAAGCACGCGATGGCGAGCACGAGAATAAACAAGTACATCATCGAAAGCTCGAAGGAACTGCTCGGCATGATGGGGATACCTTTCGTCAATGCGCCTAGCGAGGGAGAGGCGGAGGCCTGCTACATGTGCATCAGGGGCATCGCATACGCCGCAGCAAGCCAGGACTACGATACGATGCTGTTCGGATCGCCGCTGGTGGTGAGGAACCTTACGATGAGCGGGAGAAGGAAGCTTCCGGGAAAGAACATCTTCGTGAACATAGAGCCCGAGATAATGAGCCTCGCTGACACTCTCAAGTCGCTCGGCGTTACGAGGAAGCAGCTCGTCTGGATAGGCATACTGCTTGGGACGGACTTCAACGACGGCGTGAAGGGGGTTGGCCCGAAAACTGCGCTGAAGATAGTGAAATCGGTGAAGTCGCTTGATGGCATCGAGAAGTACGTGAAGGAGAAGTACGATGCGGTATTCGAGATCGACGTGAAAGAGGTGGAGGACCTTTTCCTGAAGCCCGAGGTATCGGAAAAGGCGGCAGAGTCGGTCAGCGGAAAGCTGGAACTGCAGCCCGACAAGCAGGCGGTGGTTGACTTCATGTGCGACAAGCACGAGTTCTCAAAGGAGAGGGTGGAGAAGTTCGTGGACAGGCTTATGGGCAAGAGGTCCGACACAAGGCAGCAGAGGCTTTTTTAATTACTTACCTACTTTGCCGAATAATAACCCGTAAAATGCATCTCTTTTTGTTTTGTTATACCGCATCTCGGTGCAATCGACGCTTATGCTATCGATCGTTTTGCTCGCAAGCTTTAGGAATCTATCGAACGAAATTAATTTGACATCGATTTTCTCGCCAGCATCCAAGTTCTGCCCTGAATCCTTTTTGCAGTCTTTTGCTATGTAGGTGTATATCGACCAGTGAACCTTCCCTCTCATTCTTTTAACCTTGAAGAGTCTCCAGTTTTTAGACTTGAGTCCAGCTTCTTCAAGAAGCTCTCTCTTTGCGGTGTTCAGCGGGTTTTCGTCTTTTTCCGGTCTACCTCCCGGTATCTCTATCGTACGATGTTGCATGCCTGGTTGTATCTGGTCGGTTACTGCGATTTTTCTTCCTACAACAGCTATGACCCCCACTATATTGGGTCGAGTTATCATTTCATATGTTTTATAAGAACCATCGTACAAGCGCTGGCGCCACTGATACACTTTGAAAATCTTACCCTTAAAAACCAGCTTTGCATTTTTTGGTATGCCCTTAATATCGTACATTAAAACGCCTCTATTTTACATAAACTTAGACAGGTTGAACTGCTTTGCCTCTCCCTCAGCTGTCGTCTCCCCGAACACGTTTTGTATCTCGTACTTGAGCAGATATATCCTCTGCTTCATGTAGGGCTCGAGGTCGTACCTCTCAGCCAGGTCCGTCGCGGTCTTGAGGTACTTTTCTATTCCTCCTCTCGATATTGTCAGCATTATCTTGCCCTTGCATCTCGTGCACCTTCCGATCAAGGGTATCCTTCTGTACTTTGCGTTGCACGACGTGCACCTGAAACCCTGCTGCGAGTACGAATGGAGGTTGCCCATGAGGTCCCTTATGAAGTGGCTGGATATCAGCCTCCTTGCGGTGTCCCTCTTGTCTATGCTGTAGAGCTTGTCCATCAGCTTGAACTGCAGGTCCACCTTCTCGTCCATCGTCTTGAGCCGGGTGTAGATGCTCTTGACCGGTGCGTCTACTAGAGCTGCGGCGGTGCTTCCGTGCGTAAATTCCAGCTTGTCATATACCGACTTGTTGTTGAGCCTGTCGCCCACGCATTCTACTGCCACCTCTGATGGCTGCAGTTTCTCCAGCGTCTTGAGGTAGAAATCAAGGCCGTAATCCTTTGCGACTTCCATCTGCCACGCCTCATCGTCTATTTCCTCCGGCTTTACGTTTACGGTGAGTATGAGCGGCGCATCCATCGTGCCCCCGATTATGCTCGGCAGGTATTTCCTTGAGAAGTTGAGGAGCGCATCGAGCAGCAGCATGGTGGTATCCTCGTCACCGTCGCAGTTCCTTCTCCTCGCCGCGATGGTGTACGGATGGGCGAGTCCGACGTTCGCCTCCGTGAATCCTATTATCCTTCCGAGCACGCCAGCAGAAGTATGTGGCGACAGCGTCACTATGTGCTGGCCCACCATGTCGTCCTTGGTGGTGGCGTTGTAGAATGGTTCCATGCCATAGTACTTGACAAGTAGCGCGTCCACGAACTTCGAAACCTTGAGCAGGTACTCGCCGCCACGGCTGTTTATTATCTGGTCCTGGTGCCTTATCTCGACTAGCTGGTTCCCGCTCTCGAGTTTTGCCCCGTTGCAATCCTCTGTGTAACCCAGTTCGCGCAGTTTCTCCACGCTCACGGATATCTCGCTTGGATAGAAGTGGGTGATCGGGGCGTCCGTTGCATCGAACCTCGAGGTCCCGTCCTTGAAAGTGTATACGCCGAAGAGGCTCCTCAGTACGGCCTTCTCTATCGGCTCGGGTATCTTGTCCTTGTTCATCAGCCCCTTTACTCCCTTTATCGTCTTCGGCAGCGTTGTGACGTTAAGCCTCTGCATGGCGCCGTCAAGCTCGTGCGCCACGTCGATCTTCCTGCTCGAGCTGCCTGTCGTCTTGCTTCCGCAGTGGCTGCACTTCTGCTCGGCGGACTTTCTGCCGCAACTCGGGCATATCCTCTCGGTTATGGCCATGCACCCGTGCACGGCACAATATGGTGACGTAAGCGGCTCGCCGCCCTTCGCGCACCTGTAATTAGCTATCTCTACCTCGGCGCCCATTCCGCTGAACTGCTTCTTGGCGATGAAGTACGCCCTGGAAAGGTTCCTTTCCTTGCCGCCCGCCTCGCCTATGGGGAATATGCCGTTAGGTGCAGGCTTCATCAGCCTCTCCCTCGCCTTTTCGGGCCTTCCGATCCTAGCTCCGATCGTGTATGCCCTCTGCATTATCACGAATGGCGAAACGCGGTTCAGCGCCTCTACCGTATCCTCTCCCTCGTACTTTTCTGGGGCAGTGGCATCGAGATTTATCTTCTCGTCTTTTGTAAGGCCTAGGGATGCGAGCAGGCTCTGCGCGTCGCTGCCCTTTATCTTTATCCCGTTTATGTCTTCATGGGGAATGCAGAGAGTCTCTACTTGTATCCTTACAGAGTTGGCCGCCTGATCGTCCATCGCTATCTCTTCCAGGTCGAATACGCTGCTGCTCTTTGCCTTAATCGCAGAGGATATCACAACATTGGCAAGGTTCTTCACTTCCTGGACCGTGAGTTCATGGTAGTCGTAAAGATATTTTGGATGCATCGGTACCTTGTACTTGCTTGAAAAGCCGCATGCGCTCTCAAAGCTGTTCACCTCGGGCATCTCGCCGCTGTAACCGTTCTTCTTCAGCTGCTCGTACCAGAATTCTTCCACGTAGCTGGTCGGCACTAGGGGAGTATTGGTCTTCTTGAAGTCCCCGAGGGTCACGAGCATGTCGCCAACGCTCAGGATCTTATCCACAAGGCCCTTTAGCCGCCTGGCGTGCTCGGCGCTGTTGACCCTGAATGCCTCGCCGCTCTTGAGCTTAACAAATGGGCCCTCTATCGTGTCTACCGGCATCGCTATGCTGCCCTTCCCGGGTTTCTCTATCTTCACCTGCGTGCCAGTGGCGATGAACTCTTCGAGTATTATCATCGTGGCGGGGCTGAACCCTTTTGCTGCGATTCCGGTAAACCTTGACCTGCCATACCTGAGCCTAAACGCACCCCTATGGTCAGGGTAGGCTATCACCGGGCGGCCGCCGATGAGCTCCTTCAGGAATGCGGGGTCGTTCTTCTCCTCTTTCATTCCAGAGCCCGATGCGGGCTTGGAGACCTTTATTATCTCGTTGAGCCAGCTCCAGTCGAGGCCCGCCGCCTTTGCATACTTCAGCACGCTCTTTGCCTTCTGCGCAATGCCCTCGCATACGACCAGTGCAACTCCGCCCCTCACCCTATTTGTAATCATCTTCTCTGTTCCGTCAATATCGAGACGTTTCACGTTCCTGTGGACGCTCACTTCTACGTCATCGGTTGGCACGCCATCTATGCAGACCGGCGAGTTTTCAAGTATTACCCTGATGTCGTGCTCGCTTGGGAGGTATTGAAGGTGCGCCGCCCTAGTATGGTACAGCATTATCTCCTCCAGGCACCTCTCCACCTCAGTCTTCTGCGGCTTGTACTGATCCACGTCGAGCAGCTTCCTCGCGTAATCGCAAAGAGTCACAGAGAGAGCGGCGCTGGTCCCGCCTGCGCCCCTTATCGGGCCCGCATACAGGATCGCCGCATATTCGGTGCCATCGGGATTCTTGTGCAGCTCTATGCCAGGCATTCCTTCTGTCGGCGCCACAAGTATGCCCTCTGTCAGCACGCAGAGGCCTATCCTCACTGCAAGCGTCATCCTTGCGGGCTTCTCCATCTCGAACTTAATATTGGTGCATATCTCCCTGACCATCTCGAACGCGAGCTCCTGCCTAGACTTGCCGCTGCTCTTAGACTTTATCAGCGCGGCGAGGCCCTCCATTCCGATTATCCCTTCGACCCTCGATGGCAGGTCTGGCGCGGGCTTTATCTCTACGAATTCCTCTGGGTCGTAGCCCTTCTGCCGCGCCGAGGTGGCGATCGCATAGGCCGCATCTGCGGCCCTGTTGAGCTCCTTGAAGTATTCGTCTATTTCCATGTGATGCCCTCTTCAAAACTTATCGATGCGAAGCTGTTCTGCTTGGGTTCATAGATGGGCAGCACGCACGGCGTGGGTATGTGGCCGGATCTTTGCTGGAACGCTGTCGTGTTCTGCCACGTGCCGCTGTTTACTATCTTGACACCGTGGTATTCGGCGAGCCCGTTCTTGTGTATGTGCCCCATATGGAGTATATCGGGCACCTTGTCTATCACAAGCTGGTCGTCCTTGCTGGGTATGATTACGTTGCCTCCATATATCGGAGAAAGGTGCCTCCTCTTAAGTAGCTCTATCATTGCCTTTTCTGGCGCAGCGTAGTTTGTATCCGGTATCGCCTTTATTATCGAGTCTAGCGACGTCCCGTGGTACGCAAGCACGTCGAGGCCGTGCAGGTTGAGCGTGCTCGGGTTGGATATTATGTGGACATTGTCCGCCTTGAAGTCATTGAGAAGGTTCTCACCTAGTGGCGGCTGTGGCTCGGCCCTGCCAACCGCGTCGTGGTTGCCAGGCATCACAAAAACGTGGATGTAATCAGGTATCCGGGATATGAAGCCGAAGAGCAGCTTGTACTGCAGGTATATGTCTGGTATGGAGAGCTCGTATTCCTGCCCGGGGTAGACGCCAACGCCATCGGCGACGTCTCCAGCCATTACTATGTACTTTATCTTGCCCGCCAGGGTATCGGGCTTCGACATTGTATCGCCGTTAAGCCACCTGAGCATCTTGGAGAAGCTCTTCTCCATGAATTGCCTGCTGCCAACATGGATGTCGGACATGAAAGCTATCGCTATATCGTCCTCGATCTTCTTCTGCTCCCTTATAGGTATGTCGGGCCAGATTATCTCGTTCGCGATGAGGAACTGGTTGGACATCTTGCCCCTGATCGCGACGACCTCATCGTTGATCAGCCTGCGCCCATCCTCGAAGAGATCCTTGGAAAACTTGGCGGCTCCGTTCACAAATATGACGCGGAGGTCGGATGTCTCATCCTCCATAATTATCATGAGGTTGTTCTTCTTCGTCGTAGTCTTGGTTGTGACGATCCCCACTACTGTCACCTCCCTGCCGCTCGTGTAGCTCTTCACCGTCTCTATGCTGGGCGAAAGCGACACCTTTATTCTCCTCTCCTCTATTATCCTCCTTATCCTGTCGACCCTGTTCCTGAAATAGTTTATGAAGTCGGCGGTTGTTCCGTCGGCCGTCTCCCTCTCCTTGTTGGTTATCTGGTAAAGCGCGTCGACCTCTGCCGCCATGGGCCTGAAAGCTGCATTGTGGATTACCTCTACCGCCTCTGGCGCCTTCTCCTTGCCCATGTCGTCTATTATGGCTGCGATCTGCGCCCTGTCCGTGATGCTTATGCCAGTGTCGTTCTTGTGGAGCTCGACGAGGCGCGTGACCAGGACGTTCGCGTCGATGCCCTCTACAAGTTTCACATCGACATCCGCTGCGAGAAGTATCCTTGCCTGAGAAAGAGTTGTTGATAGTTCTTTAAGGACATCTTTTCCAGCCATGATGTGATTATTCCTTTATTGCCTCAAGCATGCTGAGTATGTTCCAGAGCCCGGTTCTCGCCTGCGGGGGCAGGTTTATGTCGTTGCTTACGCCGTCTATATTGTATATTGCGGTGGAGACCCTCACCGTGTAGTCGCCGCTGTTGTTCAGCTTCGTCCTTGCCTCCCCGATTGCCGTCCTTACGTTCTTTGGCACGCTGGTGTCACTTATCAGCTGGTCCATCTTCGCCGTTATCTGGACAATCATCTCCGCTACCTTCTTTTCATCGGTCATATATACACCCTTTATAATAAGCAAGATAGATTGCCGCGGGGGAGTATTTATATTTATCTGAATCCTGCGGTGCCTATATGGTTATGTGGAAGGCCGACCTCACATATGCGCCCAGGATTATGGTTATGGCTGCTGCCCCGAGAGAGAGCAGGAGCGTCTTCGATATGTTCTTTATTATGCTCTTGTCGCTCACTACGGCGATTATGGAGGATGTGAAAGTCAGGATTACCGATGTTATTATTATCGCGGCGATTATTCCGGTGTAGCCTGGCACGCCGAACAGGAATGGCGATAGCGGAAAGAGCGAGCCTATGAAATAGAATACCCCGACGTAGAATGCGGATGACTTTGCCGACATCTCGCCTCTCTTGAGCTTTGTGTCGAGCCCCTTCTGATAGTCGGTAGATATGTAGGCGCCGACTGCCATCGATAGAGTTCCCGATATGGCGACTATGAAAGCTGCGATGAATATTATGAAGGGGGTATGCAAGGCTGCCGCGAGGCCCGCCACAACCGCTAGCAGCTCGACAAGTCCGTCGTTCATGCCGAACATTACGTCGCGTATGTTGTTGAAGAACGGGTTGTACTCCACGATCTTCGCCTCGAGGCCCTCTTCCGTGTCCTCCTCGCTGGATCGTATCTTCTCGAGTATCCTTTTCTCGTTTGCAGATAGGCCATCATGCTTCAGGAATGCATCTAACCTTTGGTGAAAGCCGCTCTCGATGTGCTCTATCGTCTTTATGGTAAATGCCAGGCCCAACACCCTTCTGCAGAACATTACCCAGCTCTTGCGCGTCTCCTGATCCCTTTGCGGCACGGGGGCCTTGTTCAGTTTTATCATCTCTGCCCAGAGGCTTGCGTGATAGCTCTCGAGCTTCTCCAGTTTTGCCATATCGGCACGGACCTTGCTGGAGCGTTCCGACTTCGAGAACTGAAGATAGACTTCGTGGTGTAGCACCTCTGCATTGTAAAGATCCGTTAGCAGCTTCACCTTTGTTTCAGATTGCATGGGCTCAATTCTCTTTATCGAATATTAAACTTTCACTTTTGCAGGTGCTTCTGGAGTTGCTTCAACGCCAGCGAGTTAAGCACCTTTTCCTTTGTGAGCCATCCCCTCCTTGCGGTGCCCACACCGTATCTCATGAATTGCAGGTGCGGAAGGCTGTGCGCATCGGTATCTATCGAGAACAGTATCTTGCGGCCGGAGACGAGCATTATGTTCGTGTCGTTGAGGTCTGTCCTGTTGGGAAATGCGCTCACTTCGAGCGCAACATTGTACTTCTCTGCGGCGTCAGCCACCTTCTCGACGTCTATCGCATACGCTGCTCTCGCCCTGTGGAATTGGGTATCCCCTATAAGGCGACCGGTTGGATGCGCGAATACATTTACCAGGCCAGTCGAAAACGCCTTTATCACCCGGTTGGTCATCTCTTTCTGGCCCATGGTGAAAGACGAGTGCACGCCTGCGACCACGCAGTCCATAGACTTTAGCGTCTCCTTGCTCAGGTCGAGGCTGCCATCCTTAAGGACATCTACCTCTGCGCCATACAATATGGTTATCTTGTCGCCGAACTGCTTCCTCGCCTTCTCGACCTTCTTGAAGTATGCTGCAAACTTCTTGTCGTCCATCCCGTAAGCCTGGTACTCGCTCTTTGAATGATTTGTCGTAGCGAAGTATTCATAGCCCATATTTATTGCCACGTCGACCATCTCCTCCAAGGTATTGACACCGTCTGTTTCCTTCGTATGGGTGTGCATATCGCCTTTTATGTCGGAGAGCTCTACCAGCTTCGGTATCTTGTGCTCGATGGCGAGCTTCACCTCCCCCCTAGCCTCCCTCATCTCGGGGGGCACCCACTGCATGCCGAGCTTTTCGTAGATGCTCTCTTCTGTAACGCCGCCCACATTCTTGTTCGCCTTGTTGAACAGGCCGTACTCGTTCAGCTTGTACTTCTTGTTGACAGCTATCTGCCTCACCTGTATGTTGTGGTCCTTGCTGCCGGTGAAATATTGCACAGCGGCACCAAAACTCTGCGGCTCCAGTACCCTGAGGTCGCAGCTTATGCCCATCTTGAGCCACACTGTAGATTTGGTGGGCCCCTTCGACATCACCTTACTGACTTCATCCATCTTGGTGAAGAAATCCATCACCTGCTCGTTCTTCTTCGATATCGCGAGTATGTCTATGTCTCCTATCGTTTCCCTCATTCTACGGGCCGATCCGGCGATCATCACCCGTTCGACAAGGCCGCTCCTACTTATCTTGTCGACTATGCGCTCGGCTATGGGCAGAGCGTACCCTAGCATCTGCCTTCCGCTGCTTGACTCGAGTAACGTTATACCCTGCGCTATCACATCCTCGCTCTTTGTACCGAACCCCTCAAGGTCCTTTATCTTATGCTCTGCAATTGCTTTCTTGAGATCATCTCGATTCTTTATGCCGAGCTTCTTGTAGAGGAGTATTGCCCTCTTTGCACCCATCCCCGTTATGGCAGTCATTGAGGCCATGTCTATCGGATACTTCTTCCTGAGCTGCTCGTACTTCTTGAGCTTGCCCGTCTTGACCATCTCCTCTATGTGCTTCGACATCGTTTCTCCTATGCCGGGCAGCTCCATCAGCGCTTCCCTGCCGCCCTTCTTGTAGATGTCCTCTATGGGCTCCTGCATCGTGCTTACCATCAGGGCTGCCTTCTTGTAGGCGCGCACTTCGAACCTAGCGGTCGGATAGTCCTCGAGGCTGAGCATGTCGCCTATTTCGTCGAATATCTCTGCTATGCGCTTGTTGTCCATGCTCCCAAAATTGGTTCGTAAAGAAGCATTTTATCCCTTTGTTTCGAATACTTATTGTGGGTTGGATGGCAGAAGATCCGGGCATGAGCGACAGGCTGAACAAGCTCTACCTTACTATAATATCCCGCTACAAGGACTACATAGAGGAGAAGGAGGGAATCTCCATAGCGGAGCTCCCGAGCCTGGTCACCCCGAAGAGCACCGCCGTCGTATCCAAGGCGGAGGAGATAAAGCTGTCGTTCGACAACTACCAGTACGACAAGTACTTCTACGAGGCGAGCCTGAAGGCTTTCTCGTTCGTGAAGCAAATGGTGAAGGAGGTGACGCTGCCGGTAGAGTTCTGGCTGTTGCCGGAGGAGGCTCTCGCATTCCTTATGGGTGACGCGTTCGACAGGAACGTACTGCTATGCAGCCTGCTCATAGCTCTGGGCAACCCGTCGGCGAGGGTGCTGGTTGTATCAAGAGACGATGCCAGAAAGGTATATGTGCACTATGACTTCAACGGTTCGAGCTACCTGATGAACCTGGAGGAGCGAGCCAGGAAGTTCGGGAGCATAAAGGATTTGACAGACTCGCTTAGCATACCGGAAGATGCGATAGCCTACGACTTCAACGACAAAAGCTACATGGACATAGACTGACTATCTCCTTCTAGTCTTCTTGAAGTTTTTCCTGCGCGCACGCTTGAGCCTTCGTATCTTCTGCACGTTCCTGTACTTCTTTCCTATCCTCCTGTTCGATTTAGAAACTGTTTTTTGCATATTCACACCAAATCTATCGCTGAAAACATCACCGGCAGTATTATGGTTGCATCGCCGTCTATGGTGGTGTAGTCTGCCTTCTCCTTTATCTTGCCCCACGACACTGCCTCCTGCAATCTTGCGCCCGACAGGCTTCCATCGTACTGCGTCGCGGTCGTTATGTAAACCGCGTAATCGAGGCCGCCCTTGAACTGGTTCCACCATATCACGTGGTGCTTGCTTATCCCGCCGCCTATCATGAGCGCGCCAGTTACCTTGTTATCAAATGATATGTCGCTGAGCTTGAGCTCGTCCCTTATGAGGTTGAGCTTGAAGTCGTGGTCCTGCGAGAAAATGGATAGCTGCGTGCCAAACGCGCCATCCAGTATGCCCGGATTGAATATCGGGACGTTGTTGAGGTATGCCTGCCTGACTATCGAGCCGCTGTCCTTCATCCGCTTGCCGAATTCGTACGTCAGCTCGCTCGCGCTGTATTCCTTCTTGTAATCTTCAGAACGGTATATGTCGCCCATTATGGTGGCGAACGCATCCTCGAGCTTCTGTCCGTACTCTTTGTTCTCTATGAATACATTGCCAAGCCGGTATATTCCCATCTTGTGCAACTCGGAGTCATCAGCGTTGAACGATCCAAGGCTGTACTTTCCGCCAGCAGACCGGGCTATGTCGTGGTCGAGCGTGCCGCCCGTTGTTATTATCGCGTCGAAGTACTTTACCGAATCCGCGATTACGCCCCTTAGGCCTGTTGACACGATGTCCGCCGGGAATGAGAGGAAGTTGAATGACTTCCTGTCATAGACCATCTTCTTCAGTATCTTTATGCCATTGACCATGTGCTGCCCTGAGAAGCCGCCCATCGAGTCCATCGACTGTATGAGCTCTGACACCCTCATGCCTTTCTTGAGTTTTATGTCTCTTACCTGCCTCTTCAGTATCTCGCTCTTTGACTGTTTCATAAGACCATTTGTACATTATTCGCTCGTATTAATATCAATTTCGGTGTTGTTCCGCAAAAAACTCCGTCGCAATAGCTTTTTATCTTTTTGTAGGCATGTATAAATGACGACCAGGTAATCAGATGGAGGCACTTAGCAAGGACGACGAAGAGATATTAAGATTCATTGAGAGCTCCAAGCCCAAGATATATGTTGTGGGGACGGGCGGAAGCGGCAGCAATACGATAACGAGGCTTGCGAGCATCGGCATACAAGGTGCGACCCTGGTGGCGATGAACACGGATGCGCCGCACCTTGTCAAGACAAAGGCGGAGAGGAAACTGCTCATAGGGAAGAAACTTACAAAGGGTATGGGAGCTGGCAGCGACATAAAAGTCGGGGAAGAGGCCGCGATAGAGAGTAAGGAAGAGATAAGGCACATGCTTTCTGACGCCCAGCTCGTTTTCATAACCTGTGGGCTCGGAGGAGGAACCGGAACGGGCTCGATTGCTACGATCGCACACGAAGCAAGAGAGGCTGGCGCGCTCACGGTTGGGATAGTAACGCTCCCGTTCTCAAGCGAGGGCAAGACAAGGATGAAGAACGCGCTGGAAGGCCTTGCAAAGTTGAAGAAGGTAACCGATACCACGATAATAATACACAACAACAAACTGCTTTCTGTTGCCCCGGACCTGCCGCTCAACATGGCATTCAGGGTATCTGACGAGGTGCTCGCGGGTGCGACAAAGGGGATAGTGGAGATGGTCACCAAGCCGGGCATGGTGAACATCGACTTCGCGGACCTCAGGAGCGTTCTGAAGGATTCGGGTTATGCAGTTATAGGCACGGGCGAGGGGCTTCCGAGTGGCAATACTAGCAGGGCCATAATCGCGCTAGAGAATGCAGTGAAGAGCCCGCTTCTTGATGCCGACCTCAGCACTGCAAAGAGGGCGCTTGTGAACATAGTGGGTGGAGAAAGCCTGACACTGCGCGAGGCAGAGAGCATCTTCCAGGAAGTGGCAAGCAGGATAAAAGATGATGCGCTACTGAAGTGGGGCGCTAGGATAGATCCAGATATGCAGAGAGAAGCCTTGAAGGTCATGCTGGTGGTGAGTGGCGTGGAGTTCCCAGATTATACTGACGAAGGCCTCAACAAGAAGATAAAGGAGAATGAAGAGATAGACCTCGATGAGCTCTTTGAGAAAGAGTAGGCGTTGATGGGCTACTTTGTATGCATAAATAGTTATTTAGCTGGTTTCTTTGCAGCTACAACGCCCTTGACATTCTTCTTGCTTATTCTTCTCTTTAGGATTATGTCGTTCTTATAGCACTTGCTGGAGCAGTAGTATCTGATGGTTCCTATCTTGTAGACGTACATTGTGCCTGCGCCCTTCTGTACCTCACCTGAACAGTACGAACACTTCATTTAACCACTACTTTACCTTTATCTCGCGAGCCTCTCTGCTTGTGTCTGGCAATCTTATTACATCTCCCACCTTCGCCGGGCCAAGCATGTTCCTCCTTATTATCCTGCTCTTGTCCTTACCCTCGAGTATCCTGCAGCTTACCGAGTATATCTCGCCGTATATGCCGGTCTTTACCTTTGTGTTTATCTCGACTATCTCTGCCAAGTAACCAGATAGCTGCCTGGCCGGCTGCTGCTGTGGTTCGTTAGCCATTCAATCATTGCTTCGGGACTTCGGGGGCCGCGGGTGCCGCTGCAGGAGATGCCGCCGGAGGCTTTGGAGCCTTCTCCCTTGCAGGCTTCTTCTCGGGCTTTGGCTGCTCCTGCTTTGGCGCCGATGGTGCCATTCCGGTGATCTTTGAAACCACTTCCTTTATCGCTGCAGCGGCGGTGCCCTGGCTTTCAACTGCAATTGCCGCGCATGGAACCGTAAGCCCTATCGACTTTCCTAGTTCCTGCTTGCTTGGCACATACGTGTATGCAACCTTCTTCTGTTCGCATATTGATGGTATGTGCATCACCACTTCCGCAGGTTCTACGTCGGTTGCGATGACAACGAACGACGCGAGCCCACGCTCGACACTCTTCGTTACCTCGTTAGCGCCCTTCCTTATGGCGCCTGACTGCTTCGCTAGCTGCAATGCTTCGTACGTCTTCGCGACGACTTCGTTAGATACCTCGAATTTTGCATAAGATGCCATACATAACACCGTCGGTTTCCTTCATTCAGTATTAGGCCTGCCAATACAAGAAGAACAGACTCTGTAGCAAACGATAGGGAATTAAGCTATTTAAAGCTTATTGTGATGGGCCATTACTGGTATTTGAACAGAACAATTTGGTGCATCTTGCTTCAACCTGTTTGCGAAAATTGTATGTATTCGCGAACTTTGCATACGCGCTCCATCCGGCCATGCTTTTAGAGATATAATCCATTGTAGCCTCTCCGTTATCAAGCTTGTCCTTCAACTTCTTTAAACGCTTCCAGATTCTTCTTGCATTGCTCTTCTTTAGCAGTCTGTAGTGATTGAAGACCCTGAATCCCAGCATTGTTACGCCGCTGTCGAGCCGAATGACTCTGGATTTATCTGGATGCAGCTCTACTTTAAGCTCAGATTTTAGGAATCCGTATATGCTTACCTTAAGGCCATTTAGCACTGCTTTGTCCTTATGGAGAATAATGAAATCGTCGACGTACCTTAGGTAATATCTTACTTTCAGTTTGTGCTTGACAAACTTGTCAAGCTCGTTGAGGTAGACGTTCGCAAAGAACTGAGAAGTGAGATTGCCCAGCGGCATTCCTTTGCCTATATGGTTGGTTTTGTGGTTATTGAGTATTATGTTTATCAGCCCTATCAAATCTTCGTCTTTTATTTTGCGCCGTATTATCTCCAGAAGGATTTGATGGTCTACGGTGTCAAAATAATGCCTTATGTCGGCTTTAAGCGCATAGCCTTGCATTGCCGTTCTTTCAGAAAAATCATTATTATTACCGCCCGCCAGCTGGCGGCGTGGTGCAACTTTCCTCATAAAATGTTCAAGGCGCTTGATGGCCAGGTGCATGCCCTTTCCTTTTTGATTGGCGAAAGAGTCATAGATGAAATCCTTCTCAAAAATGGGCATTATGATATTGCAGGTTGCATGATGTACTATTCTATCTCTAAAGTGTGATGCCCCTATTCTCCTAGTCTTCGGATCTCGCACGATAAATGTGGTGATGCGGGCAGGAGAATAA
>VFSW01004311.1_pt1 | contig 21235 bp, 16 predicted proteins | sample 5358111 | NCBI WGS metagenome assembly VFSW01 (sample SAMN11554181, study PRJNA540505) | mine drainage metagenome | isolation source: sediment from site ElyBrook_90M | place: USA: Ely Copper Mine, Vershire, VT | collected 2017
AGGACTGGTCCGAACTCCTGTTGGCCTTGTCGTAGGACGACTTGTAGATGAACGGGATCCCGAGGCGCGAGGTGATCTCCTTCAGCTGTCCTGCGGTCTGATGCGCCAGATCACGCGACTCGATGACGCAGGGACCGGCAATTAGAAAAAATGGCCGATCCAGCCCTATTTCAAATCCGCAGAGTTTCACAGTGTTGCCACCTTAGGCTGTGCCAGGGCGGCGCGATGCGCGCGCGCCGCCAGAATATACCCGCTGAAAAGCGGATGACCGTCACGCGGTGTAGAGGTGAATTCCGGATGGAACTGCACGCCGACAAACCACGGATGACCCGCAAGCTCTACCATTTCCACGAGATTGCCATCGGTAGAAACGCCGGAAAGAATGAGGCCGAACCGCTGCAAACTCTCGCGATAGCCGTTGTTGAACTCGTATCGATGGCGGTGGCGCTCGACAATGACGTCCTTGCCATAGAGCGCACGGGCACGTGTTCCCACTACAAGATGACATTCCTGCCCACCCAGACGCATGCTGCCGCCAAGATCGCTTGCGTCGCTGCGCGACTCGACAGCCCCGTCCGAGCGCGTCCACTCGGTTATGAGTGCAATCACCGGATGCGGTGTCCTGCGGTCAAATTCGGTGCTGTGTGCATTGGCAAGACTTGCCACGTGGCGCGCAAACTCGATGACAGCAACCTGCATGCCGAGGCAAATTCCAAGATAGGGAATCGCGCGGGTCCGCGCATGACTGACCGCCTTGATCTTTCCTTCGATGCCACGCTCACCGAAACCGCCCGGAACCAGGATTCCATCCACACCCTGAAGTGCCGCGACGCCTTCGCGCTCGATCATCTCGGAATCGACGTAGCGTATCTTGACGCGCGTACGAGTGTGCAGCCCTGCATGCGACAAGGCTTCCGACAGCGACTTGTACGATTCGGTGAGGTGCACGTATTTGCCGACAATGGCAATCTCGACTTCAGCCGTGGGATTTTCCATTGCATCGACAACCTGGCGCCATTCCTTGAGATCGGCTGCGGGCGCCTCGAGGCGCAGTTTCTCGACGACAATCTCGTCCAGGCCCTGCTCGTGCAGCAGCATGGGTATCTTGTATATGTTTCCGACGTCGACTGCCGAGATTACCGCCTTGACCGGAACATTGGTGAACAATGCGATCTTGCGTCGCTCGTCGTCAGGCAGACGCCGGTCGGCACGGCACAGAAGCACATCCGGCTGGATACCGATGGAACGCAGTTCCTTGACCGAATGCTGGGTTGGTTTGGTCTTGATTTCGCCGGCGGCTGCGATATAAGGCACGAGCGTCAGATGCAAATACGCGACATTTTCCTGACCGAGCTCGACGCCCATTTGACGGATAGCTTCAAGGAAGGGCAGCGATTCGATGTCACCCACAGTACCGCCGATTTCAACCATTGCGACGTCGGCGCCATCGGCGCCCTGCACGATGCAGCGTTTGATCTCGTCGGTGATATGCGGAATTACCTGCACGGTCGCGCCGAGGTAGTCGCCGCGGCGTTCCTTGCGGATGACATTCTCGTAGATTCGACCGGTGGTAAAGTTGTTGTTGCGTCCCATTGTGGTCCGCACAAAACGCTCGTAATGACCCAGATCAAGGTCGGTCTCGGCCCCGTCCTGGGTCACGAAAACCTCGCCATGCTGATACGGGCTCATGGTGCCCGGATCGACATTGATGTAGGGATCCAGCTTGAGAAGAGTTACCTTGATTCCGCGCGCCTCCAGAATGGCAGCCAGGGAGGCCGATGCGATCCCCTTGCCAAGCGAGGATACGACACCGCCGGTGACGAAGACGAATTTGGTCATGGAGTCCGTTTCTTCAGGGGCTTCCCAAGGGATTCCGGCGCAGTGCCAGAAAGAAGCCCGAACGGAATCACAGGCTACCAGATGACAGGTTCGCGCACAATCGCGCGCGCCAAAAAAAGCGGATTCCGGCGTGCGCGCGGCCGCGAAAACTGTGTCTGCGGCTAGATTGTCTCCCACAGCGGGACGATTCCGGGCTCATCTGTCCGCGCCGCAAAGGGTTCACAGACCCACAAATCGGCCACCGCGGCAAGCTCATCTCCAACGTAGACCAGCGGGGCACGTTCCCGCAGCCACGGCTCAAGGCCGCTTGCCTGAAGCAGCTTCTTGAGCTTCTGGCGGTGCGACTGCCCCCGGGGCCGGCAGATTTCTCCGCCGCGGCGCAGACACACTTGAACGGGCTGATGTTGCACGCGCTCGAGGGCAATTCCGCTTCCCGTTGCACTGACCGGACGCAGGCAGCAGCCGGTTCCGGGTATCGTCAGGGGCATGGACATATCCCAAGGCAGGGAGAGGTCACTGGCAATCTGCGCAAGTGGCGCCATGACATAGAGTTCATCGCGATAGCGGCGCGCCTCGGCCTGCGGCCAGGCGATTCGCGCATGCTGCGTTTTCGGCAAACATATGATCTGGGTTTCGATCTCGTCCAGGTGCCGGACGCTCGGCGCATAAAAGCCGCGCAGCCGGATCCAGAAGCGCAACAGATTGCGGCGACGCGGCCGGGACAGAACGCGAAGCGCCGTAATCGAGAGCGGCGGCTCATGAAACCGCCAGGCGCGAGCGCCATTACTGTGAATCCGCCCCTGCAAGACACATTGTGCAAGATCTTGCCGCGCCATGTCGTCCAGTATCTCCGACGTCTCCGCAGCATGAGCGGCATTACGCGCGAGAAGTTCACGCGCCTTTGGCCAGTGCGTCTCCAGCATCGGCAGAACCTCCCGGCGCAGCCGGTTTCGCCGGTAGCGGGGATCCTGGTTGCTGCTGTCTTCAACCCATGTCAGGTCCTGCGCCAGAGCATAGGCCTGCAGCAGCGCGCGGCTGAATTCGAGAAGTGGCCGCGCCAGCAACCCGCTGCCGAATGCCGTTATCGCTGGCATGCCGGCAAGACCACGAACACCGGTCCCGCGCAACAAATGCAACAATACCGTCTCCGCCTGATCATCCTCCTGGTGCGCGGTTACCAATATGTCATCGCGCCGCATGTGTCTTTCAATGGCAGCATAGCGCGCCTGGCGTGCGACCGCCTCAAGCCCACCCTTGCGCGTGCACAGGCCTTCCAGCCGCTCGACCTGGCAGGGAACGGCCAGCGCGGCACATATCTGCTGGCAGTGCCGTGACCACTCCCGTGACGCCGCTTGCAACCCGTGATCCACATGCACCGCCTCAATCCTGAGCGGCACGCTATCGCGCAGTTTTGCAAGGGCATGCAGAAGGCAATGGGAATCAAGTCCGCCGCTGTACGCGATCTTGATTGAAGCGTCCGCGCGAAAGCCCAGATCTTCGAACAAGACCCGTCCCAGGGCGGAAGCGGAGAAATCGCTATGGGATCTCGTCAAACTTGCCGTACTGCATGAGGCGTGCGTAGCGCGCCTCCAGCAACTGTTCGACCGGCAGGCTGCTGACTGTTTCGATGCCTGCAACCAACGCCTGCTTGAGCGTCTTGGCCATGGTTTCCACGTCGCGATGGGCGCCGCCGAGGGGTTCGGGTACCACTTCATCAATCAGGCCGAGCTTGCCCAGGCTGGCGGCAGTGATTCCCATGGCTTCCGCCGCGAGTGCCGCCTTGTCCGCGCTCTTCCACAAGATGGACGCACAGCCCTCGGGGGATATCACGGAATACGTCGCATATTGCAGCATCATCACGCGGTCACTGACGCCGATGGCAAGCGCCCCACCGGAACCGCCTTCGCCGATGACAACACTGACAACCGGTGTCCGAAGACGCGCCATGGTATAAAGATTGCGCGCAATGGCTTCGCTTTGGCCCCGCTCTTCCGCGCCCACCCCCGGGTAGGCGCCCGGGGTGTCGATGAAGGTGATCACAGGAAGCTGGAAACGTTCCGCGGTCTTCATCACACGCAGCGCCTTGCGGTAGCCTTCGGGGCGCGGCATGCCGAAATTGCGCCGGACCTTCGTGGGCGTATCCCGTCCCTTTTGATGGCCGATGACTGCCACTGCCCGGTCTTCCAGACGCGCGATACCGGCCACAATCGCAGGATCGTCGGCGAATGCCCGGTCGCCGTGCATTTCCTGGAAATCAGTGAAGATGCGCTCAACATAATCCAGGGTATAGGGTCGCTGCGGATGGCGCGCCAGCTGTGAAACCTGCCATGCCGTCAGCGACGTGAATATCGACTCGGTGAGCTTGCGGCTCTTGACTCGAAGCCGGCTTATCTCTTCGTTGATATTCAGCTCGCTATTCTTGTCTGCAAAGCGCAAGGCCTCGATCTTGGCTTCAAGATCGGCGATAGACTGCTCAAAATCCAGATAATTCGGGTTCATGGTTCAACCTAATGCGACGCCTGCGGGTAGATTAAACGCACATGCTCCTGCCCCGCAAGCTGGGACAGCCGATCCAGGACAATACTCGTCGGAACGATGCGCCACTGCTGTCCCAGGGCAATCTCCGCTTCCGCATCGACACGCTGGTAGCGAAGAAATACCGGGCAACGACCGGGGGTCGCGGGTTTCAGGATTTCCTGAAGTTCGCGCACGAAACCATTGCCCGCAAGGTGCGAATCCACATCGATTTCGAGCCGCGTTGCCATGGCTTCGCGCGCCTGATTGATATCATAGATATTCTCGGCGCTCATTCTGAATCCCCCCGAGTATTCGTCCACGCTAACCTGCCCTTCCACCACAAGCAGATTATCCTTGCCGAGCAGCTCGCGGTGACGCTCATACAGTTCCGAGAAAACAGCGAGCTCCAGCTGGCCGGTGCGGTCATCGAGCGTAACGAACGCCATACGGTCGCCGCGACGCGTGTTCATGGTGCGCATCCCGACTACCAGGCCCGCCACGACTATGGTGCTGTTTTCGGTCGGCTTGAGATCAGCAAGACAGACGTCGGTGATATGCCGTAACTCTGCCTCGAAGCGCTGAATCGGATGGCCGGTGAGGTACAGGCCAAGAGTTTCCTTTTCGCCCTGAAGCCGCTCTTCCTCGCTCCATGGAGGAACATCCACAAAGCGCTGTTCGTCTACCGGGGCGCTCATGGCGCCAAACAGATCATTTTGTCCGGCGTCGCGATTCTTGCTGTACTGGCCGGCGGCCGCGAGCGCCAGATTGAGCGACGCCATCATTGCCGCTCTGTCCGGACCAAGGTTGTCCAGCGCACCGGCGCGTATCAGGGACTCGAGGACACGCCGGTTCACGCGGCGCAGATCAATCCGCCGGCACAGGTCAAAAAGATCACGGAATTCCCCGCCGCTCCGGCGCGCCTCCAGGATGGCTTCGATCGCCGCACCGCCAAGCCCCTTGATCGCACCGAGACCATAGAGGATCGTGTGCACTGGTTGCCCATCGTCCGCCGCTTTGCCTTTTTGTACCTGTGCAATTCCCGCATCGCGCACGTCGTCTTTCAGCGGCACGAAGGTATAGTCGCAGCAATTGATGTCCGGCGGCCGCAACGCAATGTGCATATCGCGGCACTCGGCAATCATGGTCACGACCTTGTCGGTCTTGTCCATATCTGCTGACAGCACGGCTGCCATGAAGGCAGCCGGATAATGCGCCTTGAGCCAGGCAGTCTGGTAGGCGATGAGCGCATAGGCGGCGGAGTGCGAGCGATTAAACCCGTAACCGGCAAATTTCTCGATCAGGTTGAAAATGTCGGCGGCAAGCTTTTCGCTCACCCCACGTGCCGCTGCCCCCTTGATGAAGACATCGCGCTGTTTCGCCATTTCTTCCGGCTTCTTCTTGCCCATTGCGCGGCGCAGCAAATCCGCGCTGCCGAGCGTATAGCCCGAAAGCACCCGGGCGATCTGCATCACCTGCTCCTGATACAGAATCACGCCATAGGTCGGCTTCAGGATGGGCTCCAGGCTTGCATGCGGATACTTGATGCGTTCGCGTCCATGCTTGCGGTTGATGAAATCATCAACCATACCGGACTGAAGCGGTCCCGGCCGGAAAAGCGCGACCAGCGCCACAATTTCCTCAAAATTGTCCGGCTGCAGCCGCTGAATCAGGTCTTTCATTCCGCGTGATTCCAGCTGGAACAGCGCCGTGGTCCGGCAGGATTTGAGCAGGGCAAACGTTTGCGGATCATCAATCGGGATCTGCTCGATAACCAGAGGCTCCTCGCCCGACGCGACGCGTGCCGCGTTGATTGTCTTGACCGCCTTGTCGATGATTGTCAGGTTGCGCAGCCCGAGGAAATCGAACTTCACAAGTCCGAGAATCTCTACATCCTTCATGTCCAGCTGCGTCACGAACTGCTTGCTGCCCTGTTCGCAGTAAAGCGGCATGAAATCGGTGAGCGCAGTCGGGGCAATCACCACTCCGGCAGCGTGCCGGCCGGCCGAGCGTGCCAAACCCTCAAGCGCACGCGCGGTATCGAGCAGTGCGCGCACGTCCTCTTCCCGCTCGTAACGCTCGCGCAGTATCGGTTCCCGCTCAAGCGCCTTGTCGAGCGTCATATCGAGTTCCATGGGTATGAGCTTGGCGAGCTTGTCCACATACCCGTATGGATGATCCAGCACCCGGCCGACATCGCGCACGACTGCCTTCGCCGCCATGGTGCCGTGCGTGATGATCTGGCACACCTTTTCCTTGCCGTAGCGCTCGGTGACGTATTCGATAACGCGGTCGCGACCCTCAATACAGAAATCGACGTCGAAGTCCGGAAGCGAAACACGTTCGGGGTTGAGGAAACGCTCGAACAGCAACTCGTATTTGATGGGATCAAGCGCTGTGATACCCAGCACGTAGGCCGCAAGCGATCCGGCCCCGGATCCGCGCCCCGGCCCCACGGGCACATTGTTGTTCTTTGCCCACTGGATGAAATCGGCCACGATCAGAAAATAGCCGGCGAACCCCATCTGCACGATCACACCAAGCTCGAGATCGAGCCGCTTTAAATACTCTTCCCGGGACAGCTCGCGCGCTTCCGGCGCCATCAGGGCAAGACAGGACTGAAGGCCAGCGTGCGCCTGCATGCGCAACACCTGATCGACGCTCTGGCCTTCGGGCAGCGGAAAATCCGGAAGATAATAGCGCCCGAACTCAAGGCGCAGGTTGCAGCGGCGTGCAATCTCGAGCGAGTTCTCCAGGGCTTCGGGGATATCCTGGAATAGCTCGGCCATCTCGGCGCTGGACCGGAAATACTGCTGTTCGGTATGGTTTCGCGGGCGTCTTGTATCAGTCAGGACACGGCCGTCCTGGATGCATACACGCACCTCGTGCGCCGCAAAATCGGTGGGCGCGATGAACTGAACCGCATTTGTCGCCACGACCGGAAGCCCCTTTTCCTGGGCAAGGTGTACGGCTGCACGGTTGTATTCTTCCTGGCGCGAGTGACCGGTGCGCTGAAGTTCCAGATAATAGCGGCCGGGGAAACCGCGCCGGTACTCGTCTGCCAGGGTCGCGGCCAGGACGCTGCTGCCGGCCAGCAGCGCCTGGGCAATATCACTGTCCATGGCCCCCGAAAGAGCAATCAGGCCGCCGCTCAGTGCCCACAGCCAGTCCTTCGCAATACGCGGTCTGCCAGCATACTGCCCTTCGCCGTACGCCCGCGTCAGCAGCTCGCTCAAATTCCGGTACCCCATGGCATCCTGGCACAGCAACACCACGCGAAAAGGCTTGTTGCGATCTGCAGGATTATCAATCGATACGTCGGCGCCAATAATGGGCTTGATGCCGGCACTGACCGCGGCCTGGTAAAATTTAATCATCCCGAACACGTTGGAAAGATCGGTCAGGGCAACAGCCGGCATGCCCTGGGCGGCCGCCGTTGCAACCAGATCGTCGAGGCGGACAATGCCATCGACGAGCGAAAATTCCGAGTGGACGTGGAGATGTACGAAGGGGGCGGTCACAGCATGTATTTCATCGCAAATAGGCCCGGCCGGGAATGGCATATTAACCCAAATTTCCCCTTGGAGACCTCTGTGGCGCCAAAAGAGGTCCCAACCCGAATCGCACACTCGCCGTCGCAGAAAACCGGCTTCCAAGGCTGCCTTGTTTACCGGGTGTGGGGGCAATGCCTGGGCCAGGGAGAACACCCGCGGTCGGGGATTCCCGGGAAATGCGCCCGGAGCTGGCCGCCAGCCGCTGAGGCGATTCCCGGGACTTTTGCCGGTGAGATTGGGTCAGGGCGACAGCAGACGCCGCACCGGGCCAAAACTGCGCCGGTGCACGGGGCTTACCCCAAGTCGCTCCAGGGCAGCAAGATGCCGGGCCGTCGGATACCCTTTGTGGCGACCAAATTCATACCCGGGGTAACAGTGGTCCAAGGCAAGCATTTCCGCATCGCGCGCGACCTTGGCTAGAATCGATGCCGCGGAAATCGCCGGTTCGGTCGCATCGCCGCGCACGATCGCGCGCGCTGCACAAACCAGCTGCGGGGCATGGTTTCCGTCGATCAACGCCTGTGTCGGCGCCGGATCCAGGGCTGCCACCGCCCGTTTCATCGCCAGAAGGCTCGCCTGGAGGATATTGAACTCATCAATCTCCTCCACCGACGCAGACGCCACGGTCCAGGCCAGGGCATACGCCCGGATCTCCCCGGCCAACTCTTCGCGCCGTGATTCCGGCAGAATTTTCGAGTCTGCAAGCCCCCTTATCGGATGCGCAGGATCCAGGATCACCGCAGCCGCCATCACCGGGCCTGCCAGCGGTCCGCGACCAGCCTCATCGACTCCGGCAACCAGAATTGCCTGTTCAGAGCCGGTCATGTACGCGAGGTCTCACGGCCCAGCACAGCAAGAACTGCGTCAGCGGCCTTTTCGCTGGCATCGCGCCGCAACTCATTGTGAATCTCCCCGAATGCCTTCAGCGTCGCACGCTCGCTTGCGCCATGGGCAAGCTGCTTTTCAATCTCCGTTCCGAGCCTTTCCGGTACCGCATCTCCCTGCAGCAATTCCGGCACCAGCGCACGTCCGGCAAGATTGTTCGGCATCGAATAGTTTTCCACGTGCGAAAACATTCTGATCAGCCAGTAACTCACCCAGGAAACCCGGTAAGTAACGACCATCAGACGCTTGAGCAGCAGGGCCTCGAGAGTCGCGGTTCCGGATGCAACGAGGACAGCATCGGCAGCCGCCACTGCGTCGCGCGAATGACCGAACATGCGCGTAAGCGGCAGATCCCAGGCAGCATTGTCACGGATCGCATCCTCGAATATCTGGCGCGTTTGGCGGTTCACAAAAGGAGCGACAAAAAGCATATGCGGATGGCGCTGATGCAGCCACAACGCTGTCTTCACGAATACATCTGCATGTGCGCGCAGCTCACCCACCCGGCTGCCCGGAAGCAATGCAACCAGGGTCTGCTCGGGAGGCAGCTTCAGGCGTGCGCGCGCATCGCGGATATCGACTCGCAGCGGGATCTCATCGGCAAGCGGATGTCCCACGAATTCCACGGGCACACCATGGTCCCGGTAGAATCGTTCCTCGAATGGAAACAGCGCCAGCATGCGATCGACCGACTTGCGAATCTTGCGCACGCGGTAGCTGCGCCAGGCCCAGACCTGCGGGCTGACATAGTGCATGGTACGAATGCCGGCGCGCTTCAACGCATGTTCAAGACCGAGATTGAATCCGGGAGAGTCTATGCCGATAAAAAGATCCGGGGGATTCGACAGGAAATGACGTCGCAGCCGGGAACGCACGCGCCGCAGCTCGAAATACCGGCCGAGGACCTCGGTCAGGCCCAGAACCGAAAGGCGCTCCATTGGAAACAGGCTTCTGCAACCAAGGGCCTCCATTTCAGGGCCGCCTATCCCCTCGAACTGGACGCCTGGCAAGCGCTTTTTCAGCGCCTTCATTAAACGCGCACCCAGCAGATCGCCGGACACCTCACCGGCAACGACGCCGATGCGAACGCTCAAAATCGGTTGCGTCATATGTCTGTCGAATGCTCAGCGTATAATGCCGCGATCCGACTGTCTGATGAAGTCAACGAGATGCCGGACCTCTTGATGTTCATCCGCGGCGCTCTGCAGGCGCTCAAGCGCCTGATCGAGCTTCAATCCGGAACGGTAGATTGTCTTGTACGCCCGTCGCAGCGATTCAATGGCCGCAACCGAGAAGCCGCGCCGCTTCAAACCGCGCAGATTAAGCCCGTATGGTTTTGCCGTATTGCCGGAAACAAGCAGGTATGGCGGGATATCCTTGAATGTGATCGTTGCGATGCCGGTCATGCAGTGATCTCCGACGCGGCAGAACTGGTGCACACCGGTGAAGCCGCCGAGGATTGCATAATCACCCACAGACACATGCCCAGCCAGGCTCGCGCAGTTGGCGAATACGGTCTTATTGCCGACATGGCAGTCATGTGCAACGTGCACATAGGCCATGAACAGGTTGTCATCGCCAATTCGCGTAACCCCGCCACCGGGCATGGTGCCGCGACTGAAACTGCAGTATTCGCGCACGATGTTGCGGTCGCCGATCTCGAGTCGCGTCGGTTCGCCGGCGTACTTGAGATCCTGAGGCGCCTCACCCAGCGACGCGAACTGAAAGATCCTGTTCTGCTTGCCGATGCGCGCCGGGCCATTGATGACAACGTGCGGGCCAATCCAGGTTCCGTCTCCGATTTCGACGTCTGCACCGATTATCGAAAACGGGCCGACATGCACATTCGCCCCCACATGCGCCGTGGGATCTATGATTGCCTGCGGATGAATCACTTACCCGAATTCCTTATATGTGCACATGAGCTCCGCACTGCAGCACAGTTCGCCATCAACCTTCGCCGCGGCCTGGAACTTGTAAATGCCGTGCATCTTGCGCTTTAGGGACACTTCGATACGCAACTGGTCTCCGGGTTCAACGGGACGCTTGAAGCGCGCCTTGTCAATGCCGACAAACAGATAGACCGAGTTCGATTCCGGGAAGGACTGCGCGGTTCGGAACGAAAGAATGCCACACGCCTGAGCCATGGCCTCGACCACAAGAACTCCCGGCATGACCGGGCGATGGGGAAAGTGCCCCTGAAAGAAAGGCTCATTGATAGTGACATTCTTGATCGCTACCAGGGATTCATCCGGTGCATATTCCAGTACTCTGTCAATAAGAAGAAACGGATAACGATGGGGGAGATGTTTCAGTACGTTATAGATATCCAGACTAGTCAAGATTTTCTCCCTCTATGAGCCTTTGCACCTTCTGTTCAAGTTCAGTCAGTCGCCGCACCATCGCGTCCAGTTGACGCAATCGCGCGGCATTCCTGCGCCATGCACCGGCCTCCTCCGCTGATATCGCCGAGGAGTAGGTTCCGGCATTAGCAATCGACCCTGATACCAGCGAGGTGCCGGTAATATGTACGTCATCGGCTATTTCCAGGTGGCCGGCGATGCCGGCCCGCCCGCCAAATGTGCAGCGCTTGCCGATAATCGTGCTGCCGGCAACTCCGGCGAGCGCCGCTAACGCGGTATGTTCGCCGATTTGCACGTTGTGCGCAATTTGGATCAGGTTGTCCAGCTTGACCCCGTCACCAAGCACCGTATCCTCGAGAGCACCGCGATCGATCGTGGTGTTGGACCCAATTTCCACGTCGTCGCCGATCACCACGCGTCCCAGCTGGGGCACCTTGATCCAGCGCACATCGTCGCGCACATATCCAAAACCGTCGCTGCCAATCACCGCACCAGGATGAATGATGCAGCGCTTTCCAACGATACAGCGCTGGCAGACCGTTACATTTGCGACGAGACGACTGCCCTCTTCGATCGTGGCCAGCCTGTCTATATAGCACCCGGGGCCGATATAGACGTTGTCGCTGATTGTCACTCCGGCTTCCACTACTGCCTGTGCTCCGATCCAGGCGCTTGCGGCAACCCGCGCATCCTCGGCCACGACTGCGCTCGGATGAATTCCGGGACTGAATCCGGGATCGGGATGAAGCAAGGCCGCAACCCCGGCAAAACACAGATGCGGGTTATCGACTATTAGGGCATTGCCGGAGAAATCCTCCGCATCCTTGGGCGCGAGAATCACAGCCGCTGCCCGCGTGACGGCAAGGTGCTTTTGATAGCGCGGATTCGCCAGAAACGCGATTTCGCGCGGCCCAGCATCCGTCAGCGTCGCCACGCCGTCAATTTCGCGCGCACCATCCCCCTGCACCCGCCCGAGAAACCGCCGCGCCAACTCTTCGAGTGTCACCGCCATCGCCAACCTGGGTTATTGCCGCACACGTGTCTTCCGGAAACTTCCACCGATAATCGCCTGCTCGCCCTCCTGCACACTCACCTCATATGCTGTCAGGTCACAACGCCGCTGCCTGCGACAGCCGCGTCGACCCGGTCGGTCAGTCTGCACTTCCATTTAGCCCATCGATTCCACGCCGATTATAGCCGCGCCCGGAATCCTGTGCCGCGTGTCCGTCGCTGCCACGGAATTCCGGCATGGCCTTGTCCGGGAGTCCGGTTCGACCCGGGAAATCCGTGCTTCCGATTTTATCAAGACCCTCGCGGCACCCGTAATCCGCGCTGCCAGCGCTGCTGACAAGGCCGGGGTGGCCACAATCCGGGTCTGCATACTTTCAATCGCCGCTCGCAGCTCGCTTCAAGTCACGCCCTGAAGCCAACACGTCGCGCAGCCCCCGTGATGCGCCCATTCATGCCCTGCGTCGCGACACACTGCCTCACTGGAAAGTGGTGCCCAAAGTGAACTGGAATGCCTCGGTGTTGTCACCGGGCTTCTTGTTCAACGGTGCTGCCAGGCTTAAGCTCAAGGGACCGACTGGCGAGTACCAATGGAACGCCACGCCGGCCGAATAGCGCAGCTGTCCGAGACTCAGCGCGTCCGCCGGCCCGTACACCATACCGGCATCGGTGAACACGCTCAAGCGCATCGATTTGTTGTCCGGTGCAGTACCCGGTACCGGGAAAAGGAATGAAGCATTGCCGAGGATACGTCTGTTGCCGCCGATCGGCAGGGTCGGATCCGGGCCGCCGATATCCTTCGGGCCGAGCGACTCCGCGCGGTACCCGCGCACCGTGCTGCTGCCGCCGGCGTAGAAATTCTTGTAAAAAGGCAGATCCTGAGTATTTCCGTAGCCATTGCCGTAGTCATACTCTCCGCGCACCTTGACGGAATAGCGCTTGCCGACCTGATGGTAGGCGCCGGCCATCAGCGTCACCAGATAGTATTCCAGGTCGCTTCCCGGTACCGCAACCTCCGCGCCCGCACGTTCGAACGTACCCTTGGTCGGAAAGATGGGATCATCGAGGGTATTGCGATCCCATCCGAAGTTCGCCTTGACGACGCTGTTGTCGCTGCCGTAGTTATTCACGAAATTCTGCGCCACCAGGGAGCTCGTCGAATCAACGCTCAAGGCAACGCGTTCGAAAGAGAGTCCGACACTCACGGTACGGTTCTCGCTGATTGGTATCCCGTAAAGAACACCGGCGCCGACCGTGTTGGAGTTGTACGCCGCGATGTTGGCTGCGGAGGCGTTTATGCGGCTCTCGTACACCGACACACTGCGACTCACGCCATCGATCGTATAGTATGGATTCACATAACTGATATCGACGTGCTTGTCGTAGCTGCTTGTATCGATACTCGTACTCAGCTGCTTTCCCGTTCCAAACAGGTTTTTGAACGTGATGTTGGCATTGAGCAGCAGACCCTCTACGTCGGAATAGCCAATGCCGGCCATGAAGTTGTTGACCAGTCTTTCCTTGACCGTGACATTCACGTCAACCTGGTCGGATGTTCCGGGTACCGCGGGCGTCTCGATATTGACGTCGTCAAAAAATCCGAGGCGCTGCAGGCGCTCGCGCGATCGCTTGATCTTGGACGCCGAGAACCATGCACCCTCGAACTGTCGCATTTCACGCCGCAATACCTCGTCGTCAGTGGCATTGTTTCCGAAGAAATTGACGCGCCGCACGTATACGCGATGGCCGGGATCAACAAAGAAAGTAAACGACACTGTGTCGTTCTTGTGATCTATTTCCGGTATTGCATTGACGTTTGCAAAAGCATAGCCGTCATCTCCGAGTCGATCCGAGATGCGCTTGCTGCTGTCTATCACTTCCTGTCGCGAGAATACATCCCCGGGCTTGATGCTGATCATGGATCTCAGCTTCTTTTCCGGAAGGATCAGGGTGCCGGCAAGCTTGTATCCTGAAACCCTATAGCGCTTGCCCTCGGATATATTGACGGTGATGAAGATCTGCTGCTTGTCCGGGGTGATGGACACCTGGGTCGAGTCAATATTGAATTCCAGAAAGCCACGATTCTGGTAGAAGCTGCGCAGATTCTCAAGATCGCCCTCAAGCTGCTGCTGGGAATACTGGTCGTGCTTGGTCAGGAAGCTGAAAATCTTCGGGGTACTCAGCTTGAAGGTGCCGAGCAGTTCCTTGTCGCTGAAGCTGTGATTGCCGACGATATCGATCTGCTGGATTTTCGCGACACGTCCTTCCGAAACCGCGATCTTGATTGCGACGCGGTTGCGCGGCAATGGTGTTACCGTTGTCTTCACCTGGACCGCATAATGACCGCGCGCAAAATACTGGCTTTTCAGCTCCTGCTCTGTCCGGTCCAGTACCGAACTGTCCAGAACCCGGCCTTCGGCCAGACCGACCTGCTTCAGACCCTTTTTCAAGGTCGCCTCGTCAAGTTCCTTGCTGCCGGTAATCTTGATGCTGTCAATTGACGGTCTTTCCGCCACCGTGACTATGAGCGTGTTGCCACTGCGATCGAGCCGCACATCCTTGAAGAAGCCCGTGTTGAACAGCGCCTTGATCGCATCGCGGGCGCTGACCTCGGTTACGGTATCGCCAACCTTTATCGGAAGATAATTGAATACCGTACCGGCCGATATGCGCTGCAGCCCAACGACGCGAATGTCCCGCACCACGAACGATTCGATCGCGTAGGCCGGAGCAGCAAACAACGCACATGAGAGCAGAACCGCGAGAATTTTTTTCATTATGCAGATTGCGGTAAATAGATGATCGGTTATTGCAGTATTCGCATGAAGTCGTTATAGAACGCAAGCGCCATCAGGGCCACAAGAAGCATGATACCGACCTGCTGACTCCAGTACATGACACGTTCGGGAAGCGGACCGCCCTTGACTGCCTCGATCAGATACACGAGCAGATGCCCGCCGTCGAGCACCGGTACCGGCAGCAGATTCAGCACACCGAGACTGATGCTGATAACGGCGAGGAACATCAGAAACCTTCCGAATCCGATCTGCGCCGAATACCCCGCATACTGGGCGATGGTAATCGGACCGCTGATCGAGTGGGTGGAAATCCTGAGCTCAACCATCTTTACCAGCATTTTCAGGGTGAGAGTGGTCATGAGCCATGTGTCGTTCACCCCTTCTGCGAGCGCCCGCAAAGGATTGGAACGCACGAGCACACGCATGCTTGCCGGTACTTCCGGCGGCAGGACGCCGACACCAATCCGGCCAATCTGCTTTCCGTCGCTCTCGACGACCTCGGGTGTCAGATGAAATTCGATCTGCGCGCCTGCGCGCTCCGCGATCAGGGCGATGCTGCGCCCGGGGTTTGTGCTGATATGCGTGATCACGTCCTCCCATGACCGGATCGGCTGACCATCGATACTGACGATGCGATCACCATGCTGCAAACCAGCCTTTGCCGCCGGGCTGCCGGCAAGAACTGAGCCGACAATCGGAGCGATTTCCGGGGAATAACCGTAAAGACCGGTCACCTTCTCGAGCATCCCGGAACTTATCTGGTTCGCCGACAAGCCGGACATGTCGAGCACATGGGTCTCGATCTTCCCCTGCGCATCGCGCACTTCAAAACTGACCTGGGCCTTGTCGAGCGCCTGCTCAAACAGATACAGACGGCGCTGATCCCAGCTTTGCGTGGATTTCCCGTCAATACTCAGAATTACATCGCCGACCTGGAAACCGGCCTTCTGCGCGATTGAGCCTGCGATGACCTGGCCCACAACCGGCTTGATGCCTTCGATCCCTACGGTAAACAGCCCCCAATAGGCCAGGATCGCAAAGAGAAAGTTGAACATAGGGCCCGCAAGCACGACTGCACCGCGCTTCCACAGGGGCTGACGGTTAAAGGCGCGATCCAGATCCTTCTTTGGCACCTTGCCTTCGGTTTCATCCAGCATTTTAACGTAGCCACCGAGCGGCAACGCGGCGATAACGAGTTCGGTCTGATCGGTACCGAAGCGGCGCGTCCAGAGGGGCTTTCCAAAACCGATCGAGAAGCGCAGAACCTTGATTCCGAGGCTCCGCGCTACCCAGAAATGGCCAAATTCGTGCACCACAACCAGCACCCCGATCGCAACGATGAATGCCAGGACGGAATATACAAATGAAGTCACTGCGCACCTCGCATCGGTCTGTCGGACAGCATTGCAATAAAGCGCCGGGCAGCTTCCCGAGCGCGCGCATCATCTGCCAGGATCACATCCAGTTCGGTTTCCGGGTGCATCGCCACCTGCGCCAGCGCATGCTCAATGACCCGTGGTATATCGGTAAATCCGATCGCACCGCCAAGAAACGCGGAAACGGCGACTTCGTTTGCCGCATTGAGAACAGCCGGTTTCGTCCCGCCGGCCATGGCCGCCTCGGCAGCAAGCCGCAGACACGGAAAACGTTCCGGATCGGGGCGCTCGAAATCGAGCCGGCCGATCTCGAGCAAATCCAGGGGGTCGACTCCGGACTCCATGCGATCCGGCCACGCCAGCGCATGGGCAATCGGCGTGCGCATGTCCGGATTCCCGAGCTGAGCCAGAACCGAGCCATCGGTATAGGCAACGAGAGAATGTATCACGCTTTGCGGATGAATCACGATTTCCACCTGATCCGGAGCAACACCGAAAAGCCGACATGCCTCGATCATTTCGAGGCCTTTGTTCATAAGTGTGGCCGAATCGACAGATATCTTGCGGCCCATCACCCAGCGCGGATGGGCACAGGCCTGATCGGGTGTCACACCTGCAAGCAGGGAAAGCGGTGTGGTACGAAACGGGCCACCGGAACAGGTAAGAAGAATCTTGCGCACGCCACGGTCGGAAGTGCCGGGTCGGTAGCCGGCAGGCATGCACTGGAATATCGCATTGTGCTCGCTGTCGATCGGCAGCAGTTCCGCGCCGGAGCGGTTCGCCTCCTGCATCAGGATATGGCCCGACATGACGAGCGACTCCTTGTTGGCCAGCAGGACACGTTTGCCGGCGCGCACCGCCGCAAGCGTAGACATGAGCCCAGCTGCCCCCACTATCGCGGCCATCACGATGTCGGACTGCGCCAGGACCGCCGCATGGCTGAGGCCAGCCTCACCCGCAAGAACCTGCGTCGACAGACCGGCCTGATTTATCCTGTTCTGCAATTCGGCCGCGGCACGCGTGTCCAGCATGGCCGCGATATCCGGGTTGTACAGGCGGCACTGCTCGAAAAGTCGCGCGACCTGGGTGTTGCCGGTCAGCGCGGCAACTCGAAAGCGCTCTGGGTGGCGCGCCAGAACGTCCAGGGTGCTGACACCGATCGAACCGGTTGATCCCAGTATGCTGACACCGCGAATGCGCGGACCTGGCCTGCCAAGGGCCGATGCGCGCGGAATCGGACTGCTCATAAAAGCGATCTCAGCAGCAGCCAGCCGAGCACGAACGTCGGCGCGGCGGCGGTAAAAGCATCAATTCGATCCAGCAGGCCGCCATGACCAGGCAGCAGACTGCCGCTGTCCTTGACTCCGGCGACGCGCTTTGCCCGGCTCTCCACAAGATCACCCAGCACGGAAAAAAGCGTGGCTACGACCGTGATCGCAAACCATGCCATGAGCGCCGCAGTATCGAAGTGCCACAGGTATTTCCCGCAGGCGAGCGCGAGGAGCGCCGTCAGCACGAGGCCGCCGAGCAGACCTTCGAGACTCTTTCCCGGACTGATATGCGGCGCGATCTTGGTTTTTCCCCATGGTTTTCCCACGAAGTATGCGCCTGAATCGGCCACCCATACCAATACCATAATAAAAAGCGTCAGTAACGGGCCGCCAGTGCCGCTTGCATGCACCGCAAGTGGCGCAATCCATGCAGGGATGAGGATGAAAAAACCGCTCAGGAGTCTGCCAAACGGTGAAACCAGAAACCCCTGACGCACGTCCGGATAGTACAACAGCTCCGACAATGCCCAAACCCACCATGCCACGCTGACGGCCATCACCGGCAGAACCGGCGCGCGGTACAGCAGCAGACCCGCGACTGCAAGCACTGCGACATAGGCCACGCGCGCTGCCGGCGCCGTCAGGCCGCAAAGGGCCGTCCATTCCCACGCAGCGGCGATGATGAATATCCCCATCAACGCGGCCAGTTCAGTGGTCGACATGTCGATTGTCGCCCACACCATGAGCGGCACAAGAACGGCGGCAGTAAGAATGCGCAGCTTAAGCACGTTTACCTGTGCTCCCGGGCCCCGCTTCAATCTGCTCGCCAGTACATCCGAATCTGCGCTGGCGGCCGGCATAGGAGGTGAGCGCGATATCCAGCTGACTGCGATCGAAATCCGGCCACAGCACCGGCGTAAAATAGAATTCCGTATACGCCAGCTGCCAGAGCAGAAAGTTGCTCACGCGCTCCTCTCCGCCGGTTCGGATGAATAGATCGGGCTCCGGAATACCGGCCATGCTGAGGAACGGTTCGAGGCTGTCTGTCGTAATAGAATCCGCGCTCAGTTCGCCGGCCGCCACCCGGCGCGCGATCTCGCGACACGCCTGTGCTATATCCCATCGGCCGCCGTAATTGGCAGCAATGGTGAGCGTGAGAGAGGTGTTGGCACGCGTAAGCGTCTCACCCTGATGTATGCGTTCCGCAAGCTTGTCGCCAAATGCGGATATTTCGCCAATTACCCGGAAACGTATGTTGTTCGCATGCAGCTTTCTTACTTCCTTGTCGAGCGCCATTCCAAAGAGTTCGAGGAGCAGTCGCACCTCGGTTTCGGGCCGGCGCCAGTTCTCGCTGCTGAATGCAAACAGGGTAAGATAGCGGATCCCCTTTTCGCCGCATGCCGCAACCAGATCCCGCACCACCTCGACACCGCGACGATGGCCGGCGATGCGCGGCAGCCCGCGACTTTTCGCCCAACGCCCATTGCCGTCCATGATTACGGCAACATGGATCGGCGTCTGCAAAGCAGAAGACATCGATTGAGCCTGCTTGGTGAAGTTAGTTGGTTCAGACATCTCGATTTGACGAAATATGCGTATCGACCGGCCCGCGCAGTGCACCGGGCCGCTCAAATTGCCATGAGATCGTGTTCCTTGGCAGCAACCAGCTTGTCCACATCCGCCGTGAATCGATCAGTGAGCTTCTGCACCATATCATGTGCACGCTTCTCGTCGTCCTCGGAGATTTCCTTTTTCTTGAGCGCGTCCTTGAGATGGGTAATACCATCGCGGCGTACATTGCGCACGGCAATCTTGGCGTCTTCACCCTCGGTGCGCACAACCTTCCCAAGCTCCTTGCGACGTTCCTCGGTCAGCATCGGAAGCGGCACACGTATGGATTGACCGGCGACTGCCGGATTGAGCCCAAGATCGGATTCCTGGATCGCCTTCTCGATGCTCGACACGATGTTCTTGTCGTAGGGTGTCACAGTCAGCGCGCGTGCATCCGCGACAGAAATGCTGGCCACCTGATTGAGCGGTGTGCGTGTTCCGTAGTATTCCACGTGCAGGTGATCCAGCAGACCCGCATGAGCACGCCCGGTACGGATCTTCTCGAGTGCCAGCCGCAGAGCCTCGACTGACTTGGCCATCCGCGCTTCGGTATCCTTGCTGATCCTGGTTATCACGTCTTGCATGGCTTCATTTCTCCGCATTGAACCAGAGTGCCTTCATTTTCGCCGCGCACAATTCGCAACAGGCTGCCCGGAACATTGATATTGAATATGCGTAACGGCATATCCTGTTCCCGGCAAAGCGCAATCGCTGTCGCATCCATGACGCCCAGCCGCTTCTCAAGGACCTCGTCGAAAGTCACAACATCGTAACGTTTGGCATCCGGATGACGCATCGGGTCTTTCGTATAGACTCCGTCCACCTTGGTAGCCTTGAGCACGACATCTGCTCCGATCTCAAGTCCGCGCAGGCTCGCGGCCGTATCTGTCGTGAAGAAGGGATTCCCGGTACCAGCGGCGAAAATCACGACCCGCCCGGTCTCGAGATGGTTCAACGCGGCTCTGCGCGAATAACGTTCGGCGACAGCATCAATCGGCAATGCCGTCAGCACGACTGCCGGTACGCCGGCCTGCTCCAGGGCATCCTGCAGGGACAGGGAATTCATTACCGTCGCCAGCATGCCCATATAATCGGCGGTGGCCCGATTCATGCCGGCGCCGGCAGGCGCAACACCGCGGAAGATGTTTCCTCCGCCCACAACCAGTGCCAGCTGGACGCCGGCAGCCACCACGTCTCCGATCTCGCCTACGATGCGTGTCAGAACCTGGCGATTGATTCCATACGCATCGTCACCCATCAACGCCTCGCCGCTCAGCTTGAGCAGGATACGCCGGTAGGCGGGCGCAGCGTTCGGTTGCGCTTTCCCGGACAAGACCTAGCCTCCCTTGACCTGGGCCATGACCTCCGCTGCAAAATCGCTGGCACCTTTTTCGATGCCCTCACCCACTTCGTAACGGTTGAAGCGTGCAACCCGCGCGCCGGCCTGCTTTAGCAACTTTTCCACCGTGACATCCGGATCCTTGACGAACGGCTGCCCGAGCAGGGAAATCTCGGCCAGATACTTGTTGACGCGTCCGATAACCATCTTCTCGATGATGTCAGCCGGCTTGCCGCTTTCGGCCGCCTGCGCAACAAAAATCTCCTTTTCCTTGCTGACCACGGCGGCCGGCACATCCTCCTTCGCCACATATTCAGGCCGGCTGGCGGCCACGTGCATGGCAAGATCCCGCCCGAGCGCATCGCCCCCTCCTGCGAGCTCCACGAGCACACCGATCTTGCGTCCGTGGATATAGCTTGAGACTTGCCCCTGGTCGGCCGAATAACGCACAAAGCGCCGCACAGCGATATTCTCTCCGAGCTTGGCAACAAGGCCTTCGCGTACCTGCGCCACCGTGCGGACGTCGCCCGAGCCTAGTGGCAACTTTGCAAGTGCTTCGAGATTTGCCGGATTTGACCCGGCAATGCAGGACGCGATGGCGCCGGCAAATGCCATAAACTCATCACCTTTGGCAACGAAATCCGTCTCGGAGTTCACTTCGACCATGGCGGCAAGCT
>VFSW01004312.1_pt1 | contig 21233 bp, 22 predicted proteins | sample 5358111 | NCBI WGS metagenome assembly VFSW01 (sample SAMN11554181, study PRJNA540505) | mine drainage metagenome | isolation source: sediment from site ElyBrook_90M | place: USA: Ely Copper Mine, Vershire, VT | collected 2017
GCTTGTGGCGGGGTTGAGTAAAGTGCAGGTCGCGAAAAAGCTACGCCGCCCGCAATCTCACATATCATATGTGGAGTCCGGGCAGCAACGTGTCGACGTGGTAGAGTTGAAGCGGTTCGCGAAGATTTATAAAAAGGATATAAATTATTTTTTATGAAAAATTTTATACGCACGGGAGTCATTGCGCTCGGATTTGTTCTTGCAATTTCTCCAACATTCGCGCTCGCGCAGACGACCAGCGTACAGTCGCAGATCGCGGCTCTGCTTGCAGAATTACAACAGCTTCAGGCACAAATTGCCCAATTGCAAGGTCAAACGGGCAGCACATCAACTTCTTGCGTTAATCTTTCTTATGATCTCTATGGTGGTGTTACCGACTCCATGACGCAAGGGCAGGTTACGCAGCTTCAGCAATTTCTTGGGGTCAATGCGACCGGTTACTTCGGCCCTCTGACTGAACAAGCCGTACAGAATTGGCAATCCTCTAATGGCGTCGTTTCTTCTGGTTCTCCTGACACCACTGGCTACGGCTATGTGGGACCGAAAACCCGAGTGGCGATGGGATGCGGGAGTAACATAACGTCTTCAAATGCATCGGCCGCTTCCAACAACACCGTTACCACTTCTTCTCAGAGTACCAATACGACAACACCAGCTTGCAGTATAACGGCGTCGCCGAACCCAGCGAGTTCCGGTCAGGCTGTCACGCTCAATTGGACTTCGCAGAATGCAGTGAGCGCGCAATGGGTACCTGACACTTCCGGTAAAGACGATGTTGCCGTACCAACAGGAACGCCGAGCACGAGCGGTGCCGCCTCGGTCACTGCAAGTGTTATCGGTAATCCTTCCGTGACGCTTGAAGTGTTTGCTGCGAACGGTGCTTCAAACACATGCACTACGACTTTCAGCGTTCCGTCGCCGTACCCAACGTCGCAATCGGTCGGCTCGGTGAGCGGCATCTCAGGTGCCATTAATCAAAGTTCGTTGACCACTTCGTCGGCAAATCCGACAATTACTGGAACAGCTACCAACCTTACAGGTGTGTACCTCTCAATTAGTGACAGCAACGGGATCGGAGTTTCCGGCAGTCCGTTTTTGCCAGTCTCGAATGGGCAATGGTCGTATACCGTGCCGCAGACGCTTTCTCCTGGCACGTATACAGTGCAATTGCTGGGCACGAATCTGAGCGTGACCGGCACGCTGACGATCACAGGACAACAGTCTCCCGTTGCACCGATCATAAGTTCTTTCACTGCTTCGCCTTCAACGCTTTCGTATCAGGGACAGTCAACCACACTCTCGTGGAGCAGCAATGCCGCCCAAGGTTGTCTGATAACCGGTCCGTACACTTCCTTTGGTAACACGAGTCCGAACTGGCTTTATAACCAAGGCGGTGCATCGGGTTCATTCACAACCACTCCAAACCAAACGACCACGTACTCACTGGAATGTAATGGAGCGAATCCAGGCACCGGCAAAGATGCGCCCTCATCATCCCAGACAGTAATAGTCACTGTTCCGAGCACAACTCCGACACCGGCCATTAACTCCTTCAGCGCCTCATCAAATTCGATCACGGCAGGCCAAACAGCAACGCTCTCTTATAGCGCATCAAACGTTGATTTGCCCGGCTACGGTGGAAGCTGCTACATTACTTCAAATGGCCAGCAGACTGGATCTCAACCCCTCTACAACGGTTCAGGAACAGGGTCATATTCGTTTACTCCCGCTACTACCACAACGTATACCCTCACGTGTAATTCGAGCGCGAAGGACGGATCGCCAACGGCTCAGCAATCGCTTACGGTTACTGTAGGTAATGCAGCAGTAGGTAATACCACTATAAGCAGTCAAAATTATGCGCTTCCAAATACTTCCTTCACGATCAGCGGACCGACGAGCTTTAAGAATTCTTTGTTTGTCGTCTTGGTAAGTCAAAGCTACACTGGACCTACGGATTGGACTAGCGTTGTCAGTCTCTTGAAGATTTCTGCCGACTCTACCGCTGAGGGCGTATCAGCACCTGTATCAAATGGTACTTGGTCAGCAACTTTCCAGACCGGACTTCCTCAAGACAGCTATAATGTTTACATCTATAACGGCGCTAACTATAATCTCGTAGGCCAAGGCGTCTTCTACGCGACTTATAAGGGCTAGCTGCGAGTTCCACACCCGCGGTGTGAAAAAGACGCAAGAAGGATTCATCGGAGTAGCACTTCTCATCATTCTCGCCCTCGCCGTGATTCTCGGTGGCGGGTACTACTTGATGACAAAGATGCAAGAGACGGCAGGAACTTCCGCAGTAAGCCAGCTGCCAAGTTTGCAAATGCAAACGGAGACTAATCCCGGCTTCACTGAGGTCTTCAATGGTAATGGTACGACCACAACGTACACAAGCCATCAATTTAGCTTCAATATAACGTACCCTGCCACACTGGAAGCAACTACAAGCTCTGATTCGGGTAGCGGTTTTACACACGGAACCGTTGTTATGGCGCTCGACAATGTGACCGCTGGTGGCGCGACGAGGGGCACGATAACTGTAGGAGCGAGCGCAAGTGCGGATGATGTAACAAACTGCATGGCCGAGCCGCAGCTGGATACCGGTGAGGACGGTCCTGTGGCAGCGGGACATAAAACTATCAATGGTGTCGATTTCGTATACCGTGACCTCGATTCTCCTGCGGCAGGGCAGTTTGAAACTGACGAGATATATAGAACTCTTCGCGGAACTACCTGTTTCGAAATTGACGAATCCTATTTCGGGATAGAGAGCGGGCACCTGCAAGGACAAGACGCGATCAACAACGACGCTGATATTAAACAAGTATCGAACGAGTTAGACGCGATCGCACAATCGTTCCAATTTATCTCTTCTACAAATCCCGCTCCAAGCTGCACACTATCGACCGACAAGCAATCTTATGCAGTAGGCGACACGATCACACTTTCGTGGACATCGCAGAATGCAGTCCTGGCAATTTGGGAACAGCCTACTAATTCTTACCAGCCGAACACTATAATCCCCCCTGCGCAGCAGCCAGGCACGAGCGGCACCGCAACAGCGATTGCAAGTATCGCGGGCGACCAAACGATTGCGCTCGATATGGCGGGACATGGCGGTATCGCTTCTTGCCAAGCGCAAGTTTCCATTACTCCTTCAACCGCTCATACGACTATCTCGGTAAATTCCTTGCAAGAGATGCCAAATACGACGGGTAAAGCACCATACGCATCGACGATCATTCAAATGAGCGGGACGATTCAGAATGCCTCACTGCTCAACAGCAGCGGCATCAACATCGTATTCATCAACAGTAATTACAACGGCCCGACTGACTATCAAGATCTTGATTGGCATGTGAATGTAAATGACCTCGACAATCATCCGCTCGACGCGGGCGAACAAGGTAGTGTGCCTATCACAAGTAATGCCAGTACATGGAATGCACAATTCTACAATTACATGCCCCCGGGTTCTTACAACTATTATATTTTCCCAGACTATGGCACGGCTTCGAGCACGGATATCTTGGCAAGCGGCACGTTTAATTCCATTTCGTGGTCGAATAATCCGAATGTCACAGTTATTTATCCACGGAGTGGAAGCGATTTCTTTACAGAGAACGGCGGCCAGACAAAAATTTATTGGACGGTTCCTCAATCAGTTGTTTCGTCATTCCCCTCTGATTTCAATCTCTACATCGCTATGAACGCTGTATGGCAGGGCAATCCTGGAAGTACTGCAGTAGGCGTCGGCGAATTCAACTTCACTGACGGATCCGCAATATGGGATGTCGACAGCGAGATTAAAAATGGACTACTGACGCCGGGGTATTATGAAATTTATTGGAATTTAGTGGCTAAACCTCAGAACGCTTCCAGTTCGTGTACTCAAACGGGAACGGCTGTCACCTGTGAGCCACCAAGCGCGGCTGATCAAGCGGTCATGGAGCAAGCTGAAAACATCCACGGAGTGACAGGGTGGTTCTCAGTAGATAAGTAATCTCCCTGCGGGTTACTCCCTTCGCAACTCTCCGAATGTAAGCTAGGTCTTGAAAGACAACGAATGAGACACTCAAAATAGGCCGTTTTGTGTCTCATTTGTCTCATTTGCACACATTTAAGCCATATTTTGGGAGGTAAATGAGACACCTCAATTCCAACAAAACCGTCCCATTCCTCCCAAAACCGAACAGAAACCCAACACCAAAACAAGCCTTTTCGTGTTCGGATTGTTCGGTTTGCCAAAAATGTAACGTGCCCAAGATGCTCTTTGCGCGTTACATTTTATATCATTTCGGATATCCAGACCCCCGACCCACAATCCTCAAAATCGTCACTCGCCGGATCGCTCAAAAACCCTTACACTGCTTGATGTCAGGTGGCACTTAACCCACGTCGCCCGCCGGATGTCCGTTAAGGTGTCGGCTTACGATCAGCAGCCGATGACGAACTTCTTGCTCGTCTTGCTGCTCTTACCGCATGTGGGGTTTGTCCGCGTGATGACCAGCTCGACGGTCAAGCGCGGTCCGCTACGCCTATTTGACCAGGTGTTCAAGGCGACGCCGAGCTGTCGCAGAAGCACCTGTGTGGGACCTGGGGTGAGGGTTCTTAACTGCGTACGGCCCACAGGATTGTGCGCGCGTGGCTCACAACCGCTCCTACACAGGGTGCAGTAACTAATCCAGGCCTGTAAACCGTGCAGCACCTGCGATACACTGCCTCCATGATCGATGACGCTGCGGATCGAGACACCGAGCCCACATATCGTGGGGTCGTGCAGACGGGGAGTAAACGCGCGGCCGATTTAGGGTACCCGACCGCCAACATCACGCTCATCGACCCTACTCTCTCCGGTATCTATGTCGCGCGCGTGCAGGTTACCGATGACCAGAAATCATATATTGCTGCAACATTTGCCGACCAAAAGCGCGGGTTGCTCGAGGCACACCTCCTTGATTTCAAAGGAGATCTGTACGGTCGTGAGATAGAGGTAACCATTGTTGAAAAGATTCGCGATACACAAACATTTGAGACCAACACCGCGCTCTCTGAAGCGATCAGCAACGACATCAAGCGTGTACAATCCTTTTTTTCTCATTAGATATGTTCTCCGGCATCGTCGAAGCAAAAGCTCCCATACGCTCGATCCGCACGCGCGGGAAATGCATGCGCGTATCGATTGAAAAACCACGCGGCTGGAAACTCGGCACTGGCGAGAGCGTGAATGTGGACGGCATTTGTTCGACGGTAATCGCGCACACCGCGCACTCGTTTGATGTCGAGTACATACCGCAGACGCTCTCAAAGACCACTGCTGCGCAATTCGACCGCGCTAGCGTCGTCAACCTTGAACGTTCGCTCGTCTGGGGCGAGCGTGTCCACGGGCATTTCGTTGCCGGACATGTAGATGCGCGAGGGAAGATAGCACGAATGCAGAAGAAAGGCCGTTCCAAAGAAGTAACAATTTCCATTCCGCGCACGTTGCAAACATGTGTAGCGCCACGCGGATCAATCACCATCAACGGCGTTTCTCTCACCGTTGCCGAGGCTCGGAAAGGCGCTGCAGTGGTGGCGCTCGTCCCGCATACGCTGCAGAAAACGAATCTCGGAGACTTGAAATCGGGAGACCACGTCAACATCGAATGCGACCTTATGGCCCGCTACCGCCGCCAGCCCCGCGATGCTAGAGTAGGGCGGTATGCAACGCAAAGAACTCGCACGCACACAACCCGCCGGTAATGCCTCGACGCTGCGCATTGGTATCGCCGTCGCGCGATTTAACGAAGATATAACCGAAGCGCTCCTCAAAGGCGCCCGCGAAGCACTGAAGCGCTGGCGCGTCCAGGACACCAAAGTGCATGTTGCGCGGGTAAATGGAAGTTTTGAGTTGCCGTTTGCCGCACAGCGGCTCATCACGCGACACCACGTGAACGCAGTTGTCGCACTCGGCTGCATTATCAAAGGCGAGACAAGGCACGACGCATACCTTGCCGACGTCGTGTTCAATGGGCTCATGCAGGTAGCGCTTGAACACAGCACACCGATCGGACTCGGCGTTCTGACAACCGATAACCTACCGCAAGCCCGTGCCCGTGCGCGTGGCAGTGCGAATCACGGTACGCGTGCCGTCGAAGCGGCACTACAGGCGGCACTACTGAAGTAGCGATATGAAAACGCGCATCATGGTATTCGGGACGTTCGACATGATCCATACAGGGCATGAAGATATGTTTCGTCAGGCGCGCTCGCTCGCACCCGAGCCGTGGCTCATTGTTTCCGTCGCACGAGATGCAGTCGCGGAGCAGATCAAAGGTGCGCCGCCGCACATTCTAGAAGAAGCGCGTCGTACGGCGCTCGCCATGCATGGGTTGGTGGACGAGGCGGTCCTAGGCGACAAGGAAGGCTATATAGACCACATCGTGAAGGCCGCACCCGACATAATCGCGCTCGGCTACGATCAAGAAGGAGAATTTGTTGCGCACCTGGCACGCGATCTGGAGACGGCCAATTTGTGGACTGCAATCGTACGGCTCAAACCCTTTAGACCAGATATATACAAGACATCAAAAATCATGGAACGTGAAGTGAAAGATTGAGGATTGCGTCGGCGTATTATCTAGCGCTTGATGACCCCTCAAGCAGAAAATGACGCCCTCCGGGCGTCGTTTTCTTATATACTGTTCAGGTATGAAGTATCTTGGCATTGATTTTGGCACTAAGCGCGTGGGCGTTGCCGTTTCGGACGAGACTGGCGGGATTGCCTTTCCGCGCATTACTATTGAGAACGATGATTCGCTGATGACGCAGCTCGTACAGGTTATACATAAAGAAAAGATCGGCACGGTGGTGGTGGGAGACACGCGCGCGGCAAGTGGCGCGGCAAACAGCGCCTCGAGCGCAGCGGATTTGTTCATTGCAGAACTTACGCGTGTCGTCAGCGTGCCAGTCGAGCGGGGATTCGAAGCATGGAGTTCGGTAGAGGCATCGCGCTATGCGCCAAAAGGTCGTGCGCGCGATGACGCGTCCGCCGCAGCGATCATTTTGCAGCGATTTCTCGATACGCGAGCGGGGAAGTAGTATAGAGCCATGTCAGAAGAAATTACCTACGACGATTTTGCAAAGCTCGACATCCGCGTCGGCACGGTCATGGCGGCCGAGCGCGTACCGGAGACGGACAAGCTCATTAAGTGCACAATTGATTTCGGTGAATCCGACATACGTACGATCGTGTCGGGCATTGCGGAGTGGAAGGCACCTGAGGAATTGATAGGAATGCAGCTTCCGTACGTGTTTAACCTTGCGCCACGCATGCTGCGCGGGATCGAAAGCCAGGGCATGCTCCTTGCGCTTTCCGATGAGAGCGGACTCGCGCTTTTGGTGCCGGAGCGCGCCGTGCAAAAAGGAACGCGAGCGAGATAGGCCGCAAAAGAAACGCCGCAGTGCTATACTTTTTCACATGATGTGGTCTCTCAGTGCGTTTGAGCCGGAAATCGCTTCCGGTTCGCCGTCGCGCGCATCCGAAACAGAGCAGTCGTATGCCGAACGCTCGTGCGGCGTGCATATTTCCGACGCAGCGATCAAATGGTTGACACTCTCACGTGGGCAGCCGCGCGCGCGACGCGTGGAAGCATGGGGAGAAATGCCCCTACCTTCTGGCGTCGTGGAGCGCGGCGCAATCCACGATACTCGCGCGCTCTCTGCCGCACTGCGCGCGATCGCGCCGCACCTCGGCAAAGGTGCCTCCGTGCACGTTGCACTTCCGTCCGAGCCGGTATCGGTATTCGGCATGCAGATTCCGCGCGGCTCTTCACGTGCACAGACGGTCGCACTCGTCGAATTCGAATGTGCCCGCCATACCTCGCTTTCTCCCTCTGCCGTGCTCTATGCATTTGATCATATTCCGGCGCAGAGTGGTGACGAAACCGACGAGGTCGGCGTCGCATTATTCCCGCGTGAAATTTCCGAAAGTTACACGGCGGCGTTTGAGGCCGCCGGTATCGGACTTGCGTCGCTCGAACACGAGACAGGCGCTGCCGCACGCGCGGTCTATCCGCATGGGAGAGCGGCGTCCGCCATGTTTCTCGTCGACGTCGGTCGCACCCGCTGCCGTTTCGCGCTCGTCAAACACGAGGTTCCGATTTTTATGTCCACGATGTCGAGTGAAGGCGATGCGCAGTTTGAAGCACTCCCCGCTGAGATCGCGCATGTCTTGAGTTATTGGGATACGCGTCGCAACCAGCGCGGTGAACGAGTGATGTCGATAGGTGCGATCGTCTTGGTAGGTGAGAGTGCCGCACTCGAAGGATTATCCGAACACATCGCGCGGGAAACGCGTGTGCCAGTGGAACACGGCGATATCTGGCAGCGCATTGCGGATTTTAATGACTACATTCCGCCGATAGATCGCGATACGTCGCTTTCATTTGCCGTATGCGCAGGTCTCGCGTTGCGGGAGTTGTAATCTGAGATATTCTCCTAGCGTGCGCCCCCATAGCTCAATGGATAGAGCAACGCTCTTCTAAGGCGCTGATCTAGGTTCGACTCCTGGTGGGGGCATCACTGTGCAGCAACTTCTTTTCTTCGCACGATACAAAATGGCGTCATCTCATCGCTCTGGCCAAGCGGATTGTCGCGGAAGAGTTTTTGGATGAACTTCTCGGAAACGGCGCGCGATGACTTGCCGAGCGAAAAGGCGCCGCGATAGTTGGCGTCGAGAATAATGACATCATGACCCTTGAGCTTCGCACGCATGCGCCTTGCTTCTCCGCTCGGATTGTTCGGAGCGAGTTTTGCTGCGTGCGCGTACTCGAGAATGAGAAACGACATCGGACAGTCGATTGATTTGGCGCGCTTGCCGCAGAGGAGATAAAAGAGCCCGCGAATGCCGAACGGTCGGGTGAGCGCGGAGGCAAGTGCGGCAAAAAAGACGCGCGGATAACCAGCTTCTTCGATGAAGAGCTGCATCGCGAGCGTGGTACCGTGGCCGAACCCGTGGAAGTTACCAGAGCCGTAGTTGTTGCCGACATTGCGCGCAAGAAATCGTGCGAATCGCGAAGGATGGATATCGCCCATATCAACCACCCGACCTTGCGTGATGGTGAGCGCTTTTTCACTGACGAATACTAGATCGTCCGGCTTCAGATGCGGCAACACATACTCTTCCACAAGCGGGACAATATCCGTATCGTACATGGTGATGAGACGCGTCTTCACCGGCAGGCGCATATAGGTGACTCCGTCCACCTCGATTGCGAGTTGTTTACCCGGGTTTGCCACGAATTCACCTGATATGCGCGGTGCGGGGGGCATTGCGGGTGATGTACTCGGCATGCGCTCACCGCGGAATGCTGCGAAGAGCTGCTCCACGCCTTTGCGAATGAGCGCGCCCTCTTCTTTGATCGCTGCACGTGAATGAAGCAGCTCGGTCGCTTCTATATAGAGGATGTGAGCCTCGTCAATCGCGAGACGTGAGAAGGATACCTGAATATCCGGAGCGCCGTCCGCGCGTGCTTCCACTAGTACGCCGCCGCCGTCCTTAGGTGTGTACGCAATTGAAAAACCAGTCTGATCTTTCGCTTCCGTATAGAGTTGCGGCTTTTCCGCAGCGCGTGTTTTTGAAGAAAATTTGAATCGGGTGAGCGTCGACATGGCACGTGCATGGTATCACTGGAGCATAGGCTTCCCAAGAAGCCGTTGCTTCATCTTCGGCGGTAGGGTAGCGTTAGCAAGTCGCGCGCTTAGCTCAGTTGGTTAGAGCATCTCGTTTACACCGAGAGGGTCGGGGGTTCGAATCCCTCAGCGCGCACCAAGAGAGTAGAGAGTTCAGATTTTCCCAAATTTTCTTTGGCGGTCGCCAAAGAAAACCATTGATTTCTCGCAACGCCGCGCGCTTCGCGCGATTGTAGGGTAAGGCTCGAGCCGAAGATTTTTTGGAGGGAAGGTCGAAGACGCGGGATATATAACACTTGCCCCACCCGTCCCGTGCGCGTGTTATATGGGATTTATATTTTTCGCCGCTAACAAATCGGCGAAACTCCCTATTTAAATTCAAGTATTGCTACTCTCGTTAAAGGCCCTAGGTATCCAGTTTGAGGGAGTCCTATGGCTTTTTGAAATGCTTTCAGTGCCTTGTAGGTTAGAGGACCAAAAGTGAAAGTCTCTTTGCCCGGAGAGCCGGAGCCGGTCTTGGCAAGAACGAATCCATGCGAGTTGAGAAATTTTTGCAGAGTGCGTATACCCGCACCGATGTCCCATAGCTGACGATTTTTTAACAGCACGACCGGAGAGATAAAAGGTGTCGTAGTTGGAGCAGTCGTATTCGATGTCGTTTGCGGCACGTCAAGATACACCGCCGCGCCGTTGGGATAATCGATTTGGGGTCGCGAGGCAACATACCCTACTCCATGATACGTCCCTCCTGCACTGCCGATGAGACCGACAATAGGGCCGCCTCCACTAGCCACTGGACACGCGCTCGTTGTGAATGCCTGGTCAGCAGAAGTACTGGTACCTACAGCATTTGATGCTACCGCTTCGAAGTGATAGTTGGTGTTACAGGTGAGGCCTGAAATATTCTGGGTAAAAGCGCCGGCGGAGAAGCTGCCGGTAGAGGACGCGGTGGAACCATAATCGGCGGTAATGCCACCATAGTTGAATCCTTCGGAGGTAATGGTGGCGCTACCATCGGCAGTGATCGTACCGTTAAGGGTCGCGGTAGTCGAAGTCAGAGAGGACGCCGCCTGAACCGTAACCGTAGGTGCATTTTCCACGGTCACCATGGCCGACGCGGTTGACGTGCCATATGCACTACTACAGGAAACGGAGTATGTTGTGCTGGATGAGGGAGTAATGGTGGCCGACCCCGACGTAGCGGCACCAGTGGAAAAGTTTGACCCGATGCAGGAGTCTGCATCCGTCGAAGACCAAGAAAGTGTCGTCGGGAGACCCACATGCACAAACGATGGAGTAGCAATCAACAAAGCTTCGGGTAGATACTCATATGCTCCAGCATCTATTGCAGCTCCGCCCACCACTCGCGGCTCAGAAGTCAGAGGGTCAAAATACTGCTCGGTCGGTGTAAGGCTGACACCGTTCACCGACCCCACAGACACCCCCTGATCGATAGCCTGAGAAGTCGACTCGAGATGATAATCGTAGTTCGCCCCGTCAATGAAATTTGGGGTGCTTGTCGATACGTTGCCGCCATTAAGCATACCCCCTGATATGAGCGTCCCTCCTCCCACAAAAAAGTTATTTGATATGACAGTAGTCGGTGAACCCGCTGAGACACGAATGAAGGTGCCGGAGCCCAGATCATTCACGATTGTGTTATTCACCGCGTATAGTTGCTGCACCGGATTGGTAGCACCCTCCTCAGCATAGGTAATTATTGTATTGTTCTGTGCATTTGGACCTTTTTCAATGAGATTCCCTATAAGGTAGGTTTGCCCTCCGTTTGGTATATCGACATCATAACTACCCGTCCCCACAGACTCATCCATGATACGGTTATAAGCTATGTAATTTATCGAAGCCCGCGATTTAATCTCATGACCGATGAGTACATTGTGCGTATAGTTGTTCGTAAAGATGAGTGATGCAACATGGTTTAAATAGAGATTGTGTGCGTATCCAGTTCCACCTACGCCGTTGTGATTAAATTCGGTATGTTCGATAGTGATTGTAGAACTTGCATTGTCTCCTATGAGTATGCCTTCTTGGTTATCATGAAAATAACAATTCAGTATGGTCACATTGGTTCCGGTGTCTGCCTCAGCAAAAACGCCTGAGTCGTTTACAAAACTCCCTGATCCGCCTCGAGACGCTCCCGAGAACTCAATGTTTTCTATTGTGGTGTTGCTCCCTGTTATATTCCATAAGCCACGATTGTTGGTAAGACTGGAAGGTACGTAGTCTTGAAGTATGTGAGGCATACCGCCAACGCCCATAAGTGTGAGGTTATTGGCCGTAATCATTGTGTCAACGTTTGGAGCAAAATCATCTGTATACGTAGCCGGGTCTATGAGAATGGTGTCGCCATTCTGAGCCGCAGCAATGGCTTGACTAGGCATAGTGTAGAGCTCGCTCGGTCCGACTCGTAATATTCTCCCTGAAGCAGGGCTGGTCGGCGATATGTTTACTGTCGCACTGGCGGGATGAGAAATGCCTCCCGCGCCAACACAAGAAACGGAGTACGTGATTGTGGCGTTGACAGAAACGAACATGGCTCCCGAGGTCGCCATTCCCGTATCAAAATTCGCCCCTGAACAGGAAGTCGCATTTGTAGAATACCACGTGAGCGTAGTACTAGCTCCCGATACAATGGTCGTGGGACCAACCGCAATAACTGCGGTTGGCAAAGTAGATGCCGCGTGCGCCGAAGGTGCTGCCACACCCATACCCAAAAGTAGCAGTAAAAGTAGTACGAAGAGATATTTTTGTGCCGTCATGCCAAATTTCGTTTACCTACTTGTGAAAACAGCGCAATTTTTTCCACTCTATGCAATACATTGTCGGCTGGATTCAGCTGGAGAAAGTATACCAGCTTTCTCCGTCTACACAACGGAGCACGGGTTTGAGATTTTTTGCAGCGATGGTATAGTGCCGCGATTATGGCTATCAAAATGTCCCCGGTAGATATAGAGAAGCGCCGAACGCTCGACATTCGTCCGGGCGATACCGTTCGCGTCACGCAAAAAATCATTGAAAAGGGCAAGCAGCGCCAGCAGGCTTTTGAAGGGCTGGTCTTGGCTCGCAAACACGGTACCGAGGCCGGCGGTACATTCACGGTGCGCCGCGTTTCTTCAGGTGTCGGCGTGGAGAAAATTTTTCCGCTCTACTCCCCGATGATTGAAAGAATTGAGATTGTGAAGCGCAGCCGCGTACGCCGCGCGAAGCTCTATTTCATTCGAGAAAAAGTCGCGCGCGAAGCGCGCCGCCAGTTGCGCCGCACGCGCCTGATGGGTGGCGGCATGGCGTCGGAGGGGAAACTTGAAACCGCGGCGGAGGCCAATGTGCGCGAAGAAAGCGAGGCGGTCGCTGTTGGAGAAGAAGAAAAGAGTGAGTAATATTAGCTCGCTGCGCAGGTGGCGAAATTGGTAGACGTACTACCTTGAGGTGGTAGCGCCCGCAAGGGCATGGGGGTTCGAGTCCCCCCCTGCGCACTCGTGATACAAGCGTTTGGCAATGCGGTTCTCACCAATAGCAGACCGGCGATATTCCACTCCGACAACGGCAGCGAGTATCACGCGAAATCCTTCCGTGCCATACTCGTGAATCTTGGTGTTGCAATCTCACGGAGCAGGCCGGGATGTCCGTGGGAGAACGGATACCAGGAGTCCTTCTACAACCAATTCAAAGTCGATCTGGGTGATCCGAATCGCTTCGCAACGCTCGGCGAGTTTGTTGCTGAGATCTATCGCACCATCCACATCTACAACACCGTGCGTATCCACTCTGCACTCCGGATGTCTCCACAGCAATTTGCGCAGCTCCACGCGCCTGTTACACTGCAATCAATCGTTTAGAAAATGCCTCTAAAGAAAGGGGTACCCTGCACGGGGACAGAACGAAGGCCGCGAGCAGACTGTCCAATTGGGAGGCTAACGCCTCCTCTCGGACATACGGCTCCTTCCTGCCGCGCATTTCCATCTTAAAGAAGCCTGCTACCAGAGCGGTCATTCCCCCTATAAGCTCTCGTATGGTATCCAGACCTCTTATAGGGAGAACGTTCTCAAAGTCAGAGGATTCAACGTTGTGAGTTACCTGCTCGGTACCGTTGCAAATATACAAGTCCGCTGCACGCAAGTACCGCCGAGAGGAAGAGCACAAGAAACGTCTCAGGGGCATCTCCACCAGCACCCGTATTCGGGGCTCCTGGATACGCTACCGCAGGCGTCGTGGTCAACGTGGGAGTAGAAACGAACGGCGTCGGAACCACTGGAGTTACCGTCGCAGTCGACGCAAGTGTTGATACATGGGCCACTATGACGGGAGTTGATGTCGGTGTTGGCGTTGGTGCAACGATCGGAGCCGCACATGTTGCCGGGGCAATAGTGTTTGTGTCTAAGGTGACTGCCCCGTTGCGGGCTAATACTCCACCCTGAACGTTTGCACCAGTCGTCAGGGTAATGGACGTCAAAGCCAAGATGGTTCCTTTGAACATGGAGTTCGTTCCGAGCGTTGCAGAACTTCCCACTTGCCAGAAGACGTTACAGGCCTGAGTCCCGTTGATGAGGTTGACCGCACTTGCGGATGCGGTGGTTAACGACGATCCAATCTGGAAAATGAAAACTGCATTTGGGTTTCCTTGCGCGTCCAAAGTCAATGTTCCCGTCAGGCCGAGCGATGAGGCCGAATTGTATATACCTGGTGTCAACGTGGTGCCACCAAGATCGCCTGATACTGTCACGGCACCTGCTGTTTGCTGACTCGCTGTGTTATAGGCCGTGACTAGATCTGCCTCCGCTTGGGCCGCCGCCGTGTCAGTGATATGTTGCCCACCGCGCACTGTGCCTGGTGGAAAGCCGGTAACCGAGGTGCCCGGAGTTAAACCTAAAGACCCTCCGATGTCAGTGGGGCCGGTATTGGTTATGGTAGAACCAGCCAGAACGCCGAAAGTACCAGCCGTACCAAGATTTATCGAAGTCGCAGCGACAACCAGTCCCGCCGGACCAAGTGTAAACGCAACAGCTATCAGACCGACTGAGATCTGATTAAACATTTTCATACGTTAGTATTCTTTTATGGTTTGCTTGTAAGTATCCCGCTCTTCGAGATAGAGGCCGCTTCAGTGTGGGATGCATTACAAGACCGTTGTGTCGGTTTATTGCGGCACGCGAAAGAGCATGTACAAGGCACATCCGCCCTAGCACACACTCCATCTGAGAAGTGTCCTGAGAGACTCTTTTACGACCTCTTTTTGAGTTCGTTCATTTCCTTTTCCAATGTCCCGAGATGCGTCTCCAATTTCGCCGTCCTCTGTGCGAGCTGTGCGTCGAGATGTTCTGCGTGTCCCGCGAGCGTTTCGGCGACAAGCATCATGTCCGTCACGTCTTCCATAGCAAGGAGGATAATGGGTGGAAACAGTTGTGCGTCACCGCCCTCTTTAAAATGGATACGGCGTGCGTTCAGGATCATCACTTTACGCCCGATTGAGGGAAACTCATGGATGACCTCAAAACCTTTAAAAAAAGTATTCTGCGGCAGGATGTCTTCAAGGAGTTTGCGCAGCGCTGGAATATTCCACTGTCCGTTGCCCAATTCGTACACAACCTTATTTGCGGTGTCTTTTTGGTCGACTTGGAATGTTTGGTAGAACGACTCATTGGCCGCCATCACGCGAAGGTCTTTATCGAGTATGACGATTGGCTCCCGAACGACATCAATAACCGTTTTAATGTATCGCCAGCTTTCTCCCCACACACGCAAGGCAATATCGGCACCAACGAGTTGAGGAGTCTGCCCCGCTATCTTTTTCTTTTTTGCCATAATGGTGTAGAGCCGTGAGAGAACTCCTTCTATTACGGGGATAGCACCCTTTCTCAAGACCATGCTATGCTGAAGGCGAGGCACTCCCTCCTCCTGCGACACCAGCGAAGTTTTGGTGTATGTAATAGAAAACCGGTGAGTCCGGCTCCACCTATGATGATGACCCCCACCCAGAGAACAGCTCGCCAAGCGGTACTGTCCGTGGCCCATGACGATTACGAAAAAGCGTTGAACGCATACGCTCGCTTTAAGGTGAGTGATCGAGCCATGGGTGAAGACTTAGTGCAAGATACCTTCGTGAAGACATGGCATTACCTTGCAAAGGGGGGGGGGAGATCCACATGATGCGGTCGTTCTTGTATCACGTACTTAATAATCTCATCGTGGATGAGTACCGAAAGCGCAAGACAAGTTCGCTTGATGTGTTGCTCGAAAAGGGATACGAACCGAGCTTCGATAACTCCAAAAGTCTTTTTGATCGCTTGGATGGCAAGGCCGCACTTCTTTTAATACAACGCCTCCCACTTACGTATCAAAAAACAATGCGCATGCGGTACGTGCAAGATCTCTCGCTCAAGGAAATGTCGCTTGTCACCGGACAGCCAAAAAACACTCTCGCCGTGCAGCTGCATCGCGGAACCCAGAAATTAAAAGTGCTGTACGGCTGCGCCTGATCGGACAAGCTCTCGAGCTCAAAACGCCTCAAACACAATTGGCCTAAACACATTTGGTTTTTTTGAATGTATGCTGTGAGGCATGAGGGGGGCAGTATCAACCAGTTAAGATTTGCTGTGCCGGCTTGCTATTATGAGGAGATGGTATTCTTCACCGGCAAAGGAGACGGGGGAACGACAAAGTTGTTCGACACGCCAAGCGGGCAACGAGTGACTAAAACATCGCCTATTTTCGAGGCGCTCGGCATGCTCGATGAACTCAACTGTCTCACAGGCTGGTGCAAGGCCGGATGCCCGAAAGATTTTGCCGCGGAAGGGCAGCTGGGCATGACGATTTTGCGCGATGTGCAGGATCATCTCTTTACGATCCAAGCAGAAATTGCAGGCGCGGAGAAAGCAGTGCCGCAGCGATCCGTGGAGCGGCTCGGCGAATTAATCAAGGCAATTGAGGCGTCCCTGCCGCCGGTCACCACGTTTCTCGTGCCAGGTGCCACTGAATTTTCCGCGCGGCTTGATATTGCGCGCGCAGTCTCACGCAGGGCAGAGCGGCGGCTCGTCGGACTGCATGAGTCGGGAGAACGATCAGTCTCCGCTTCAAGCCGCGCGTATGCCAACCGTCTCTCTTCGCTTTTTTATGCTCTCGCGCGCCTCGCGAATGCACTCGCGGGCGCCGAAGAGACGTCGCCGAAGTACAAGGCATGAGACGCTATTTGCCGAAAAACACCGAGCAGCTCCTCCACTGGTACGAGCGCTACATTTCTCCGCTCGGTCTGATTGCCGGATTTCTTTCCGACAATTTTTTCCTCCTGAAGCGCGTCGATCTTTTGCGAACCAACCTTCTCCTATTTGCATACCTTGTGATCGCTGCAGTCGGCATCACGCTCATCAATGCAATTGAAGCAGAGAAACTGCGTGCGAAATGGGCAGTCGTGTCAGCTCCCTTTATCCCGGTCGTTATGCAGTTCTGTTTTGGCGGCCTTTTCTCCGGCTACCTCTCGCTCTACAGTAGGAGTGCGTCGCTCGCCGTTTCGTGGATTTTCGTAATCGCCCTCGCGGTTCTCCTCCTGGCCAATGAACGCTTCACGAGATTCTACGTACGTTTTGCGGTTCAGATTGGTCTCTATTTTTTCGCTCTGTTCTCATTCCTTGAGTTTTTCTTGCCCGTGGTTTTCCACCAAATCGGTCCGTGGATGTTCGTGGCCGCTGGAGCAGTATCGCTCGCGCTCATTGCCGGGTTTATTTACGTGCTTGCACGGCTTGCACCGCAACGCTTTCGCGAAAGCCGCACGCATGCGCTTGCGGGCGTCTGCGCCATTTTCGTCGTCTTCAACGTGTTGTATTTTGCAAATGCGATCCCGCCTTTGCCGCTCGCGCTCAAAGATGCGGGCGTCTATCACTCCGTTCTCCATTTACCCGATGGCACCTACCAGCTCGAAGGCGAAGCAGTGCCGTGGTATCTCTCATTTTTGCGCTACAACACCGTCTTTCATCAAACAGCGAATAGCCGGGTGTATGTGTATGCCTCCGTGTTTGCGCCGAGCGGGCTCTCCACCGAAGTGTTGCATCAATGGCAATACTACGATGCCGTTTCGAAACAGTGGGTCACGACCGACACCATCTCATATCCGATCTATGGCGGACGTGATGGCGGCTACCAGGGGTATTCGTACAAGGGCCAGCTCACTCCCGGTCCCTGGCGCGTGAACGTCATTACGCAATACGGACAGTTGATCGGACAGATTTCCTTCACGGTCGTGGACGCAAGCTCGACACCGCCCCTGGTCGAGACGACGTACTAACACGCAAAGGCGTTCGCATCTCTCGCTCGATTTTGCTATAACTCACCGTGTACGCATGGCGGTCGTGGTGTAAAGGTTAACACTGGAGCTTGTGGAGCTCTCGATCAGGGTTCGATTCCCTGCGATCGCCCAAAGTAGAGCTTAATTGAACCGTTGGTTCAGGTGCGCCCCTCTGACCAAAATTTTCAGCACATATTTATGAGGCATCCTCTCAGTGGCTTCCAGTTGAGTCGATCTGAACATGTAGTTAATAGAGGGGCAGGAAAGCGAAGAATCACATCCAACATCTCTTTCACACACTCGGCCCAATGTATGGGGAGATGTATACTGCTCGGAAATGGACATTACGCTCATCATCCCCGCGTACAACGAAGAACACTACATCGGCGCGACACTTGCAGCGGCGCAAAAAGCGGGGAAGGGACGATTCAAGGAGATCATGGTGGTGGATAATGCATCAACCGACAACACGGCGGAAGTAGCCCGGCAAAACGGAGCACGCGTCATATTCCAATCCCAAAAAGGCCTTACGCACGCGCGTCAGGCAGGTTACGAATCGGTCTCGTCTGAATTGATTGCCTTCATTGATGCTGACACACTCATCACCGCACAGTGGCTCGACATCGCCGAGCGCGTGTTTACCGAGCGCGATGATGCGGTGTCGATCTCCGGACCGAGACAGTACTTCGGCACCACATGGTGGCGCTGCTGGATATTGAACGCCATGTGGGGCATGGCGCCGATTGCGTACCGCGCGGTCGGCTGTATGCTCTTGGGTGGGAATTTCATCGTGCGGCGCAGTGCAATCAGGCAGATCGGCGGCTTCGATACGCAGATCGAATTTTATGGAGAAGACACCGATCTCGCACGGAGGCTCTCAAAAATAGGGAAGACCATCTTCCGCATGGATTTCGTGGTACATGCATCCGCACGTCGCTTCGATGTGGAGGGGATCTTCAAGCCGAATCTAGTGTATGCGCTCAACTATCTCTGGCCAATCCTCTTCCATAAGCCTTTCACACATGAGTATCACGATGTACGCTAGAGCACTATGCATGTAACCGCGCGTGCAAGTTTCGTCGTATTTTTCTTCTCCCTCCTCGCGCTGTGGGCGTTCGCCTACCTTGCACCCGAGACGCCGGAACTTTTGCCCCACGCGCTTTTCTTCGCGGCCTTGATCACCAATACGTTTTTCTCAGTTCGATTCTGGTCTCAGCTCCAACCAAAACATATTTCCCAGGGACTGATCGACACCGCGCTCGTTGTAAGCTACGCAGCGCTTGCGCTTTCGATCGGGCGTCCGGGATTATTCGCTCTTTCCGCACTCTTCCTCTTTATTCTTGCACCCGTAAAATACGTGCTTATGCTCGGTGAGCTTCCGCATACGGCGGTCATCCGCAGAAAAGTCGTTATTGATCTCATGGGAACCGCAAGTTGCGCCGTGTTACTCCTCCTCATATTTCTCGGCTATTCACTCCTCGGCGCGTGGCTTTTCGCCGGATTGTTTTTGATCGCCAATATTTATTTGTTGATCATCAATCCGATGTATCGGTTGTAAAGTATAAAAAGCGAGAGCCGGGCGCGAAGTGTTGCGCCCGGCCCCGTTTCCGATGTCGATCCTCAGTTGATCAGGAGCCAAAAGCCCAGGAAAAGCGACGCCGCCGTGAGCGCTCCCAGAACGACGCCCTTGAGCCCGCGAAGCGGCATTTTCTCCGGGGCATGATCTGGGTGCCATACCGCGAGTGGCCAATGCGTTCCTGTGATCAGATGCGCAATCACGATTGCCAGGATGCCGAAGAACATCCGGACAGTCATTTCATGCCAGTATAGGGCGCTGCCGAGCAGCATCAGCATGATGCCGATCTCCACACTCATGTGTTGGATATGGATGATGCCGGCTGCGTTGGGCCTGCCATCCTGCGACCACGCATCCGATGAGCCGGCACCTCGCGACCAGGCCGTCTGAAGTTTGTTGCTGATGTATCCGCCGAAGATGAGACAGCCGACGAGTTCGAATCCGCGGCCTTGCCATAAGGGCCATAGTTTCGCCGTCGCCCAGGCGAGCACCGGATGGACAACGAAAAGAACGCTCCAGAATCCGAAGTGCGTCACCCACGATATGCCGTGACGGATCCCCCTGCGCTTGAGCATCTGTCCGGGCGTTGCCTTTCCGTCGAGGAACGCAGCACAAAGGCCCCAGCCCCAGAATGCGTCGAGGATCAGCAGCGTCACCCAGAACACTGGGTTGAGCAAAAATGGCGTTGTCGACACGTCACACCTCCCTTTCAAGCGGGATTATTCCCTAGAGCGGACTATGCATCAAAAAAATACTCTCGTCAATTTTGCTCGTGGCGAATTCAACTCCGAAGTGCACCACTCCAGACTTCTAAAGGCGCCCTCCATTTGAGCCGCTTTCGCGGTCTCGTGTTCAAAGCATACTCCACCGCAGCGATTTCTTCTGCCGACACCGCACGAAAGTCAGTCTTCTTGGGCAGGTAGTCTCGTACGAGTCCGTTGGTGTTCTCGTTCGTGCCGCGTTCCCATGAGTGATACGGATGCGCGAAGAAACACGATGCTCCGATTTCATTTTCAATATCTTTCCACCGCTGGTTCTCGGCCCCGTTGTCGAACGTGATCGTGTGTACGAGTCTTCCTGAGAGTCGGCGATTCACAACGGCCGCGGTTGCCAACGATGTCTTGTTCTCCAGCTTCGTGAGATGCAGAAGTCCGGTCTTTCTCTCGACAAGCGAATTGAGTCCCGGCGCATGATCTTTCGATTCGATGGAGTCGGACTCCCAATCTCCGATGCGTGACCTCTTCTCGACGATCGTTGGCCGGTCATCGATGCACGGTCCCCGTGGCGTGACTGAGCGCTGGCAGCGCCGTGCCCCATGCGGAACTCTGCGCTTTCGCCTGTGCCGCAGGAATGGTCGGAGATCCGCGTGCCCTTTCTTCGGGTACCCATTCTTGATCGGTGCGTATATGAATTAGTATATGGCTTCCGGCGAGATCGAACCGATGCCGTCCTTTTTCATCCGTCCGGCGATCTGTTCCGGTGACCAGCGCAGCTTCAGATGTTCGATGACATACGAACGGATGCGCTTGCTCTTGAGTCGCTCCACTCGCCCACGGCACTTCCGCCTCGACAGCGCTCGCTCCTCGGCCCGACGGGAGTTGTATCGGAATGATCGAACGGGAACGACACGCTTGAGCTCGCGAACGACCGATGAGTGGGAGCGTCCAAGTCTTCTCGCAATGGAACGGA
>VFSW01004313.1_pt1 | contig 21232 bp, 28 predicted proteins | sample 5358111 | NCBI WGS metagenome assembly VFSW01 (sample SAMN11554181, study PRJNA540505) | mine drainage metagenome | isolation source: sediment from site ElyBrook_90M | place: USA: Ely Copper Mine, Vershire, VT | collected 2017
TCAGGGTTTCCGGCCCTATTGCTCAGGCTGCGGACAGCATCGCTCCGGTTACGATCGGCTGCCAGAGCGGACCTTTGGAATTTATGAATTTATTCGGTTCTGGGACTTCACGGTCTTCATTCGCTGTGCTCGCCGACGCGTTGACTGCAAACAGTGCGGGATCGTGGCCAAGCTTCTACCGTGGACCGAAGGCAACCATCATCTCACCACCACCTATATGAAGTTTCTCGCCACCTGGGCGCGCAAACTCTCGTGGCTCGAGGTCTCCCAACAGTTTCGGACCTCCTGGGACCGCGTGTATCGCTCGGTGGAATGGATCGTGCAGTGAGGGCTTACACTGAGCGCATTGGGCCCTGTCGGTGCCATCGGGGTCGATGAGATCGCCTTATAGCCGGGGGCATCAATACCTGACTCGGGTCTACCAGATCGAGGCGGGCATGGTACGCCTCCTGTGGGTGGCAAGGAACGCACTGTGCAGACCTGCGAGGGGTTCTTCTCTAGGTTGGGCCAGGAGGCCTGCGCCGGGGTCGCGTTCGTCTGCTCGGATATGTAGCGACTCTATATCCGAGCGATTCGGGAACGCTGTTCGCAGGCTGTGCATATTCTCGATCGCTTCCACATCGTCGCCAAGACGAATGATGCCTCGGATGACGTCCGCGCCGAGGAGGCCCGAGCACTCGCCCGCGATGGCAAGGAGTCCATCCTCAAGAAATCCCGTTGGTGCATTCTCAAGCGCCCGGAGCATCTTACCTTCACCCAGAAGAGGCGATTCAAAGGGCGGTTGCGTTATAACCCCATAAGCGTTCGCGCCTACCTGCTGAAGGAAGACTTCCAGCAGTTTTGGGAGCACTTCTCACCGACCCGGGGCCGGCAAGTTCCTCGATGCCTGGTGTACCGCAGCCCTCCGCTCACGCATCGCGCCCATGAAGAAGATTACCCGTATGTGCCAGCGGCACCGGCCGCTCATCTTGAACTGGTTCAGGGCCAGAGGCCGGATCTCGAACGGCGTCGTCGAGGGCATGAACAACAAGGCCAAACTGACCATCAGAAAATGTATAGTTTCCGATTCCTGGAGATCTTGAGGATGGCTTTATTGTATACCTTGGGCAAGCTTCCCGAACCAGACCTAACCCACCAATTCCGCTGAGGAGCTAGTGCCATGGATCCTAGTGCGGTTGCGGCTTTTACGGCCTTCTGCCCGGCGGCAAGCAGCGTCTTCGTTCCGGGCAGATGGGATCGGCACCAAAGGACGCAGATTGCGCCTATCTTTTGGAGGTTTTCCAAGGTAGAATCCGCCATTTTTCGTGGCCTCAGCGCCTGATTCCTTGGCGGTGGCCGGTGTTGGTCTAACCCTACGAGAGGAACCGTACAGCATGGTTACAATCCGCCTGGCGCGTCGTGGCGCCAACAAACGCCCATTTTACTCCATCATCGTATCCGACCGCCGGCGCGCGCCGAACGGTGACAGCATCGAGCACATCGGGTTTTACAACCCGCTGGCGACGCCGAACGAGGAGCGCCTGCGCGTCAATATGGAGCGCTACCAGTACTGGCTGAGCAAGGGCGCAAAGGCTTCCGACCGTGTCGCCAGCCTGGTGGGGCAGAGCAAGGTCTCTTCTTAAAAGGTTTCATGATCGACCGGGCGCCGCCTGAAGCTGCGGATAGCGACCTGGTCGTCATGGGCCGTGTTAGTGGTGTATTCGGTGTGCGCGGCTGGGTGAAAATCAGGTCGTATACACGCGAGCGTGCAAGCATTCTTGACTATGATCGTTGGATGGTGCGACTCGAGGATGGGTGGCGCGATTTCGGTCTGGCCGAGGGCCGCGTCCACGGTGCAGGTCTAGTCGCACGGCTGGAGGGGGTTGCAGAACGCGATGCGGCCGCGGCCCTGGTTGGGGCCGACATCGCTGTGCCCAAGTCGCAGCTGCCGGTCCTGGAGGGCAGTGAGTACTACTGGGCGCAGCTGGAAGGCATGAAGGTCGTCAATGCTCAGGGGATTGAGCTCGGCATGGTGAGCAATCTGTTCGAGACCGGGGCAAACGACGTGATGGTCGTAGTCGGTGAACGTGAACGTCTGATTCCCTTCGTACGCGGTGTCGTACAGAAGATTGACCTTGCCGGCGGCACGATGTGCGTCGACTGGGACGCGGATTTCTGACGGTGGTCGATGCCGGGCGGGGTGGTATGAAGATCGATGTCATCAGCATCTTCCCGCCCATGTTCGAGGCGCTTACCGCTTACGGCGTGACGGGGCGGGCGATCGAGAACGGTCTGCTGGGCGTGAGGGTGTTGAACCCGCGCGATTATGCGACGAACCGTCATCGGTTGGTGGATGACCGCCCTTACGGCGGTGGGCCGGGCATGGTTATGCGGCCGGAGCCGCTTGCGGCCGCGATCACGGCGGCACGGTCTGGGAATCTTGACGCGAGCGTCGTTTATCTCTCGCCCAAGGGACGACGTCTGGATCAGTCCGGTGTTCTGGAGCTTTCCGCGCGTAGCGGGCTGATCCTGGTGGCGGGCAGGTACGAAGGTGTGGACCAGCGCGTGCTCGATGCGGACGTGGACGAGGAGTGGTCAATCGGTGACTACGTGCTGTCGGGTGGCGAGCTCGCAGCGATGGTGCTGATCGATGCAGTCGCGCGCCAGCTGCCGGGTGTCCTCGGACATGAGCAGTCGGCGCAACAGGATTCGTTTGCGGCCGGGCTTCTTGAAAGCGGGCACTACACTCGGCCCGAGGTCTATGCCGGGCGCGCGGTGCCGCAGGTGCTGCTGTCGGGTGACCATGAACAGATCCGGCGCTGGCGCCTCAAGCAGGCCCTAGGCCAGACCTGGTTAAGGCGCCCGGATTTACTGGAGCGACTGCAGTTGGACGATGAACAGTGGCGACTGCTGGAGGAATTCCGGCGGGAGCATGGTGGCAACGCGGGTTAACAAGGCGAAGTAAATCGGGAGCGATATCATGAGCAAGATCATAGACGAGTTGGAAGCGCGGCAGCGCAGCCGCGAGTTTCCGGATTTCGTGCCGGGAGACACAGTGGTGGTGCACGTGAAGGTGGTTGAAGGCGAACGTGAGCGTCTCCAGGCCTTCGAGGGCGTGGTGATCGGTCGCCGCAACCGCGGCGCGAACTCATCATTCACCGTGCGCAAGATGTCCTACGGCGAAGGCGTAGAGCGGGTGTTCCCCCTGTACAGCCCGGCGGTTGCCAAAGTGGAAGTGAAGCGTAAAGGCGATGTGCGCCGCGCCAAGCTCTATTATCTGCGCGAACTCACGGGCAAAGCCGCACGCATTACCGAGAAAGTCTGAACCCGAGGACGCGCCCCGGCTATGCATGTCGGGTCATCAACTGATCGGGTGTCAGGCCAACGGACTGGCACCCATTTTTTTTTGCAGCAGCAATCTGACATCCGTTATCGCCCCCCCGTGAAGGTGTGCGTCGCCGCGCGCAGAATTCTACTGTGGTCGCTGATTGTGCTGGTGTGGCTCTTGCCGGCGGCTTCCGCTGCGAAACTGCAGCGCGTTGCGGCGCTTGTCAGGGGCGGTGCCATCGGCCTGGCTGTGCGCTTGATAGACCGGGATCAGCCACCGCCGCAGGATACTGCCCGGTGGATGGCGTGGGAGAAAGAGCGGTATGCGGCGTACGCCGAACGCCAGGACTGGAATGCGATGTCGCAGCGTGCCTGCAAGCTGCCCGCCGGCCTTCCGGACGATTTCGTGCAGTGGACGCTGACCGAGGCGGCCGCAGCGCAGCTTGCCGCCCATGACGGCGCCGGCGCGCGGCTGTTCCTGCGGCGCCTGCTTTGGCAGGAGCGGGGAACGACGGAGGCGCTCTCCCGGTGGCGCCGGATGGTCATCCGGTCCTACCTTGTGGACAATGATCTAGCCGACGCCGAGACCGCGGTGCTGCGTTACGAGCAGGATTTCGATGTCCATAGCGACAGCTGGAGCGTGTTGCGCGGAACGATTCTGTTGCGGCTGGGCCGCAACCGTTCAGCAACGTCGGCGCTGGCTGGCGTGCGGACGTACGAGGGGCGTCTGCTGTTGCTGTTGGCCGGACTGCGCAGCGGTGACTATGAGCCGGCGCGGGTTCTGGCGCGCGCGCTGGATCTCGTGCGCGAAACGGCCAAAAGACCGATGCTTCAACGCCAGGCATGGATTCTGGCAGCCTATGCCGCAGAGCGTGCCGGCAACGCGCCGCAGCATCTTTCCTCGCTGGAACATGCCCTTAACTTCCCGCGCAAGACCGGCGCCGATGATCCACTGTTTCGTGTCAGTTCTGACGACCTCTGGAACGGCTACGACAAAGTGGCGAACAGTATCGGCAACAAGTCGCGCCTTCTCATTGGGGACGATGCCGCGTGGCTTGGCAAGGCTGCGGTGTACGGGTGCGATTATGTGCCTTATGCGCGTGCCCTGTATGCGTTTCTTGCGTTCCACGCAAGCGACCCAAAGACGCGGCAGCTGGCGCAGGAACGGCTTGCTGTTTCGCTTTATACGGATCGAGACGACAGGGTGGTGCGGGCCCTGTTTACCCACTCGGAGCGTTTCGCATCCCTTGACCGCGTTCCGGACCAGGTTCGCTACCTCCTCGTTGACCACGCCATTGCGGACGACAACATTTCATTTGCTGGTCGGGTAATGCAAAGCCTCAAAGATCCGCCGCCCGGTGAGAATGCCGATGAGTGGGCGCTGCGGCGAGCGCGGGTGCTGATCTACGCGGGTAACTTTCAGGCCGGTCTCGGGCTGCTGAGTGGCATACTCGACAAAAAAGCGGTGCTGGACGATCATTTTGTGCGGCACTTTCTGCAGGTGATCTTCGAATTGCAGACGGCTGGCGAGAACCGGGAGGCCGGGAGTCTTCTTAAAACCCTGTTCCCGCTGGTGAAGAGCCCGGAAATCCGGCGCCAGATCCTGTTCTGGATGGCAGACTCGGATAAGGCGCGCGGGATGTACACCAGCGCCGCGGAGCTTTATCTTCGATCCGCGACCTATGATGGTAACGCTGCCGCCGGCGATATGTGGGGCCAGACTGCGCGCTATAACGCGGCCGATGCCCTGGCGAAGGCGGGGTTGATCGTGGATGCGCGCAGCGTCTACGGGCGCCTGCTGCGGTTTACACACAATCCGGACCGTCGTGCCGCAATTGAACACAGGATGCAGCAACTATGGTTGCTCGAATCAAAGGCTTCCACGCCGTGATACCAGCGCCCTTCGGTGCGCTCGGCGTCATCGTCGAGGATGCGCTGGTGTCGATCGATCTCCTTCACGGTTCGGTACCGCGTAGAACCCCGTCGAGCGCGCTTGCGCGCGAAGTTTGCGCGCAACTGCGTGCCTATTTGCGAAATTCCAGGCACGTCTTTGATCTGCCGCTGGCGTCTGCTGGCAGCTCGTATCAGCAGCGCGTGCGGCGCGCGCTGCTGCGTGTTCCTCCCGGCACCGTCGTGACCTATGGCTCGTTGGCTCACCAGCTGCAAAGTGGTGCCCGCGCCGTCGGTGCGGCGTGCCGCGCGAACCCTGTGCCGATCGTCGTTCCATGCCACCGCGTAGTGGCGCGCAACGGCATGGGCGGTTTCATGGGGAAGGGCGATGGCAGCGCGCTGGTGATAAAGCGCTGGTTGCTTACTCATGAACGGGTCTGAGACCGGCGCGCTCCACGATATTGCGGTGATCGAACGGTTCTTGGACTCACTATGGACCGAATGCGGTTTAAGCACGAACACGCTTTGCGCCTATCGCAGCGACCTGCAGGCCTACGCGTGCTGGCTTCACGGCCGTGATCTGGCGTTCGGGGCCGCGGCGCGCGTGGACCTGCAGGCCTACCTGACGCATTGCTTCAATGCCGGCGCGAAACCGCGCACGACGGCACGCCTGCTTTCCAGCATCCGGCGCTTGTACCGCTATCTGCTGCGTGAAGGCCTGGTGCAGGAAGATCCAGCAGATCTTATTGAAAGTCCGAGGCTCGGACGTCCGTTGCCCAAATCGCTGACCGAAGAACAGGTGGGGAGACTTCTGGCATCGCCGGACACAGCCACTGTTTTGGGGCTGCGTGATCGCGCGATGCTCGAAACGCTTTATGCCACAGGGTTGCGCGTGTCCGAGCTGGTGGGGCTGACCCTGTCCCAGGTGAATCTCGACGCGGGCGTCGTAAGGGTTGTCGGCAAGGGCGACAAGGAGCGGCTGGTTCCGCTCGGAGAAGAGGCGGTCGCGTGGCTGGACGGTTTTCTCGAGGACGGGCGCAGTCCGCTTGTCCGTGGGAACGATACCGACGCTGTGTTTCCCACATCGCGCGGCGCGGCCATGACGCGGCAGGCATTCTGGCACAATATAAAACGCTACGCGCACGCCGCCGGAATCGGCGGGAACCTCTCGCCCCACACTCTGCGCCATGCCTTCGCGACCCACCTGATCAATCATGGTGCGGATCTGCGCGTGGTGCAGATGTTGCTTGGCCACGCGGATCTCTCGACCACCCAAATCTATATCGAGGTTGCGCGCGAACGGCTGAAGAACCTGCACGCGCGCCATCATCCGCGCGGATGATGTTTCCAGGCGTCAGACTCGCGGCAGTGGAGTGCCGCGAAAAGCACTGTTCAGCGTCGCAGATTTTTCAGGTGACGGCGAAGGTACCAGACAACTGCGGCGAACAGGGCGAGGCCGATGAGCGCTTCGAAACGGTGGAAATAGGGGGCGAGTGTATCCCAGTGACCACCAAGCTTCATGCCTATCCACGCCAGTCCCAGGCTCCAGATGAAGGAACCGGCGAACGTGTACAGGTTGAAGCGCCATATCTCCATGCGGCTGATCCCGGCGGGCAAAGCTATGAAGGTACGGATCACCGGCAGTAACCGTCCTAGAAAGATCGTGATATCCCCATGCCGTCGGAACCAGCGGTCGGCGAGATCCAGGTCGTGGTGTGAAAACAGGACGTATCGTCCGTATCGCTCCACCAGCGGACGCCCTCCCAGCGCGCCAAGGTAGTACGCGCCGAGCGAGCCGATCTGGCAGCCGATTGCGCCAGCGAACGCGACGGCCCACAAGTTCATGGCGCCTGTACTCACGAGATAGCCGGCAAACGGCATGATGATTTCCGAGGGCAGCGGGATGCAGGCGCTTTCCAGAGCCATGAGGAGAATGATTCCGCCGTAACCCAGCTGGGATATGGTACCAATGACGAATGTCGCCAGCAGCGTTATGATTTTTGCGATCATGAAAAAATTTTCCTAAGAAATGTCAGGCCGTGAACCTGAAAAGGGGTGAACGGCGTCCGGGACGCCCGGCGCTGGAAACTGTCAGAGGTCCGATCGGGTCCTCCGCAAATGCGGCGGTGAGCGCCTCCAGCCGGGCGGTTCGATCCATTCGGCAGCCGTTCGTGGTCTAGCCGAATCGCAACGGCTGGCCGATGGCATTTTCGCGAATGCGGCCCTGATCAAATACCACGCGGCCGGCGACCACGGTGTAATCCGGCCAGCCGACCAGTTCGCGGCCTGCGTAGGGGGACCAGCCGGCGCGCGAAAACAGATCTTCGTTGCGTACCGGGCGGGCATGTTCAAGGTCCACCAGGGTGAGATCTGCATCCCAACCCTCGGCGATCTTGCCCTTGTTCGGAATTCGGTAGGCCTGCGCCGGGCCGTAGCTCATCCAGCGTTGGATCTCGGCCAGCGTGCAGCGCCCGGAGGACATTTCCGTAAGCATGAGTGGAAGCGAGGTTTCGACCCCTGGCATGCCAGAAGGTGACTGCGGGTACGGACGGCGTTTCTCCTGGAGAGTATGAGGCGCGTGGTCGGTAGCAATGAAGTCAATGACACCGTCGTGCAAGCCGGCCCACAGCGCGGCGTTATCCCGGGCGGTGCGTATCGGCGGATTCATCTGTACCAGGGTGCCCTGGCGTGCATAGTCTTCGACATTGAGGAGCAGGTGGTTGGGAATCGCCTCCGCCGTAACCCACGGGGGCTTGTCGCGGCGCAGCAGGTCGACCTCCTCATGCGTGGATAGATGCAGAATGTGCAGGCGCCGGCGGTATTTCTTGGACAGCGCCAGGGCCAGTTCAGTGGCTTGCAGCGCGCACTTATTGTCGCGAATTTCGGAATGGGCAGCCACGTCTGTGCGGCCGGCAAACTGCACTTTACGCGCGCGGATGCGCGCCTCGTCCTCCGCGTGCACTGCAATCAGGCGTTCGCCGGTGGCGAAGATGCGTTCCAGATCCCGCGGGTCGTTGACCAGCAGGGTGCCGGTGCTTGCACCCATGAAAACCTTGATGCCGCAGACCGGTGAGGCACGGTTGATCTCTTCGAGGTTATCCGGTGTTGCGCCGATGAAGAAGCCGTAGTTCACCACGCACTTGCGAGCGGCGCGCGCGAACTTGTCGTCGAGTGCCTGTTGGCTCGTGGTCGGTGGGTCGGTATTGGGCATTTCGAGGAAGCTCGTCACGCCGCCACGAGCTGCAGCGCGCGAGCCGCTCCCCAGATCTTCCTTGTGTTCGGAGCCCGGTTCGCGGAAATGGACCTGCGGATCGATGACCCCAGGCAAGAGCAGCCGGCCGGCGGCATCTATGTTCTCCCTGCCCGTGACGTCGATCGTCGCGGCGATGCGCGAAATGCGCCCATCCTCGCAGGCGAGGTCAGCGGCGATGGTGCTGCCGTCAGTCTGGGCGATGGTGGCGTTTCGGATGACGAGGTCGTACAAGCGGAGTCTCCAGCAACAAAAAAAAGGGGACGGCCGTCCCCCATTTTGCCCGGCGGCCGGATGCGCGGACGCCTCAGCCCATCTGCTTTTCGCGAATTTCGTCGAGCGTCTTGCAGTCGATGCACAGAGCCGCGGTCGGACGCGCTTCGAGGCGCTGCACTCCGATTTCGACGCCGCAGGTTTCGCAGTATCCATAGTCGCCAGTATCGATCTTGCTCAGGGCTTCCTCAATTTTTTTGATGAGCTTGCGCTCGCGGTCACGATTGCGCAATTCCAGCGACATATCCGTTTCCTGGCTAGCGCGATCATTCGGGTCCGGGTGGTTGGCGGTCTCGTCCTGCATGCTATGCACCGTGCGCGAAACCTCTTCCAGCAGCTCGTTCTTCCAGGCGTTGAGGATTGCGTGGAAGTGCTCGACCTGCTTCTTGTTCATGTACTTCTCGCCCTTTTTTTCCACATACGGTTTGATCCCGTGGATAAGGACGGCGGAAGAAAGTTCCTTTTTTTTGCGTACCGACATCGTCGCTCCTGCCAAAATCGATCTGGTGGCCAAAAATCAAGCGCGCATCTATATCAGAAAAGGGGGGTTGGGCGCAAGGATTGCGGTGCAAAAAGTGCGCCATGCCGAGGCGGTGGGGAAATAAGGTAAAATGGCTTGCATATTCTCAGTTACCAGGGCAGAAATGTGGTGTTAACCACCCTTAAATTCGACGTTGATGGGACTTTGGCGGATACTGAGCGTGACGGCCATCGGGTCGCATTCAACCAGGCCTTCGCCGAGGCCGGCCTGGACTGGCGTTGGGACAGTGACCTTTATCGGCGGCTTCTTGCGGTGAGCGGCGGAAAGGAACGCATACTCTACTACTTGGAACAGGTGCGGCCCGATAACGCCGTACCGGGCGATCCCGCCGAGTTCGTGGCGCGCCTGCACGCGGCCAAGACCCGGATCTATACGGACATGCTGGCGCAGGGCGTCATTCCGTTGCGCCCCGGGGTGCGGCGGCTTTTGAACGAAGCACGCCGTGGCGGGTTCAGACTGGCGATCGCTACGACCACTACGCCGGACAACGTGACTGCTTTGCTTGAGCATTCGCTCGGTTCGCAGGCGCCCGGCTGGTTCGAGGTGATTGCGGCCGGCGACATAGTGGCGCACAAGAAGCCGGCGCCGGACATATATCTCTACGCCATGCGCCGCATGGATGTGTCTGCGGATGAGTGCCTGGCATTCGAAGATTCCGGCAACGGCCTGCAATCGGCCCGCGCCGCTGGACTGGCCACGGTGATCACGATCAGCGACTACACGCGTGACCATGATTTTGACGGTGCTGTCCTAGTGCTGGACAGCCTGGGTGAGCCGGATCAGCCGTGTACCACCATCCGTCCGGGCCGCTTTTTGAACCCCATATCCGTGTTCGACATCGATGTCGCCCGCAGCCTGCTGCCGCATTGACGTCGGGTGCCATCGCCCTGTTCCAGCGCGGCTGGCGAGATTGGAACGATCTGCCTGCGGTCAGGAAATCCCCGATGCGGATGGCAGCGCAAGCACCTCACCTGCCACAGTGGCTGAAATCAGCCGCGGCCGTGCGGTGGAGTCGCTGAGTTCGTGAAACCACTTGCCTCACGCATGGCCCGGATCGCGCCTTTCCACGTGATGCAAGTGATGGCGCGGGCACGCGAGCTCGAGGCGGAGGGCAGGTCCATCATTCACATGGAGATCGGCGAGCCCGATTTCCCGACGGCATACGGGATCATCCGCGCCGGCATTCTCGCGCTCGAGGCCGGACACACGCATTACACGCCGGCGCTCGGCCTGCCGGCGCTGCGTGCGCGCATTGCAGCGAGCTACCCAGCTGGCGTGCGCCCCGATCCCGCGCGGATCGTGGTAACGCCCGGGGCATCGGGTGCACTGCAGCTGGTTTTCGGTGTGCTGATCGATGTTGGTGACGAAGTGCTCATGGCGGACCCAGGTTATCCGTGTAACCGCCATTTCGTGCGCCTGTTTGGCGGCGAAGCGCGACTGGTGCCGGTAGACGAGTCGACGGGATACCAGCTGACGGCGGAGCTTGTGCGGCGCCACTGGTCGACGCGTACGCGCGCGGTGCTGTTGGCTTCGCCTTCGAATCCCACAGGTACCGTCGTGCCGCCCGCCGAGATGGCGGAAATAATCGATATGACGCTGCGGCTGGGAGGCAGACCGATCGTCGATGAAATCTATCTTGATCTGACTTATGACGGGGAGGCTGTGAGTGCCCTGGCACACTCGGACGAAGTGTTCGTGATCAACAGCTTCTCGAAGTACTACGGCATGACCGGATGGCGCCTCGGCTGGCTGGCAGCTCCGCACGATTACGTCTCACAGCTCGAGCGACTGGCGCAGAACATCTTTCTTGCGGCCAGTACTCCCGCACAGTATGCGGCGCTCGCCGCATTCGAGCCTGATGTGGACGCGGAGCTGAAACGACGGCGCGATACTTTCAGACAGCGCCGCGATTATCTGCTGCCCGCTTTGCGTCGCCTCGGCTTCGTGATCGGCGCGATTCCGCAGGGTGCGTTCTATCTGTATGCCGACTGCAGCCGCTTCACCCGCGATTCCGGCGCATTTGCTTTCGAACTGCTCGAAAGCGCCGGAGTTGCCATTACCCCAGGCTTGGACTTCGGGGAGCACAGGCCGCAGCGGCATGTGCGTTTTTCATACGCCAACACCATTGAAAACCTGCGCGAGGGCTTGAGAAGGATTGGTGCCCACCTTGGTGTCGATTCCGGGTAGCGCCGGCCCCAGAACCGAGGACTGGTTGGCAGCGGCCGCATGCGCGTCTACCGGCCAGCTGTGCCGGCGCGGCCGCTGCCACGGTGGGCGCGCGCTAAATCTTCAGCACTCCCTGCAGGTGGTCAGGCAAATCTCGCTCTGCAACCTCAAGCAGATCCTTGCCGAGCGAGCCAATCACCAGCTTCGCGGTATGTGGGTCGAGCGTTGCGCGCAGCTGCCCAAGGAAACGCGGATCCGCGACCAGCACCAGATGCTCATAGCGGTTGGCGGTGCGTCCCTGCTGCAGTACATCGGCGATGTGCTGCGCGAATTCGATCGCGACCTGTTCCTTGGGATCGGGCGTTTTGCTCACCGTATGGCGGGTGTGAGAGCTGTCGAACAAACGTCCGCTTTTATCGCTGGTGATCTCCCGGTTCTTGAGTCGTCCCTCGGGATGCGGGATCTCCTGTAAACGATGCAGTTCACCGCCAGGCTGTTCCTGCCCGTACAAGCGCGCACCTGAGCGGTGCGCCAGCAAAACCCAGGTTCTGTTCATATTGCCCGCCTTTTTTCAGACTCCGAGTGAGGGTACCAATCCCTCATTTAGTGTGCCGTGCCAGGCGGGTTGCCGAGATGATCTGGGTCAAAAAAAGTCCCGGGAGCCCGCGATCGTCGCTGCTGCGGTTCGGCCTTCTGCTTGCCGCCGGACTCGCTCATGTGTGCGCCGTGATTGCCGATAACTTCATTGGGCCGGGCACCGGGCGCACCTGAAGTCCACCGCTGTGTTCCCCGCCAGGATATCGAGATTCGCCTGTTCGTGAGCCACTGGCATGGTCTTTGCTTTTCATTTACCAATGATCCTTGATCGGGACCGTCAGGCCCCCGGGGAGGTGTCCGATGAATCGCCTTCTGAATCTGAGCTCTTCGCTGGCCGTGCGGGTAAACGGATTGATCCGCCAGGCCGAGAGCGCCCACCCCGGAATGCAGGAAGCGGCAGCCATGGTATACATCGGCGATGTATATGTGATGCGCGTGCAGACGGTTCCATCGAAGGATGACGGTTGGACGGGCCATCGGTATACCAATGAGTTCCCGGCCAAACCCTAGCGCGCCGGCAATGGTCGGTGCGCGCCCAGGTGGGGTGCACGGACGCCAGGACTTGGCGTCCGCTTAGTATGCCGCAGCGTTGACTGGGCGTGCTGGCCGATCCAGGGATGGATTGCGCCCTTCTGTTTTTTCCGCACCGGCTGCTTATTCCACCGGTGTGTCGGTGCTGTTGCCCCATTCGGACCAGGATCCCGGATAACCCGCAATCCGCGTGAAGCCGAGACTCTTAAGCACAATAAAGGTGTGCGCCGAGCGATGGTGGGTCTGACAATAGGTAATGACCTCCTTGTCCTGAGTGACGCCCAGCGCGGTCAGCATACGACGCAGCTCCGCTGCTGGCTTGAGCCGCAGGTGGCTTTTCTGGTCGATGGCGTTGACCCAGTCGAAATTCACTGCACCGGGAATATGCCCGGCACGGGCGGCCAGACGTTTTTCTCCCCGGAATTCTGCCGGGCTGCGAGTGTCGAGCAGCACGACGTCGGGCGCGCCCAGGTGGCTCTTGATGTAGTCCTTGGTGACCGCCGCCGCTGCGGTGCCCGTGATGGGGTAATCGGACTTTGCGTGTGGCCGCACCTCCTGCGTAAGTGGCAGGTGCTCGGCGCTCCAGGCTTGCATTCCTCCATTCAGCAGCGAGTACTGTTTATGACCGACCGCTTCCAGCGTCCATAGCAGGCGTGCGGCGCGCCCACCACCTTCATCGTCGTAGGCAACCACGTGGTGGCCGGGAGTCATCCCGATACTGGAAAACAGTGCCGACAGCCGTGCCGCGTCCGGCATCAGACCCATGACTGGCGGGCGCGCCGCGACGATCTGTGCGTAGTCCAGGTGTACTGCCCCCGGAATATGGGCGCGAACGTAAATTTCCGGTTTGCACAGGTCTATCAGCAGAATCGCGCCGGAGGAAAGCCGCTTTTCCAGGTCTGCAGGCTCAATGATCAGGGGTACGGAAATCTCGCTCATAATTCCTTGTTCGGTATGGGTGCAATCCGGCAGGCAACGGACTGCCACGGCGGGAATTCTAACGTGAATGCGCCTGCCCGAGATAGCTGCACCGGCGCCTAGTGCCAGGGCCGGAAGATGGTCTTGCGTCGATAGTTTTGATCCCGGGCATGTTCTGTGCAATCCTTGAGGGGTCGGTAGCGGGGCTACCCGCGCTGCGGTGGGCGCCCGGCACATTTCTGGAGCAGTCGGTGGATATTTTCAAGGTCTTTACAATCGAAGCGGCGCACCGGTTACCGAACCTGCCCGAAAACCACAAGTGCCGCCGCCTTCACGGCCATTCCTTCCATGTGGAGATACACGTTTCCGGACCGCTCGCGGAACGCGAGGGCTGGGTGATGGATTTTGCCGACATTGGCCGCATGTTCAACCCGATCTACGAGCAGCTGGACCATCATTACCTGAATGAAATTCCCGGCCTGGAGAATCCAACCAGCGAGCATCTCGCGCGCTGGATTTGGCGGATGCTCAGGCCGCAGCTGCCGCAGCTGTCGAAGCTGGTCGTGCGCGAAACCTGTACCGCCGGATGCATCTACAGTGGCGAATGACGACCAGCACGAGGGCGGAATGAACGTGGGGCGAGCGGAATCCCCGATAGAACTGCAGACCGCGCCGCGGCCGGATGCGGCCGTGATCTGGTTGCACGGGCTGGGGGCGGACGGACACGACCTCGCCGCCATTGTTCCGGAGCTAGGGCTGCCACGCGCGCTGGCGGTGCATTTCGTATTTCCGCATGCGCCTTTCCGCCCGGTGACTATCAACGCCGGGCAGGTGATGCGCGCATGGTACGACATAGAATTGACCGACACCGGATTCAACCAGAAACTGAGTCATATCCGCGAATCGGAAGCGATCGTGAGGGGTTTGATCGAGGCGGAGATCGCACGCGGCATCCCACCCGAACGCGTGGTGCTGGGCGGGTTTTCCCAGGGCGGCGCGATTGCACTTTTCACGGGCCTGCGTTTTCCGAAGCGTCTGGGCGGTATTCTGGTCCTGTCCGCGCCTGTGCCCTTTGCCGGCAATCTGATGGGCCAGGCGGAACAGGTTAACCGCGAGGTTCCGATTTTCATGGCGCACGGCGCCTATGACGGTATCATCCCTTTCGCCACGGCGCAGGCGGCGCGCAACCTCCTGACAGCGGGCGGTGCGAGCATAGATTGGCACGAATATCCGATGGAGCATTCCATCTGTCCGACGGAGATCAAGGATATCAGTCGCTGGCTGGTTGAGCGTCTGCCCGGATAACGGCCGGTCGCCGCCACCGTGCCTTGCGTCTGGCGGCTGATCCCGGCCAGGTGGCAGTACCTGCTAGGGTGGGGCTGCGAACAGCGGGCGAACACTCCGCGTAGTAAGGAATCAACGATGGAGAGCAACCGCTGCCCGTTCGAAAAGGCGATTCTCAGCACGCAATGCCAATGTGAGAAGGCCGCACACCATTACGTTGGTGAGCGAACCGCGGTGGCGTGCGAGTCTGTGGATGCCCGGCATGACTGTGTGACACTGCTGCGCCTGCTGCGTGAAGTGTCGCGCTTTGCGCTCAAAGTCACGGATACGGCGCGCGAACTGCCTTTCGGTAAGGAAATGAAAATCGTCTACGGTGGCCTCGCCGGGCTGCAAGCGTTGCTGCATGAGGCACATCCCGGCAAGATCGACAATATCTATGCTCTGATGCGCGAGGCAAAGCTGCGTTACGGAACTCTGGAAGAATTGCCCTGTCATGAAATGGTAAGGTATATCGCCGCCTCCAAATCGGGGCGGCACGGTCCGCGCGCGTGATGCAGGCCGCTTCTCCGTTTCTGTCGGAAGCGCCCCTTCAGGCGCACGGCCGCAGCCGCCATATATAGGATCATGACCCGGGAAAACAACAGTTTCGGAAAACAAGGACAACGCCAGCCGTGGCTGCGTTATCTCGTGCTGGCCCCGTTCGCGGCCGGCGCTGTGGTACTTGCTGCTTTCTTTTTCACGGCGGTCATCGTGCTGTTTCTGTTGGCGACGGTGGTTTTTGGTATGCGGATCTGGTGGCTGCGCCGCAAGCTGCGTACCGGCACAGGCGGCGCACCCGGCGGCCGCGACCAGCCGCTCGAAGGGGAATACAAGGTGATCAACGAAAACGAAGCCGAAGGCAAAGACGAAGAGCCGCGGCGCTTCCGACGCTGAGAGCCTACGGCACGCCTTGTTTTCGGGCTGCTGCTGCGCCGAATCAGTGGATCAGCACGTATTCCGGATCGAATTCCTTGTCGGGAAAATGGATTGTGCGACTTGCGCCGAATGTCGCCCTGGTAACAGCGCGGCGCGCCGGTATCAGCAGATCGATAAATTTCATCGCCGACAGCATTGTGACACCGTCATGTCGCTTGTAGCGGTACCGGACCCGGACCACAGTAATGCCGGCAGGCAGTGCGTAGACTGCACGCCGGATAAGACTCTGGCCGTCGATCCAGAGCGTCCCGGAGGCGTAGGGTGCGAAGCGCGAGATGGCGGTGATATCGAGCACGCGGCAGGCATCCCTGTCGGGTGCATCGCGCGGCCCGCAGGCTTGCGGACGTGCCCGCAGTACCCCGTTGTAGTTCCTTGCGGGGCGTATACGCGACAGGCTTGAGATCGTCGCGCTCGTTCTCGGAAAGCGTCGTCGCGTCGACGCCATTGACGCAGACGCTGCCCTCATCCGGAGAATCGAGCACGCCAAGCAGATTGATCAACGTCGGCTTTCCGCTGCGCGACGGACCCTTGAGCACGATAAAGTCCCGGCATGAATATCGAAGTCCAAGCCCTGCAGTGCCTGTACCGTCTGTGGGCCGAGTTTGTAGCGGCGCGTCAGGCCGCGGCCCGATACGATAGGCGTGTGGATCATGGGATGCCGGAGTCTAGCCGCCACCACTGGCGCTGTCATCCGAGCTGCGGGCGCAGCGTGTTTGCGCGGGGGTTGGTTCTGGGCGGAGACCGGAACCAGGAAGCGAGATGTTGTGCATCGATGTGAAGCTGGGTTCAGCGCCGTGGCGCTATATATGCCCACAGGCTGACAATCACGATGATGATCGTGGCGGCGAATTCCTGACGGTGCGGAAGCTGGGCATAGACCACCCGAGCGGCATAATGTGCGATGAAGCCGCTATGGTACGCTCCGCTGCCTGACAAGGTGCGCAGCCATACCTCGAGGTAGGTCAGTGGACAGATCCATGAAAAACGCTGCAGTGCGATGGAAAAGACCAGGCCGCCGAGGTGTAGCCACCGAACCCAGCGCCAGCGGCGGCCAGGAATCGCGCCAAAGATGAGAAACAGGATCCATCCCAGATGCGTGACCACCACGGCATCGGCGAGGGTTTGATAAAACATGTCCGAAGTCCCTGCCTTTGGGCATGGAAGAGGTGCAGGCCCTGTATCCTACGGGACGACCTCCAGCACACCATGCATACCCCGGGTTTCGTGGCTCTTGCCGAAGAGCGGCTTCTTGTCACAGTACATCTTGTAACTGCCGGTTTTGGTCGGAGTGAAAGTCACGCTTCCGCTTTGACCGCCGTGCAGGTTGACCTTGAAGTTCACACCTGCGGTCGGTGCCTTGATGACCAGATCGTGCGGAATCAGCCAGGCCTGGTTCTTGATCTTCAGCGTTACGGGTTGGTTAACCTCGACGGTGAGCTTGTCGGGCTTGATATAGTAGCTCCCCAATTTGATATCGATCACCCGAGGCGCAGTCGCCACCGTGGTGGTATGTGTGCCCGCCGCTAGCAGTCCGGCCGCTGCCAAGGCAAGGATACGGGGGATTCTTGTCATCGTTGGGTCTCCTTCAGACGATTACGCCGGAGCAAGCCGGTAGGTTGTGTGCTGAGGATAGGGGCGGATGGCGAAAGCTCCGGCCGTCCGCGCCAGATTTCAAGCCCCGCATGGCGGACCGCACATCGCCGGCGAACACTGGTTGTGGCATCGGCGCCTGTCAGGAGCGGCGGATGTTACGCTAGCACACCCTCCGGGGCGGTTCAAAAGGCGCCCTTGCGCCGGCGCGCATAAATGTGGAAAAGGCCCGGCCCGTCGAATCCAGCAACGCAGCCGCGGCTAATTCAGCGCCATGGACAGCTGGTTTCGGTACTGCTTGACAACATCCCCTTTGCCGCCAAGCAGAGTGAAGACTGTCAGCATCGCCTTGCGTGCCGCGTCATCGCGGAATTTGCGATCGCGCTGAACGATCTCCAGTAACAGCGCGAGGGCCGCTTCGTAATCTCCCTGCAGCACCTTGTGTGCACTGAGCTGATAGCGTGTTTCACTGTCTGCAGGCTTGGTGGCGATGAGCCGCTCGAGTTCTATTGCCGCCGGACTGCCGGCGGCAATGTGTGCGAATTCCAGCCGTGCGAACAGCGCGACCGCTTCTGGTTCCGACATGGCAGCGCGGGACAGGCTGCCTAGCAGCCGTTCGCCTTCGTCCACGCGGCCATCAGCCAGCAGCAGCTTCGCCAGCTCCACTTTGGTGTGGTCGTTGGCTGGATCGAGATCAATAGCGCGTTTCAGAGTTTCGGCCGCCTCGCGCAGCTGTCCGCTCTCGATCGCCCGTCGGGCCTCTTTCACTAGGGTATCGGACGGACGCGGCGCGTACCGGTCGATGATCCCGCGGATAACCTGCTCCGGCTGTACGCCGAGGAATTCGTCGATCGCCACACCATTCTTGAACAGTTTGACCGTCGGCAGACTGCGAATGCCGTGGCGTGTGGCAAGTTCCTGCTCGACATCGGTATTGACCTTGGCGAGGAAGAACTTTCCCTGGTATTCGTCCGCGAGCCGCGCCAGAACCGGCATGAGCATCTTGCAGGGCGCACACCATGATGCCCAGAAGTCGACCAGCACTGGGGTGGTGTGCGACCTGTTCAGGACCAGGGCGTCGAAGTCGGCCCGCGTAACATCTGCGACATACGGAGAAGTGCTCATGACAAATATCCAGATGGTCTCAAGCGTACCAAATATGCGGGTCGCTAAGGCAGATATCAAGACGGTGAGATGCGGTGTGTGCGGCCCTGGAAGATTGCGATCTGGAGCAAAACTGTTGCCGCGTTTATCCGTGCCAGCGGGGTACCGTTCCACCGCCGCATCGCAGCCAGGGACAAGGGAGCAGAAGGCGGCCGCGTGCATCTTTGGCGAACGTCCCGCTCATTCAGGGAATGATTCGACGCAGACGGTACATTTCAACTATAGTAAAAGACCTACATTAGATCTGTCTATGCGCCGTTGACCGATGGAAAGAGCACGGAAACTGGTCGGCACTCGAGTTCGTGCCATCAGAAACCTGCGCGGTATTACTCTGCAGGGGATTGCCTACAAGGCCGGCATCACCTATATGAAACCGGAGAACTAGTGGCACCCACTTCGGATAGGTACAGCAAACGGACGGGACATTTTCTCAAGGGGTTTTGGCCGGCGATTCCGGAGGTGTTGAGCACAGCATCCCATTCGCCATTGTTCAGACTGTATCGGGCCCGTTTCCTGATTTTGCGGGCCCGCGAGGTTGCGGTGCTGTTCGCGGTCCTGACGCTGATGCTGATCGGCGCGGACGTGATGGTTTTCCCGCGCGCGATTTATCTGCCGCTCGTGCTCGCACGGCTGATCGTGAGCGCTGCTTTCGCAGGTCTGGCGTTCTCCTGCCGCTGTCGACCAAGTCTCGGCAACTCCTACCGGACGATCGGCCTGCTGTATGTGATCCCGTTGGCATTCTATCTGTACTCGCAGCATGTCCTGCAGGGGGCAGAGCTCAATACTATGGGCGCGGCCATGGCTATGGGTTATCTGTTACTTCCGTTCGCGCTCGTAGCGGGCTTGGGCATTTTCCCACTTACGCTGGTGGAGATTGTCTGCCTTGCGCTGCCTCTAATCGCGGTCGTAACGATTCCGCTGCTCATGCTTCCCGGGCTGGACGGAGCCATGGTATTGTGGCTGCTGCTGCTGGTTGTCACGATAAGTGCCGTGGCGTCCATAAGTCAGCTACAGCTCATGTCCGAGTTGTTTCAGGGTTCGGCCTTCGATTCTCTCACTGGCGTATATAACCGCCGCAGTGGAGAGGAATTCGTTGCCCAGCAGTTCGATCTGGCGCGCCGCCACGGATATCCGCTGTCGCTAGTGTTCCTGGACCTCGATGACTTCAAGCGCATCAACGACATCGAGGGCCATGATGCGGGTGATGCTGTGCTGCGCGAGACGGCGCGGCTGCTGCACGCCAATACGCGTACCAGTGACATCCTGATCCGCTGGGGAGGCGAGGAGTTCCTTCTGGTGTTGCCGCATACGGATATGGACGAAGCGCAGCAGCAGTTGCTCAGGTTGTCTAGTAATGGCAGATGTCAGCTGTTCCTGCGCCCGGATGGTACGGCTCTGACCTTCAGCGCCGGCATCGCGGAGCTTCTTCGCGATGACATTGCCCGCTTTCCGGATTGGCAGGCATTGCTTTCCCTGGCCGACCGGCGCATGTATCTGGCCAAAGAGAAGGGCAAGGCACGCATCGTTGCGGGTGAGCCAGCAGCGTCGCTATCAGATGGGTCGGATTCCGGGAGCCTGAAGCATTGACATCAGCGGTGCTTTGGGCGCTCGCCTCAGAGGTCCAGCGCTCGTCCCTTTTCACGCCAAGTGTTCTTTCCCATGGCCGGAAAGGCCGACAGCTGGGAGAAGCTCAAGAAGGACATGCGCGCCGAGTTGAATGAAGTGCTGCTGGGTGAATTCCACGGCACGAATTCGCTGCCGTTCGAAGCAGGGGAGGATAAGAAGGTGGCGGTGAAGATCGCGGACGATCGGGGGATCGAATCTCTGAGGATTCTGCCGCTGACCTGACCAGGAAGGATAAATACGTGGCTCAAACCCGTCCAAAACCGGAGGTCGTCGTCTACCAGGGGCAGGATGGCGCGCTGCGAATCTAAGCCAAAGTGGCGGGCGAAAACATCTGGCTGCCGATGGCCGACATGGCGAAGTTATTCGGAGTGAAGGTTCCGGCGATCTCCAAGCATGTCAAAAACATCTACGCCACACGCGAGCTGAGTTCGCGGGCAACGGTTTCCAAAATAGAAACGGTTCGCCGGGAGGGGAAGCGGCAGGCGCACGTGCGGTGGAGCTCTACGGTCTCGATATGATCATGTCCGTCGGGTATCGGGTCAACTCCGCTAAGACAACCCGGCTTCGTATCCGGGCCACGCAGACCCTCAAGGAGCACCTGACCCGTGGCTAAACCATTAATCGCCAGCCGTTCGAGCAAAATGCCCGGGAGCTGGAAGCGGCACCGCAGCTGGTGCGCAAGATCGCCGCAGGTGAGACGCTGACCGGTGACCAGGGGAGAGGGCTGGTGGATGTCATTGCGCGCCATACCCAGACCTTCCTGCTGTTGCAGTGCTACGACGAGGGGGTGCTTACCGAGCCCAAAGGCACGGCCGGCGGGACTCTTCCTTCGCTGGTAGAGACGCTGGCTGCGATTTCCGACCTGGGGCAGAGCTTGATCGCGCAGGGTGAAGCGGGCGAACTCTTTGGGCAGGTGCAGGAAGGGCGGGCTGGTGGCAATTCGAGGCCTACAGCGGCTGGCGTATTTGTTTTCAGGGTTTCCTTGGCAATGCCCGGTTGACCATGCAGGTCGATGTCGGCGTTGGCCATGTCGTTTTCCCGGCACCGATCTGGATTGATTATCCGGTTCTCCTGGATCAACCAGCGCCGCACTTGCTTGCCTACACCCCGGAGAAAACGAT
>VFSW01004314.1_pt1 | contig 21231 bp, 21 predicted proteins | sample 5358111 | NCBI WGS metagenome assembly VFSW01 (sample SAMN11554181, study PRJNA540505) | mine drainage metagenome | isolation source: sediment from site ElyBrook_90M | place: USA: Ely Copper Mine, Vershire, VT | collected 2017
TGTTCGCCGCAAAGAGTCGCCAAAACTAGTCTACACTATTTAAGAAAATGCTCTAGATCAGCGGATCCTATGTGATGGTTGGTAGCAACTCTACCTGGATGGCTGGCCATTGGGCTCGTTTGCCTTAAACGTGGCACAGTGCCAAGAGAAACGCTATCGCTAACCCACAACCGCCAACGACCTCAGCCAGCCGATCCGAGGTCGTTTTTCGGACCTTCAGCCTCTGCAAATCCATAAGCAGCCCTGCCTCAATCCCATGATTTGTCCATGATCTGTGGATTATATCGGCCCCGGCCCTTCCAGGCTTTAGAGCCTCCACTACCGATGCGCTCCCACTGGAAACAACAGTCGTAGGGTCCAACCGGTCGGTCACTGCCAATCGACGTTCATCAGCACCATATTTGCCAAGGAGTTAGCAAAAACGGTCTTTTGTGGCAAGAAAGAAACCCTTGGCACGAACCTTCTCGTACGAAGGGACTTTCGAAACGAGGGAGCAAACCGGGGAACGCTAAGAAGGGTGGGTCTGTATCTTATTGATTCCCGATAGAGGCTAGGGATCATCTACGCCGCTATAGTTCTTCTGGAATCAGTTAGTTAGCCTTCTCATAACCCAGCCGAGGATCCGATCAATAGTGACCGAGTCTCTGTATTTTCTTCGGCTTACCGTTACCGTTGAAGGAATTGAGGGCGCAAACTAAGGCGCAATAACGCACCATGACGAGAATACGAGCTACTGGTCTCTTTTCACCAGCTTCTCGATGAGTTTGTTTAAGTTCACACCCAAGCCGAAGAAGTTGGGTTTGAGTTCAAGGACTTCGTCCATGAAGACCAGGATCTTGACGATCATGCCCTGGCGCTCCGCCTTCGACTTGGTATGCGACCGATGGACGATATCGAGCATTTGAATCAGGAGTTGGTTTCGCAGCGCTTCTCAGAACGGAGTCGGCAGCGCGAGGGCACGCAGACCTTCGACGGTTTGCGTGCCCAAATGGGAATCGTCGCAAGCGATCGCGAGAGAACTCTGAGATGCAAAGTATTCGAGGCGCAGGTTCCCTGCTCCTTCACGTAAGCTCCGGCGCTCACGCTTGCTTTTTGGTGCGCCAGGTAGCGGGGAGCAAGCTCTGCCAGTGTCTCATTTGCCAGGCGGTGTGAAACCTAGCACTTGTGCGTGTTCGACCCGGACCAGTTCCGCCGCACGAACCGAGCGTATCTGTGTCAGTGTCTGTGCATTCGTCTTTTGATACCGTCTCCTCTCCTTCGCATCGTTCCACGAAATCCAAATACCATCGCGATCCTTCCGGGTATCCATGGGAGCGCATCTGCCGGATCGGTAGGCCGACGCATTGCGAAGGCGCATCGGCGGTATAATCTGCCCTATGGCAGCTCATATACACACAAAATCACTTGATGACGGGCGCATGGAGAGTGAGCATATCCGTACTTTGGATGTTGACGCAGGTACGGAATCCAAGCTGCACGCTCTTGAAGATCGTCTGCGGCAGTTGGGCGGCCTGATGGTGGCCTACTCCGGCGGTGTGGACTCTGCATTTCTGGCGGCCACGGCTCATCGTATTCTGGGCTCGCGCATGCTGGCCGTGCTGGCCGACTCTCCCAGTCTCGCCCGTCGCGATATGGAGCAGGCTCAAGCCTTTGCGCACGTGCAGCAGATGCCTCTTCGTGTCGTCGCAACAGGGGAACTGGACCAGCCCGAGTACCAGCGCAACGATGCCAACCGATGCTTCCACTGCAAAACGGAACTCTTCAAGTCCATGGAAGAGTTGGGCGTCAAGCTGGGTTTTACCTCCATTGCCTACGGCATGAACGCCGACGACACCAGGGATTATCGCCCCGGCCAACGCGCAGCCGAGGAACACGCCATTCTTGCTCCGCTGGCGGAGGCAGGTCTGACCAAACTCGAAGTTCGCGCGCTGGCCAAGGCGGCAGGCTTTCCGCTCTGGGATCGCCCGGCGGCCCCGTGCCTTTCTTCGCGCGTGGAGTACGGCCGCACGGTGACCCGCGAGGTGCTGGAACAAGTGGAGAAGGGTGAGGAGAGCCTGCGGCAGTTAGGCTTTCGCGAGCTGCGCGTCCGCCATCACGGCGAGCTGGCCCGTGTTGAAATTGCGCGCTCCGAGTTGCCGCGCGCTCTCACCATGGAGATGCTTGATGCGATTACCACGGCGCTCAAGCAGGCTGGTTTTCAATACGTTACACTCGACTGCGCCGGTTTCCGCTCTGGATCGCTCAATGCAATTTTGCCCGTCGAAGTCTTGGCGCGGCGCGGTGCGTAGCTGGCGGTTTAAAATCATAAAGCATGCGAATTGGATATCTTGAATGTTTTTCCGGCATCAGCGGCGATATGCTACTGGGCGCCCTGGTGGATGCTGGCGTTTCCTTTGAGCGTCTGGCGGAGACGGCTGCCGCGCTCAACGTGGGCGCGCGGCTGGAGATGCGCAAGGTAAGCCGCAGCGGTCTGGCAGCTACCAAAGTGGACGTTCTCTCGCCGGATCAAGCACCGGTTGAACATGACCACTCTCATGGCAGCCATTCGCACGAACACGCGCACAAACACGATCATCATACCCATCAAGCGCATACGCACGAGGCGCATAGCCACGCGCCTCATCGTTCGCTCTCGGCAATTCTCGCCATCATCGATTCAGCTCCGCTCTCCAGCGCAGTAAAACAGCGCGCCACGCGCGCCTTTCAGTTGCTGGGCGAGGTCGAGGCCAACATCCATTCCATTCCCATTGAGAGCGTGCATTTCCACGAGGTGGGCGCGGTGGACACCATCGTCGATATTGTCTGCGCCGCCGCGGGCGCTGAGGAGTTGGGTGTGGAGCGCTGGCTTGCGTCTCCGCTCAACGTGGGCAGCGGTACGGTCGAGTGCCAGCATGGAACCTTGCCTGTGCCGGCTCCTGCCACGCTGGCTCTGCTGGGTGACGCGCCGGTTTATGCTGCCGGGCCACCTATGGAGCGTGTGACCCCGACCGGCGCGTCGGTGCTGCGGATGCTCGATGTGCATTACCAGACGCTGCCGGCCATGCGCGTTCTCGCTACCGGATATGGGGCAGGCGGACGCGAGACGCCGGGCCAGCCCAACCTGTTGCGCCTTCTGGTGGGCGAGGAAACCGGCGATGCCGCTGCAGCTGAGCCGATTGCAGTCATCGAAACGGTGATTGACGATTCCTCCCCGCAGGTACTCGGCTATGTGAGTGAACTTCTCTTGAAGGCTGGCGCCTGGGATGTCTATCGCGTTGCTGTGCAGATGAAGAAGGGACGAACCGGCGTGCAACTCACCGTACTCTGCCGTCCCTCACTTGTGCCCGAGTTGTGTGAGATGATCTTCCGGGAAACCACCTCCATCGGTTTACATTGGCGGCTTGAAAACAAGGTTTCGTTACCGCGCGAGTTCGTTGAGGTCCAAACCGAATGGGGCAAAGTGAGCATCAAGATCGCACGCTGGCCCTCCGGAACAGTTGCCAATGCCTCGCCGGAGTATGAGGATTGCCGCAAGCTCGCGACGCAACATGCCGTTCCTCTCAAGCAGGTCATGCAGGCGGCACTGCGCGGCTATGAGGCTGCCCATTTTGCAAAGGAAGGTATCTGATGGATCGCGCTGCCATTGAAGCTTTGCTCAACGAGGTGCGCGAGGGCCGCACTGGCGTCGACCAGGCGCTGGATCGCCTGCGCGATCTGCCTTTCGAGGATATGGGCTTTGCCAAACTCGATCATCACCGCGCTCTCCGCACCGGCATGCCTGAGGTGATTTTTGCGGCGGGCAAGACTACTGTGCAAGTAGCCTCCATCTTTGCCCACATGGCCCAGGCCGGTGGCAACGTACTGGCCACCCGTGTATCCGCCGATATGTATCGTGCAGTCCGCGACGTCGAGCCGCGCGCCGAGTTTCATGAGATGGCCCGCGCCATCACGCTCACGCAGGCTCCAGCGGTTCCTGGCAAGGGAACCGTCGCCGTGGTTTGCGCAGGCACCAGCGATCTGCCTGTTGCTGAAGAGGCCGTGGTGACCGCGCGCCTCATGGGCAATACGGTTGAGTTGATCGCCGACGTTGGCGTGGCCGGTATTCATCGTCTGCTGGCGCAAAAATCTTCTTTGCAATCGGCGCGCGTGCTCATCGTCTGCGCAGGTATGGAGGGCGCATTGCCCACGGTGGTTGCCGGCCTTGTCAATGCGCCGGTGTTGGCCGTTCCCACCAGCGTTGGCTACGGCGCCTCGTTTGGCGGTGTGGCGGCTCTGCTGGGCATGTTGAACTCCTGCTCTCCCAATGTTTCCGTGGTTAACATCGACAACGGCTTCGGAGCCGCCTGCATCGCGTCGCTTATCAATCGCCTATGATTACAAACGGTTTATTGTGAAGTTAGAACCAACTCTAAGAAACATATTTTGACTTTAGAATCCGCTCAAAGTGATGCCGGTCACTGTCCATTGTTTATCCCAGCACCAATCATGTCTTATGTCTCGGTAGTGTTCGCTTGCACAGCTCCAATTGCAGCCAGATCGCAATTTCAAAGCTAGCTATGTGAGTCGGGCCTAGAGGTTCCTTTAAGACAGAACCGATTTTGAAGAATGATTGCCGCTCGTCATTCCTGGCAGATGCGTCGGGATGCTATCGATCGGGAAGCATTCGATTCGCTTTACGGCAGTTCAAGATACGCAGCGCGGCAAGATTCCAGCGACCCCAGTAGCAGGTCTTCTCAAGGGGAGCAAGAGCGCACGGCGTGTGGAGGAGATTCGTGGCCCGTTCCAGATTGCCGCTCTATCGCAGGATTTCTCAGATATTTTTCCTGCTCCTGTTTTTTGGCCTGCTGGTGTTCACTTCGTTGCGTCCCTCGTCCGGCGCAACTGGCGATATTCACCTGCGCGCGCCGGTGCGCTTGTTTTTTGAGTGGGATCCGCTGGTTGCCGTGGTCAACGCGCTGGCAACTCACGCTCTCTATCGCGGACTGCTGTTGAGCCTCGTCATCCTGCTGCCCACCCTCTTTCTTGGCCGCTTCTTCTGTGGCTGGATATGCCCCATGGGGACGTTGCAGCACCTCGTCGGCAACATGCCCTCTGAAGCCAAGCGCGGCAAGCAGCGCATCGAGTCCAACCGATACAAGCGCTGGCAAACCGGCAAATACGTGTTGTTGCTGGGCGGTCTGGTGGCGGCGTTTTTCGGTTCGGCGGCTATCGGCTGGTTTGATCCCTTCAGCCTGCTGGTTCGTTCCTTCGGCTTATCCATCTTGCCGGCATTCAACTTTGCCGTGCGCTCGATTCTCTTGCCGCTCGAGCACAGCCACATCGCGATCATCAAGGCCACGGGCGGAGTACTCCACACCATCCTGCAATACACGGTGTTGGACTTCCGTCAGCCGCATTTCGAACAGGGTCTGGCGCTAGGCATTCTCTTCTTCATCATTCTGCTGGCCAGCCTACGCATTACCCGCTTCTGGTGCCGTTCGCTCTGTCCTCTCGGTGCTCTGCTCGGCGCGGTCTCCCGCTGGTCGATTCTTGGGCTGCATAAAGATCCTGACACCTGCAACAAGTGCAACCGCTGCCTGCTCAACTGCCAGGGCGGCGATGACCCCATCGGCGGCGTGCCATGGCACAAGTCCGAGTGCCTCATGTGCATGAACTGTGTAGGCAGTTGCCCGCATAGCAGTCTCCAGTTCAAGTTCTTCCGCAAGGAACCCGAAATCACTACGCCGGATATCGGACGCCGCAAGGCGATTACCGGCCTCGCTGCCGGCGCTGCGGTGGTGCCGCTTATGCGCGCCAACACCGGCCTGGGCAAAAGCCGCCATGAGCGCCTGTTGCGGCCGCCCGGCTCGCTTGACGAAACAGAGTTTCTCTCCCGCTGCATTCGCTGCGGCGAGTGCATGAAGGTTTGCCCCAACACCGCGCTTCATCCCACGCTGGAGCAGGCCGGTCTTGAAGGTCTCTGGACGCCCACGCTGATTCCGCGCATTGGTTACTGTGAGCCAAGTTGCGTGCTCTGCTCAGAGGTTTGCCCCACAGGAGCCATCTGGGAGATTACGCCCAAGGAGAAGGGTTGGGTGGTTGGTGTGGGTCAGTCGAGCCAACCGGTCCGCCTGGGTACGGCCTTCTATGATCGCGGCCGCTGCTTGCCCTGGGCCATGGCCACCGATTGCATCGTGTGCGAAGAGTGGTGCCCGGTTTCTCCCAAGGCCATTTATGTGCAAGAGGCCCAGGTGATTGACGCAGAAGGCAAGACCAAGACATTGAAGCAGCCACATATCGATCCCAGCCGCTGCGTCGGCTGTGGCGCCTGCGAGTATGCCTGCCCGCTTCAGGAGCACCCGGCAGTTTACGTTACCAGCATTGGCGAGAGCCGCTCGTCCAGTAGTCAGATTTTGCTCAACCGCAAGTAAAGGAGTTAATTCTGTGAAGATTCACTCAAGTAGATGGATGTTGGCCGCAGTTGTCGTTGCGATTGTGGCAGCCGCCGCCGTCACCGGCTGCAAAAAAGCTAAAGTTGACGCCTTCCCGGCGTCGGGCGCGGTCAATGGATGGCAAAAAACCAGCGACACGCGCGTCTTTGCCGCCAAGGATTTGTACCAGTACATCGATGGCGATGCCGAGCAATATGTCTCCGCCGGCGTCGTCTCCACCTCCACCTCCGACTACAAATATCAGGGCCAGTTGGAAGCGACGATGGACGTATTTACCATGGGCGCTCCGGCAGGCGCACAAAAGATATTTGAAACCGGCCAGACAAACGACGCCAAGAGCGTCCAACTGGGCGACGCGGGCATTGCGTACTCGCAGAGCGTCATCTTCCGCAAGGGTCCATACCTTGTCCGCATCGTTGCCTACGAGTCCACGCCCGATGCCCAGCAGGCTCTGCTTGCTCTGGCGCACGCCGTGGAAGCGAAGCTGAAATAACTCGGCCGCAGCTTGGGCCGCAACGGGGAATGAAAGGATCGCCATGAAGAACCGCCGTGAGTTTTTGAAGAGTGCAGCGACGGGAGCCGTGTTGCTGGGTTCGCAGAGCAAAATGGGGCTGGCCGGCATGTTGGACCAGCACGCCGGAGCCGCAAAATCCAAAGTTGTGGTGGCTATGGATGCGGCGCTCCACGGTTCGAGTAGCCAGCCGGATGAGAAGCGGGTTCTCGCACTGCTTGATCGCGCCATGGCCGCTTACACCGGCCGCGACAATCCTGTCGAGGCATGGAAGCACGTCGTGCCACAAGGCAAGGTCATTGGTCTTAAAACCAACGGCTTGGGCGGCAGAGGTATCTGCACGCACCGGGTGCTGGTCATGGCTATTGCGGAGCGCTTGCAGCAGGCCGGCGTCAAGCCCGGCAATATTCTGGTGTGGGACCGCAACGCCCGCGATCTTGAAGTCTGCGGCATGACCATCAATACTGACCCTAGCCGCATCCGCTGCTACGGTTCCGATGTGTCGGGCTTTGAAGATCAGCAGTCGTCCTGGGGATCGGCGCGCATCAAGCTCTCTAAAATTCTCACTCGCGAGTGCGCCATGGTTATCGGCCTGCCCATCCTGAAGGATCACAGCATGGCCGGCGTTACCTTCGCCATGAAGAATATGTACGGAGTGGTCGACCGGCCGCAGGATCTGCACGCAACCAATTGCAACCCTGGCGTTGCCGATCTGAATTGCATTCCCGCCGTCCGCGAGAAAGTGCGCTTTACTATCGGCGATGCAATGTCTTCTGTTTACGATGGCGGCCCCAGCTTCCACCCTGAGCGCCTCTGGTATCCCAACGCGCTTATCGTGGGCGAGGATCGGGTGGCCATCGACCACACTGCGTGGCAGATGATTGCCCGCAAGCGCGCCGAGGCTGGCGTGCCAACGCTGGAGGCGGCAGGCCGTTCTCCGCGCTATATTGCCACCGCAGCCGATGCCGCTCACAGACTGGGCACCGACGATCCCAAACGCATTCATTTGATGGAAATCTAACCGTACATTGCCGGTGTCCCACCCTCGGCGCGTTTTTGCATTTGCGCTTAGGCTGGGATACCTCGCACTTCATCCAGGGAGGGTCGCCATGGCCGGGGAAACCGATAGCACGCCAGAGGAAAAACTGAATCAGGAACCAGCGATGACACGCCGCGAGGCCATGCTGCAACTGCTCCGCGTAGGCGGCGTGGCGGCGGGTGCGGCGGGCTTGGGCGCCTTTCTCAGTGAGCACAGCTTCCGCCCGGTCCCAGCGCACGCCGAGCAGGCCCGCCGCGATCATCGCACTGCGGACGAGCCGCAACTGCCTCGGCTCACCGTTGTCCAGGGTGGAGAGCCGCGCGCGCTGGTGCAGAAGGCGCTTGAAAATCTAGGTGGCATCAACCGCTTCATCAGCCGCCAGGACGTGGTTGTCCTCAAGCCCAACATCGCCTGGGATCGCACCCCGGAGCAGGCCGCCAACACCAACCCCGAGGTCGTTGCTGAAGTGGTGCGCCAGTGCTGGCAGGCCGGCGCGAAAAAGGTCATTGTCACCGACGTCAGTTGCAACGAGGCCCGCCGCTGCTTTATGCGTTCCGGCATTCAGGCTGCGGCGCGCGCCGAGGGCGCTCAGGTCATTCTTCCCGATCCGGAGCTTTACCGCGAAGTGGCTCTAGGCGGTGTGGTCCTCAAAAACTGGCCCGTTTTTACGCCCTTTCTTGAAGCAGACAAGGTCATCAATCTGCCCATCGCCAAGCACCACGGGCTGGTGGGCGTCACCCTGGGTATGAAAAATTGGTACGGCATCCTCGGCGGAGAGCGCAACCGCCTGCATCAGCAGATTCATACCAGTCTGGCTGACCTGGCCAACTTTATGCTGCCCACGTTAACGCTTCTCGACGCCTATCGCATTCTCATCCGCAACGGTCCGACAGGCGGCAATCCTGAAGACGTCGTGCTCAAAAAAACCATGGTCGCGGGAACCGATCCGGTCGCCCTGGACGCCTATGCCGCCAAAGCATGGTGGAACCTGGATCCTGCACAGTTGCCGTATTTGCAGATGGCCGCAGCCCGCAGCCTGGGCACTGTGGACTACGACAAGCTGCCGGTAAAGTTCAGCCAGTTGGGATAGTTGCTAAGTCTGCCGATTGCCGGGATGGATTTGACACGGCGGTTCGCGATGATATGTGGATGCGGAACTTTAGTGACCGCAGCCGCAGGCATTGTTGCAGCCCATCTCCTGCCCGCAGCATGGCTCGCTCATGCCGCAACTAGGGCGTGCAGTGGAACCTCCACCGTCTTTAGAAATAATGCCTGCTCCACCGCTGATCAGCCTCTTTACGGCGCCGCCGCATAAGGGGCACGACTGAACCTGCGGATCGGACATCTTCTGCCGCTGTTCAAAGCGGCCTCCGCAGCTCTCACACTGATATTCATACGCAGGCATCGCAGATCTCTCCTGAATAAATTGAACAATTGTGCCTATTATACGAAGTGCACGCGACTTGGATCTGCTGGTACTCTTCGCTAAGGTATTGTGGTGGGATTGAGCGCCAGACAATCTGCCGTGAATCGGCAGGGTTCTCAACTCCAACAGATATGTGTTTGAATAGTGGGTTCCGCCGGAAAATACATGCTGGCGTATCGAGCGTAAAAGCGCATCGTACCCGAGGCAATCATCATGACCGCATCCCGTAGAACCTTTCTCAAGACCGGCGCAGCTCTGGCCGCAGCCTCTCTGTTCAAGTCCCGCAGTGCATTCGCGGCAATTGCGAGAGATCCTGCAATCGCGTCACCGCTCATCCGGTTCGCATACGGAGACGTCGAGTTGCTCGACGGTCCTCTACGCCAGCAGTTCCAGACCAATCACGCCTTCTATATGGCTCTTGATGAGGATATGTTGCTCAAGCCCTATCGCCTGCGCGCAGGACTACCCGCGCCTGGCGACGATATGGGCGGATGGTACGACTGGTCCAATGATTTCACTCTGCAAAATATGCATGGTTTCTGTCCCGGACACACCTTCGGGCAATATCTCTCCGGCCTGGCGCGCGACTATGCTGCTACCGGCTCCAGTACTACGCAACAGAAGGTTCAGCGGCTGGTGCGCGGTTATGCGGCCGCAATTTCCCCTCACTTTTATGAGGGCAATCGATTTCCAGCCTACATTTACGACAAGATATCCATAGGTCTGATCGACGCGCATGAGTTTGCAGCGGACGGCATGGCCTTCAAAGCTTTGGACGCAACCATTGATGCCGCCCTTCCTCACTTACCGTCCAAGGCTCTTTCGCGAGCCGAACAGTATGCCCGTCCGCACACCGACGAGTCCTGGTCTTGGGACGAGCCCTACACCTTGGCCGAGAATCTCTTCCTGGCCTATCAGCTTGGCGCCGGCAGCCGCTATCGCGATCTGGCCATCCGCTTTCTTGCAGACGATTGGTACTTTGACCCTCTCGCGGCGGGAGAAAATGTTCTGCCCGGCAAGCATGCTTATAGCCATGTGAATGCATTGAGCAGCGCCATGCAGGCGTATCTGGTGATGGGCAGTCAGAAGCACCTTCGCGCGGCGCGCAATGGCTTTGATTTCGTGCGCAACCAGAGCTTTGCTACTGGCGGCTGGGGCCCGGACGAACAGTTCCGCGAGCCTGGAAGCGGGGAGATCGGAGAGAGCCTTACAAAGACCCATTCGAGCTTTGAGACGCCCTGCGGCTCCTATGCCCATTTCAAAATCACCCGTAATCTACTGCGCGTCACGCGCGACAGCCGCTACGGCGACAGCATGGAGAAGGTTCTCTATAACACCATACTCGGCGCCAAGCCAATAAAAAAGGATGGTCATGGCTTCTACTACTCCGACTATAACAACGACGGTAGCAAGGTCTACCATCCAAACAAGTGGACATGCTGTAGTGGAACCTTTGCTCAGATCACTGCGGACTACGGCATTAGCGCCTACTTCCGCGACGCCGAAGGCATCTATGTCAACTTCTATGTGCCCTCACGCGTAAAGTGGTCAGGAGCGCGCTCCAATATCGCCCTGACACAGCTTACTAACTATCCGCATAGCCCAACATCGCAGATTCAAGTCTCGGTCTCCAATCCTGCCGCGTTTCCAATCTACCTGCGCATTCCCACCTGGGCCGGATCTGAGACTCGCATTGCGGTGAACGGCAAGCGAATTATTTCCAGCCCAACGCCGGGGCAGTTTGCCCGGCTAGATCGCACATGGAAGAACGGTGACCGCATCGAGATTGAATTCGATATGCCCACAGTTCTCGAAGCTGTCGACGCGCAACATCCGAATCTGCAGGCGCTGGTTTATGGACCGCTGGCGCTCTTCGGTGTCGGCTCGATTCCAGCTAAGATCGGCAAAAAGGAGCTTCTCGCTGCCGCGCAGATCGCCGCCGGCTCGACAGACTGGCAAGTCAAGACTGCTGCCGGCTCGCTGACTCTGCGGCCATTTGCTGCAATTGACGACGAACACTACCGCTTGTATCTGAAAGTTGAAAGATAAGCCGTCTTTGCAGCAGTCCGCTTGCGCCCTGTTGTCGAAGGCACGTATCGTGGCGGAATGGCTTTAAGCATTCAAGAACAATTCGGCCAGATTGATATTTACCTCTTCGATCAGATTCTGCGCGGGAATATTGCGCCTGGTATGTGTGTGCTTGACGCCGGATGCGGCTATGGCAGAAACCTCGTCCATCTGCTGCGCGAAGGCTGCCAGGTCTTTGCGCTCGACGAAGATGCCAATAGCATAGAGCACGTCCGCCAACTCTCCGCATCGCTCATGAGCGGATTGCCTCCAGAGAATTTTCAAGTGGGAGCGATTGAGCGGATGCCGTTTCCCGATGGCATTGCGGATGTGGTGATCTGCTCCGCCGTGCTGCATTTTGCGCGGAATGAAGAACACTTTCGCGCGATGCTGGCGGAACTGTGGCGTGTGTTGCGGCCAGGCGGAATGCTGTTTTGCCGGCTTGGTTCGCGGATCGGAATGGACTTCGAGCGCGTGCGGGACAATCTCTTTCTGCTGCCCGATGGCTCCAAGTGGTTTCTGGTGGATCAGGAGATGCTGCTTGATCTGGACGAGGAGATGAATGCCGTACTCGTTGATCCGCTGAAGACAACGATTGTGCAGGATTACCGCTGCATGACCACCTGGGTATTGAGAAAGAGCAGAAGCTAAAGGCGGAACCCGGAAATCATCCCCGCCAGAACTTCTCCGTGCGCCGGCATTCAAGATACATACCGGCGCATGGATGTGAAACTACCATTCAAACGTACTGTTTTCGCCTACGGCCGATCGTAGAAGCGGAAGAAGAGCGAGGGCTTTGAAACCGGCTCGGTCTTCGCCACCACTTCCGCCACTTGTCCATCACTCAGCGGAGTGAACTCCCGCGCCAGGTGTACATTCTCTTCCAGTTGCGCAATAGTATCGCAGCCGATGATGACGGTGCTCACCGGGCGCGACAGCGTGTAGTACATGGCTTCGCGCATGGTCAGTGTGCCTGGCGTGGGCGCAGGTACCATGCCTTCCCACATATGCGCTTGAACTGACAGAGGCTGCGGCGTCCAACTGGAGAGAATCCGTCCGCGGCCCGGCACCTTCATACCGATGATTCCCATCTGCTTTTCGACAGCCAGCGGCAACAGCGCCTCGTTGAAGCTGTAGTGGTGCGGATCGGCAGCGTTCATGGCCATCAGAACCGTGTCGAAGGGATAGCGTTTGATGCCTTCCATCAGCGCGTCAGGCCGGTAGTGGCCGGTCAAGCCAAGGAAACGCACAACCTTCTGTTCCTTCATCTCCAGCAGAGCTTCCATTGCGCCGCCCTTGGCAAAAATCTCGTTGATGTCGTACATGGTGCCGACATCGTGCAACTGCCACAGGTCCACATGGTCGGTCTGCAACAGTTGCAGAGACTTCTCAATCATTCGCATGGAGCCGTCGCACGTGCGCTCCTTGGTTTTGGTAGCCAGAAAGGCCTGGTTGCGGCGCTTGGCCATGACCTTGCCCACATACTGCTCGCTCCAGCGCTCCGGCCCGCCGTAAATCGACGAGGTGTCAATGTAATTCACGCCCAGGTCAAGTGCGCGCTCAATAATGGGAACGGCCACGTCGAAGTTGTTCGGCTTCTCCAGCGAGGCCTGCCCGCCCAGCGAGAAGATGCCTACCTTGTAGCCGGTCTTGCCCAGATTGCGGGTGGGCATGGCCGTTGGAGTTACGGGATTGGAAGGAAGACCAGGGAGTGTCTTCTTTGTGTCCGCCATTGCGGAGGGCGCCAGCAACGCGGCTGTTACCGCTCCGCCTGCCTTCAAAAATTCGCGGCGGCCTTGTTTCCGCCCCGCACTGTTTGGATTCTCGCTCATATTGACCTCCGTGCCAATCTGCCTTGCCTTGTGAAACTCATCATACCCTGGCGCGATTCCGGGAGGAAACAGAATCGAACTTTACGGAAGACATACATATTTTTTAGCTATGCGGAAGCTTCGATTTTGCGCTCGACAAACTCCGCATATCACCGCCAAACTACTCTTTCCTGAAGCGATTGGCCTGCTCAAACTCGTCTCGAAGTTCCGGGGTGCGGAGGTTTTCGCGCAGGTGGGCCAGTCGCTGCTCCAGGGCTTGCAGAGCGGCCTGAACGGCTTCTGTGTTGGTCATGGCAATGTCGCGCCACATGGAGTAGGGGCTGGCGCCCAGCCGTGTCATCTCGCGCAGGGCGCGTCCGCCCACGTCCTTTAGCTCCGGCGCTTCGCCCACTTCATTCTGAAGCAGCGCGCTCAGCGCGGTGGCTACAAACTGCGGTAGATGGCTGACCCATGCGACCAGCTCATCGTGGCGCCCGGGGTCCAGATCGAGAGGCTTTGCGCCCATGGCTGCGACCCACTCTCGCCAGCTTTTAACTAAAGCCGCCGCGTGCGGGGAACGCTGCGCCGCTGGATCGTCGGTAAAGAGCCACACCGCACCACGAAAGAGACTTCCATCGGCCAGCGCCGCTCCGCCTCGCTCTTTGCCGGCCATGGGGTGACCAGGCAAAAATGCCGCGCGCTCTGGCGTATTAAAGAGGCGCGCTGCCGCCGCGCAAATTTGCGCCTTGGTGCTGCCCACGTCGGTAACCAGGTGATCGGAGCCGAGGACGCCTGATAGCTTCTCCATCCAATCGAGAGTCGAGTAGATGGGCACAGCCAGCAGCACGATCTGGCTCTCTCTCGCCGCTTGCAAGGGGTTGGTTGCAATGGAGTCGATGGCTCCGGCAGCCAGAGCCGTCTGCGCACCCTCTGGGCTACGGTTCCAGCCGATGATCGAACCGCGAAAACCCGCCGCACGCAGCGCCATGCCTGCCGATGTACCCAGCAGGCCGGTACCCAGAATGGCGATGCGTTCGATCATGAGTGCTGCCTTTCAGATGCGGAGCGAGTTAGCTCTACAAGCGGTGTTGGCGAAGTTAGCCGGTGTACTTGGGCAGCCAGTCTTTGCTAACTCCGCTAACTTTTCCTCATCTTATAGTGTCCGACCCACAGCCTCGGCCACAACCCTCAGCTCCACCATCAGCTTTTCAAACTGGTCGAAGAACAGGGTCTGTGCCGCATCGGAGACCGCCTTGTCGGCGTTGGGGTGAATCTCGACGAGAATTGCATCCGCGCCCGCTGCCACGGCGGCCTTGGCCATGGAACCCACCATGTCGCGGCGGCCCGTGCCGTGCGAGGGGTCGCCCACAATAGGCAGGTGCGAGAGCATATGCACCACCGGAATGGCTGCGATGTCCATGGTGTTGCGTGTGGCGGTTTCATAGGTGCGGATGCCGCGTTCACAGAGGATGACGTCGTAGTTGCCGCCGGACATGATGTACTCGCTTGAGAGCAGCAGTTCCTCGATGGTGGCGGCAATACCGCGCTTGAGCAGCACGGGTTTGCGGATGAGCCCCAGCTCGCGCAGCAGATTGAAGTTCTGCATGTTGCGCGCACCCACCTGGAAGCAGTCCGTATACGGAAGCATGGCCTCAATCTGCGAGATTTCCATCACTTCACTGACGGTGAGCAGTCCGTTGGCTTGGGCCGCCTCGTGCATCAGTTGCAGGCCGGGAATGCCTAGTCCTTGAAAAGCGTAGGGCGAACTGCGCGGCTTGAAGGCGCCTCCGCGCAAAAAGCCCGCGCCCGCTGCCTTGGCGCACGCGGCGATGGTAAATATCTGCTCGCGGTTCTCAATGGCGCACGGCCCGGCAATAACAGCCACCTGCTTGCCGCCGATGGTTGCGCCGTTAGGAAACTCGACCACCGTACCTTCAGGACGAAACGCCCGCCCTGCCAGCTTGTACGGGGAACTGATGCGATGCACGTTGAGTACGCCCGGCAAAACCTCGAACTTTGTCAGGTCAAGCCCGGCGGTGGGCCCCACGCCGGCCAGAATGGTCTGGGTCGCGCCGGTCGTCCGGTGAACATTTACCCCCGACTCCTCCATCACTTCGATGACGGCAAATATCTGTTCTTCGGTAGCCTTCTCCTGCATGGATACAATCATTGTTTGTTCCCTGTCTCGGGCGCCTGTGCGCCAGTGCCTTGGCCCGGCGCAGCCGCCAGGGCATTTCTCTGCGATGCCAACTCGTTCCTCTGCAAGGCACGCATCACGTCGATAATGCGCTCGTAGATATGCGTCAGTTCAATGTCTGGCAGGGGGCCTTTGTTGGCCGCGCGCACATTGGCGTAGATCACCTTTTCGCGCACCGGCTCGTAGACCGGCAGCGAAGTTGCAACTTTCAAGTGGCCGATCATCTGCGCGGCGCGTGCCCGCTCGCTTAGTAACTCCACAAGCTGGCGGTCCAGAACATCAATTTGGTCTCGCAATTCTTCCAGCGTCATTCCATCCTCGTGTTGAAAACTAGCTGCTAGCAATCAGCTTCTAGCTACTTTGTGCTGCTGCGAGCCTTATCGGCTGACTCTGGTGACAAAAAGCTGAGAATTAGCGGCTAGAAGCTGATGACTGCTTTTTACCGGGCCAGCGCCGCCTGAGGCAGGTGCAGGCCTTGATAAATCGTGCCACTGCTCCGGGCGCCGTCTCGGGGGTTGACCGCTCGATCAACTCCACAATCGCGCTGCCAATCACCGCGGCATCGGCAAAGCTGCCCACCTGGGCGACGTGCTCGCTGTTCGAGATGCCGAAACCCACGGCTACCGGCAGCGTGGTCCATCGCCGGATGCGCGCCACCAGAGACGATGCGTCCGCTGTCAGGCTCTGCTGCGCGCCGGTAATGCCGACGCGGGAGATGGCGTAAACAAAACCCTTTGAATGCGTGGCGATGGCCTCAAGCCGCTGATCGGGGCTGGTGGGTGCGGCCAGAAAAATGGGAGCAAGATGCGCGCGCTCCATCTCGGCCAGGTACTCGTCCGCTTCCTCGACAATCAGGTCGGTAACAAGCACGCCGTCCACGCCAGCCGCTGCGGCAGCGTCCACAAACAGGGACAGGCCATAATGCAAAATCGGATTCAGATAGCTGAAGATCACCAGGCCCGCTTCAGGCCGTGCCGCGCGAATTTCGCCGGCAAGGGCTAGCACGTCGACCAGCCGCGTGCCGCGCGCCACTGCCCGCTCGCTGGCTCGCTGAATCACCGGACCGTCGGCCAGCGGATCGCTGAACGGAACGCCCAACTCAATCACATCCGCGCCCGCGTCAATGGCCTCCAGCGCAATGGCGCGCGTGGCCTCAATGCTCGGGTCGCCTGCTGTCAGGTACACCACCAGGCCCGGTTTGTGATTGAACTGAATCGCCATCGTAATAAACTCTTATACTCCCTGGATATTCAACTCGTGCGCCAGAATGCCCATATCCTTGTCGCCGCGTCCAGAGAGATTTACCACTAGTATGTCATGCGCGGGCATTCCGGGAGCGATGCGCAAGGCCTCAGCAACCGCGTGCGCGCTCTCCAGCGCTGGCAAAATGCCCTCCGTGCGCGCAAGCTTCACCACCGCATCCAGAGTGGCCGTATCGTCTTGCGAGACATACTCTGCGCGTCCCGTATCGTGCAGCGCCGCGTGCTCCGGACCGATAGAAGCATAGTCGAGGCCCGCCGACACCGAGTGCGTAAGCGCGATCTGTCCATTCTCATCCTGCAGCACGTAAGAATATGTGCCCTGCAAGACGCCCGGCGATCCGCCCCGAAAGCGGACGGCGTGTTCGCCCAGCGCGGTTCCGCGCCCCCCGGCCTCAACGCCGATCAGGCGCACCTGTCTGTCTGGAATGAACTCATAGAACGCCCCAATCGCGTTGGATCCGCCGCCTACGCAAGCAATCACCGCTGTCGGCAGCCTGCCTTCCTTCTCCAGAATCTGCTCCTTCATCTCGCGGCTAATGCAGCGGTGAAAGTCGCGTACCATGGTGGGATAAGGATGCGCGCCCAGCGCGCTGCCCAGCAGATAATACGTGGTGCGGACGTTGGTAACCCAGTCGCGCATGGCCTCGCTGATAGCATCTTTCAAAGTCTGCGAGCCGGATGAGACGCCGCGCACCTCCGCCCCCAGCAGCCTCATGCGCAGCACGTTAAGTTCCTGCCGCGCCATGTCCACTTCGCCCATGTAGATCACGCACTCCATGCCCAGTAGTGCGCAAACCGTGGCCGTAGCCACTCCGTGCTGGCCTGCGCCGGTTTCGGCGATAATGCGTTTCTTGCCCATGCGCTTGGCTAGCAGTCCTTGGCCCAGGGCGTTGTTGATTTTATGCGCGCCAGTGTGCAACAGGTCTTCACGTTTCAGGTAGATTTTGGCCCCACCCAGTTGCTCCGTGAGCCGCTTGCAAAAGTAGAGAGGCGTGGGGCGGCCTGCGTAATCCTTCAGCAGCCCGGCCAACTCGGTCTGGAAAGCCGCGTCGGCCTTGGCCAGATCGTATTCGCGCTCCAACTCGTCCAGCGCTGCCACCAGCGTCTCCGGCACGTAACGCCCGCCATAGACGCCAAAGCGCCCCGGTCGTGACTCCGACGGAACTGAGGGTAGAATGACCGATGCCATGGAGCCTCCTACAGGCTTGTCCGAAAATTGAGGGGACTCTTTAGTGTACTAGGCGGGAGCAATGCTTCTTCGCTAAATCCTGAATCCTAGGTAATGGAACCGCCAATAGGAAAGGGGTTTTCGCCCATATATACCGCACTGCCCGACTGCTGATTTCCGCACACATGGTAACCGGGCAGGCGAAGACTGCGCCTTTCTGTCCGGACTATACTTAGCCGCGAAAGGCAGGCTTGGTGAAACCTTATGGCCTACAAACGCCCTGAAAACAAGTCGCCGAAATTATCCAAAGCCGAAAAGACTCATTTGCTCAAGGAATACTTCGAAGACTATAAATCACGGGCGGCGACCGATCTTGGCGTTCTTAACGGGAAGCTTCCTCGCGGGACACTCGATGTTCTCCTTGACAGATTGGGTGAGATGCTACTGGCCGAGTCGGAGAGCCTCGCGTCTATGGATGGTCCGGTCGGGAAGTTCCTGGATGACAATCCCTTACCCCCAGCGATCGAGCAACGCTTACCGCGCAACTTTCGGGTGTTCTGCTTGGCGCTCAATGCAATCAAGCAGTGGGTAGCTGCCGAGCAGAGTGCGACAGACCGTTATTTACTTGGTGGCGAAGCACGCAGGCTTTGCCGTGAAATAGCCACGCACTGTTTAGTTTCTGGTGAGGAACTCGACTCTGACTGCGAACTGCATCATCCAATTCGCGACGGCCGCCCTCCAATCCCATTGAGCAAACACGGGCACGGTTCGATTGAAGGGCAGCGCTCGTCGGAGAGTGATGATCCAATCGACCGTGCACTGTTCGGGCTTCGCCGCAATGGCAAGCGATCCTGGGCTCAATTGCGACGTGGGTGCCTGGATTGCATTGGTCAGCCGGAGCCTCTGTCATCGAAGAGTGGCGCAGCGAATGATCGTGCGTTTGCGCGTAAGGCCGCCGCCGTCGCCAACCTCAGTTACGAAGAAATCCTTGAGTGGCTGAAGAATAAAGGCTATGAAAAAGCCCAGAGCCGGGTGCCCACATCTCGCCTTTGAGATGTGGGATTAAACCGCCTCACGCCGCTTTCTTCACCTGCAACGTCACGCGCAATCCCGCTGCGGAAAGCATGTTGACCAGCATATCTAGGCCGAACAGTTCGATCTTGCCGCGCATGAGGTTGGAGATGCGCGGCTGGGTCACGCCGAAAACCTTGGCTGCCTCAGTCTGGCTCAATCCTTCGCGTTCAATGTGGCGCTTGAGAGCTAGCATCAGCAAGGACCGCAGCTTCAGGTTCTCAGCCTGCGCCTGAGTCTTTTCGATGGCATCCCACACACTGGCGTAGCGCTTATTTTTCATGAACTCAACTCCCGGATCAGATCCTTATAACGTCGCGATGCAAGCGCAATGTCGCCGGGACTGGTTTTCTGTGTCTTTTTCTGAAAACAATGCAACGCATAAATCGCGTCTTCAAATTTAGCGATATACATCACGCGAAATGCCCCGTCGCCCTCGCGAATCCGTATCTCCCGCATACCCGGGCCAACCGTGTTCATTGGCTTCCAATCATCCGGGTCATACCCTTCCTGCACTTGGTAAAGCTGGTAGCCCGCTTCTCGCCGCGCTGCTGCAGGAAAGTGGCAGAGATCGGTAAGCGCACCACCCGGAACTCGATTGGTTTGGCGCTCTTGCTCACGAAGCGAGTATACAAGATTTTATATGTTTTATGCTTGAATGATTTGATTTCGTACGCTAACCGCGAATTGCCGCCGTGCCCGCGCCACAAACTCTCGCACCATGTCCGCATCTTTCTTGCCCGGCGCGGCCTCAACACCAGAGGCTACATCCACGCCCCAGGGATGCAGCGCGGCAATGGCTTCAGCCACATTGGCCGGAGTCAACCCACCTGCGGCTACCATCTTGAGCCTTCCCGTACCGCCAAAGAGCGTCTTGCGCGCTTCCGTCCAGTCGAAGGGCGCCCCTGTGCCGCCAACCGCTGTGGCTGTGCGCGAGTCAACCAGCACCGCATCCACATGTGGGTCCAGGGTGTACTGCGCGATCTGCGCCAAAGCTACTTTGGCAAAGCTGGCGTCAAAATGCACCACGCGCAGAAGGCGCAACTGCGGTCCAAGCAGCTCGCGCAGTTTTGCCGGCAGCTCCAGTGCGGCGTCGTAGTGGAGTTGCACTCCGGTCAGCCCGCAGACGCGAACCGTGGCCACAATCTCATTTAGCGCGGCATCCACAAAGACGCCGATCTTCTCCAGTGTCGAAGGCAGATGCGGAACGATGGCAGCAACTTGCTCCGCCATTACGCGGCGCGGGCTAGACGCAAAAACAAATCCTACGGCATCCGCGCCGGCATCCGCTGCCAGACGCGCATCCTCAAGCGATGTATTGGCGCAAATCTTGACCCAGAGGCTCATGGCGTTGCCACGGCTCCTGCCAGCAGGGCAGCGAGCGCTGAGCCAGGATCGGGCTGGCGCATCAGGCTCTCGCCAATCAGGAAAGCGTCAAACCCGGCCTCACGCAGCCGCCTTATCTCTGCGGGGCTGGCAATGCCGCTCTCAGCCACGCGCACCGCACCGGTCGGAATCCGCTCCACCAGTTCGAGCGAGGTTTCCAGGCGCACCTCAAAGGTGCTCAGGTTGCGATTGTTCACTCCAATCGCATCCGCGCCTGTCTCGCCCAACGCGCCCAATGCGCGGTCCAACTCGTCCGCCGTATGCACCTCGACCAGCACGTCGAGCGCTTGACCGTGGGCAGCCTGGGCAAACCGGCGCATCTCGCCATCGGTTAAGGCTGCCGCAATCAGCAGAATAGCGTCTGCCCGGTGGGCGCGCGCCTCAGCCATCTGGTACTCATCCACCATAAAGTCTTTCCGCAAGCAGGGGAGCGGCGCCGCGGCTGATGCCAACTCCAGATTGCGCAAGCTGCCTTGAAAGAACGGCTCATCGGTCAGCACAGAGAGCGCGGCGGCTCCGCCAGCCGCGTAGCGGCGGGCCAGCCACTCCACATCGAAATCCGCGCGAATCAAGCCTTTTGAAGGCGAAGCCTTTTTGATCTCGGCAATCACCGCCGGGCCGGTTGTTGCCTGCCGCCGCAAGGCCGCCGCAAAGCCGCGAGGCGTGTGCGCCGCAGCCCGTCGCTCCAGCTCCGCCACCGGCACGCGCGCCTTGTTTGCGGCCACTGTGGCCCGCGTCGCAGTCACAATTCTGTCTAAATGAGTCGACATACGCTGGCTATGAGTATACGGGCAAGACTGGCTCAGGCCGGTCTCAGGCTTGCCCCAGCCCAGGGCCGACGCATATAAATGGACCAGTCTTGCTATATGCAAAACGGGGTGAT
>VFSW01004315.1_pt1 | contig 21231 bp, 16 predicted proteins | sample 5358111 | NCBI WGS metagenome assembly VFSW01 (sample SAMN11554181, study PRJNA540505) | mine drainage metagenome | isolation source: sediment from site ElyBrook_90M | place: USA: Ely Copper Mine, Vershire, VT | collected 2017
CAATTCGTGCCCACTGTGCTTGGAGATAGGGAAGTCCTTCCGGTTGGGTCACCTTACTAGGACGCACCGTTTGAGCTTGGAGCCGGCGCGGTCCCCTTCCTGTGGTGAGAAGGCCAGGTTAATCCATGTCGGCTTCGCAGTTGTCTTCTGCCAGGCGTGAAAAATTTCCAGTTACCGATAACGCCCCGTTTATCAAGACTCGAGAATCAGTTTCAAAAATTCAAGTCAGCGTATTGTGCTTGGAAACCAAACCGTGGAAGACTACTTTATGTGGGACTTAGGTCACTCGTCTGTTTTTCGCTGGCTGGTCTGGGCAGATACGTTAACTGTCCCAAGCAGATACCGCGCCCCCGCCGGGCCTCTCAACTCCTCCACTGACTCAACACGTAGTAGATTCCGGCACCGATGGCCGCCGCTCCGGGAACTGTAAGCAGCCAGACCCACAGGATTCGGCGGGTAACTCCCCAACGAACGGCTGTCAACCGCCGCGAAGCACCTACTCCGACAATCGCTCCGGTGATGGTATGAGTGGTGCTCACCGGAATCCCAAAATGCGCCGTGCCGATCAGCGTCAAAGCTCCGGCCGTTTCCGCGGAAAAGCCCCCGAATGGAGTTAGCTTCGTAATGCGTTGGCCCATGGTCCTCACCACACGCCAGCCGCCGGCCATGGTGCCGGTGCCCATGGCGAGGTGGCAAATAAGAATGACCCAAAACGGCACCGAGTAACTTTTGAGCAGTCCTCCCGCTACCAATGCCGTGGTGATGATACCCATACTCTTCTGCGCATCATTTGTGCCGTGGCCCAGGCTGTAGCCTGCGGCGGAGATCAATTGCAGACGACGAAACCACCTGTCCACCGTGGCCGGAGAATGGCGGCGCACTATCCAACTGGTCATGATCGAAACCACCAGGGCGAAGAAAAGACCCAGGAAAGGCGCAATGAAAATGAAGAGAATCGGCTTGGTCCAGCCGGAAAGAATCAGCGCCGCAAAACCAGCCCGCGCCACCGCTGCGCCTCCGTATCCCCCCATCAAAGCGTGCGAAGAGCTGGTCGGCAAGCCCAGCACAAGAGTGAGCAGATTCCAGGCGATTGCGCCCAACAGTCCGGAGATTAACACCAGCTCATTGATCGATGGCAGATGAACGAGCCCTGTACCAATGGTTGTCGCCACCGCTGTGCCGAACACAAACGCCGCGATGAAATTCCAAAAAGCGGCCCACGCCACGGCCTGTGCCGGCTTGAGCACTCGCGTGGAGACGATCGTGGCAATCGAATTGGCGGCGTCGTGCCAGCCGTTCGAAAAATCGAAGGCCAGCGTGATCACCACAATTAATACCACCAGATGGAAACTATGCACGGTCGCTCCCGTGAGCGTCTGGACGCGAGGCGGCCCCCGAAGCGCAGGAGGAGTGGGCGGAATAAAGGTTCATGGTTCTGAGGTCAGGCGTTCTTTAGCGTGACGGTTTCGAGTACGTTGGCCACGTCTTCACATTTGTCCACGGCAGTTTCAATGACTTCGATGATCTCTTTCCATTTGATGATCTGTATGGGGTCTTTTTCCTGCTCGAATAGTTGAGCGATCAGCATACGGCTCAGGCGGTCACTGTCGTTTTCCAACCGGTTGATCTCGATACATCTGCTCTGAATATGGTCATTCTTGCCTAATGCGCGCACTGCCTGCGCCACTTGCCCGGTGGCCTCATGAAGGATCACCGCTAGACCCGCGGTGCCCGGCCGGACACTTTCGATTCGGTAGGTGACCATTCGGCTGGCTGCCGCGTCGGTAAGGTCCAGCACATCGTCAATCCGGCTGGCCAGCAGGTGCATATCCTCGCGATCAAACGGGGTGATGAAGGTCTGGTTCAAGCGGATCAGAAGCGAGTGCGTCAAGTCGTCGCCGGCGTGCTCCAGATCCTTGATCTGCTCAGCGTATTTCTCCGCCCCGTCGAACTTCTGCATCAGTTCCACCAGGACCTTGGAGCCCTCGTGAATGTTGTCCGCGAGCGCGACAAACATCTCGTGGAAGTTCTCGGAACGCGGCATGACCCGCCTCAGAAAACCTTGCATGTTGTGCCGAACCTCCCGCCAGAGGGCCTTTTGAACGTTTGACTATAGCTGAACTGCTCGGGACCAACAAGGATGGGGTACGCCGACTTCACTCTCTCCCTGTCGGATGGGATGCCTGGCGGAACGCTCCGTGCGCCAAGCAATGCACGCCGTGCGGGAGTGCGACGAGAAGGCGGCGCAGGACCTTCTTGGCTACGAGGACGCCATCAACAAACGGCCAATCAGATGGGATGAGAAGGCCGGTCTCCGACGGGATCGTCCCTCGCGCCGACGAACAATTTCAGAACCAAGCCTCGAGGGCTAACTTATGACTGGACCAAAAAAGGGGGGCAGGTCACCAGCCCAGGGCAACGCCCTGGGTGAGGCAACACACGGGGGAAAATGCGCCCTGAAGGGGCGCGGGGGATTTTCCGGTATTACCCTTCAAAACTTTTGAGCGTCGCGGCCATTTCGTGCAGCCGTTTGTCCACCATGGAAAACACGGTATCCGGTTCGTACGCGCCGTTCTTGTCCTGCCGCCCGGCTCGCATACCCGTTAGAATCTCGATTCCCTCTTCCACGGTCGTGATCGGCAGGATGTGAAATTTGCCCGCGCCGACGGCTTCAATCACGTCTTCGCGGAGCATCAGGTCCTCGACATTTTCCGCGGGGATCATCACGCCCTGGCGGCCCGTCAAGCCTGTCTTCACCCGGCACACATCGAAGAATCCTTCGATCTTTTCGTTGACGCCGCCGATCGGCTGAATGTCGCCCTGTTGGCTGACCGAGCCGGTCACGGCGATGTCCTGGCGGATGGGCAGAGCGGAAAGGGCCGAAAGCAGCGCGTAAATTTCGGTGGAACTCGCGCTGTCTCCGTCCACGCCGCTGTAGGACTGCTCAAAGCAGATGCTGGCGGCGAGCGAGAGCGGCTTGTCCTGCGCGAATTTTGTCCGCAGATATCCGGCGATGATCTGCATCCCCTTGTCGTGGAAATTGCCGCTGAGATTGGCTTCGCGCTCCACGTTGATGATGCCGGCCTTTCCGAGCGCCGCGGACGCCGTGATGCGGACAGGTTTCCCGAACGCGTAGCCGCCGATTTCGAGAACGCTCAGCCCATTGACCTGCCCGACGCGCGCGCTGTCGGTTTCGATCAGGAGCGATCCTTCCTCGATCATCTCGCGAATCTTGGTCTCGGTCAGATTGTGCCGCTCGACGCGGGCGTGGGGGGCGCGGCGCAGGTGTGACCCGGTTACCATCTGCGCGCCCTCTCCCGGGGCGATGTAGGCGGCCTCGCGCGCGAGGTCCGCGAGTTCCGGAAACCGCGCCGTCACTTTGTTGCGGCGGCCCGCCTGCCGCACGCCGTACTCAAGCATCCCGGCAACCGCCGTGCGGTCGAACGGACCTATTTTTTCCTGCTCGGAAAGCTGGCGCAGGCATCCGCCGTACTGCCGGATGACCTCGTCACTCATGACCATCTCTTCGTCAAATTCGACGCGCACTTTGAAAATCTTCCGGAACTCTTCCTCATACTGGTAGAGCATTTCGTACATGTGGCGGTCGCCGATCAGAATGACCTTCACTTCAATATCAATCGGCTCGGGCTTGAGGGCCGAACTGCCAAAGGGAAAAAACATTTCGAGGGGCTGAATTTCCAGCTTACTGTGATTGAGCATGCGCTTCAGCGTGCGCCACACGCCGGCTTCGCTGAGCGCGTCCAGTGCGTACATCACCAGGAAGCCGCCGTCGGCGCGCAGCGTCGAGCCCGCGCGCAGGTCCATGAAATCGGAATTCCATCCGCCGCCGCGCGAGTCATAGCTGCGCTGAATCGTGCCGAACAGATTGGTGTAGGTCGGCGTGGTCTCGAAAATGACGGGCGAGCTGTCTTCGGTGTCGTGCGCCAGCAGAACATTCACTCCGTACACGCGGAACGGATCGCGCTCAACCGATTGGGGCCTGGCGCCTCCCTCGGGCTGCGGCGCGCCGGGCTCCTCTTCGCCGTCGCGCTCCTTGAACGGATCGAGATTGTCGAGGATGTTGTGGCGCACTTCCTCGAGATATTCGGCAATGAGTTCGCCCGAATATTTTTCCTTCAACTCCTCGATGAATCCGTCCACCAGAACCGAAGCCGCTTCCTGTTCGAGATAGCTCAGTTCGCTGGCAAGCTCCCGCGAAAGCGTCAGCGTTTTCCGGTAGACCACGGTGAATTCCTGGCGGAACTGCTCGTACTTGCGCTCGATATCCTCGGCGGCAATCGTTTCCAGTTTCCCCTCATGCACCATCTTGGGAATATCCTCGATGGGAACCATCTGCCCTTCGAGTACGGGAAAAATTTCCGGCAGCGCCACCGCCCCCACCTGCATGTGGCCGAGCGCGAACTGGTCGCGCGCAATGCGGCGTGTGAAATCGTCCATCAATTCCTTTTCACGAATGGTGAAGCGGTCCACGATGCGCCCTTTTTGGCGCTGGAACGGCTCGCCCTCGAAAACCTGCGGAATTCTTCGCCGCAGGAAATCAATTCCGCTCTGCATATCTTTCTTGAAGCTGCTGGCCTGGCCGCGCGGCAGCGCCAGAAGGCGCGGCCGGTCGGGGCTTTTGAAATTGTTGACATAACAGCGGTCGAGCGAGGCCTTCATGCCCGGACGAATCTGATTGATAACGTGCGTAATGGTGCCGCCGCGGCTCGTGCCCGCCAGGCCGCAGACGAAAATGTTGTAGCCGGGCGCGCTCAGCTCGACGCCCATTTTCAGCGCGCGAAAGGCGCGCTCCTGGCCGACCAGATCCGTGACCAGTTCGGCCTCGGCCGTGGTCTCAAACGGAATTCTTGCCGGATCGCACGTCCAGCGCAGCTTTTCGGCCGGCAAACTTGCGGTCAAATTCTTCAGTTCCACAGCCATGCCCTTCCTTCGCTTTCCCAAGCGCGCTACTCTAGCACAGCCGGGACAAATGGCGCATTCGACTCATACCCGGAATTTCCAAGTGCGTCAAATGTCCGAGAGGGGACTGTCGAGGCGGCTCATTCTCCGACCGAACTGCAGCTGCCACATCCGGCATCGTGATAGAATCATCGGCCAAGTGGAGAATGTTCGTGAGCGACCCTTCTGCCTGCCCCCATGCCCGCACCCGCCTGATTGCCAAAGATTCCGGGGCTGAGTACGTGGAATGCCTCGATTGCGGCGTTATCCTCGACTCGACGGAACGCTCCGACGCACAGCAGCAGGGATTCGATGAATCGCTGTCGGATGCGTAGTTCATTTGTTGAGAAATGAAACTGGATCTTACGGGCTTGTCACCGCAACTACTGAATTCCCAGGGCCCCGATGATGCGAACGACGTCCTCCGCCGAAACATCGTAAAGCGCCCGCTCGTCTTCCTGCTCCAGCTGTTCGCGAAGGTACTCCGCGGCAACATAGCTGGCCTCGCGATCGGAAAGGTCCCGGCCGGACTTCTGGGTGAACTGGACCATGCCGGTGTGCGCGAGGCCAACCACGGCGCCACGCCCATCCACGAGGAATTTTGTGTCCACCGTATCGCTGTGCCGCGTGGCCACGCCGTTCCACAGGTGCGAGAACCGGCAGTGATACGTCTGTCCGGTCAGGCGCGAAGTAACGTCAAATTCGCCGATGAAATCGCTCATCGCTCCGCGGTTGGAAAGTCCAAGAGTGGCCGGCTTGCTCATCTTTAATTCTAATTCCCCTGTCTTAATTCCCCTGGCCCACGGGCACAGGCTCGGCATGAGCGTAGACTTCGACGGCGGCAGCGAGCCCGGCGCCTACGGGAAGCTTCATGCCCTGATCGAGCAACACCCTCTCGAGCGCATCCAGGAACATCAACACGTTGGCGCGCTGGCTCGAATATCCCATCAGACCGATGCGCCACGTTGTGGCCTTGATGTCACCCAGGCCTCCGGCGATTTCAATGTTGAATTCGTTGAGCAGCCGTCCACGCGCCTTCGCACTGTCAATTCCGGAAGGAATCAATACAGAAGTCACGGTCGGCAGCCGGTCGGCCGCATTCTGAACGAAGAGCTTGATTCCCATCGCTTCGAGGCCCGCGATCAGGGCCGCCTGATTCGTCCGGTGGCGTTCCCAACTCGCTTCCAGACCTTCTTCGAGGACGATCCGCATGGCTTCAAAAATCGCGTAGATCAGCGGGACAGGAGGGGTGTGATGATACGTGCGTTCCTTGCCCCAATAGTTCATGACCGAGGTCAGATCAAAATACCAGCTCTGCACTCTTGTCTTTCTCTGGCGGATCAGGTCTTCCACGCGCGTATTCACCGTGATGGGAGCCATGCCCGGAGGGGCGCTGATCGCCTTTTGCGAGCCGCTGAAACAGACGTCAATCCGCTGGCGGTCCACGTCCAGAGGCACGCCGCCGAGCGTCGCGACGCAATCCACGATGAGCAGGGCGCCGATTTCGTCAGCCACTTGCCGGAACGGCTCGATGCGCGACACCACACCCGTAGACGTCTCTCCATGGGCCAGTCCCACGAATTTGATCTTGCGTCCCTGCGCGACCTTCCGCACATCCTGCGGATCCACCACGCGGCCAAACGGCACCGTCACCCGGTGGATTTTCGCTCCGGTGCGGTCCGCGATGTCGGCCATGCGGGCGGAAAAAGTTCCGTTCACGCAGACAATCGCTTCATCGCCGGGCTCGAGAACATTCACAACCGCGGTTTCGATGCCGCCCGAACCAGAAGCCGAAAGCGGAAAGGTAATGTGATTTTGCGTCTGAAAAACACGGCGCATCAGTTCCTGCACGCTGCCCATGAACTCGGTAAACCAGGGGTCCACATGCCCCACGAGAGGCGAAGCCAGCGCCCGGTACACACGCGGGCTCATACAGGAAGGGCCGGGCGTAAGCATCAGCCGTGTCGGCGGGCGCAACTCATCCATCGGATTTACCATGACTTAAAATCCTCACTCTGCCTTGGTGTGGCTCCGCGTCTTGAAGTGGTTCGTGGCACAAACGGCGGCAATCACGAAACGTGCTTTCGCCTCTTGCGGGCCATTGCCGGGAAACGACTTTTCCGCTCTCTAATCTTTCCGGAGCACTGTTCCCAAATGCGGCGCCGGAGGACTGCCTCGGTGCGGTCATCCACGCAGCCTCTAGTTTGCGCGATATCCCCACAACGCGCAACCGCCAAAATGGTTGGCACTTTGCTAAATGAGTACGGGGGCCTCGAACGGCCGCGGCGGCGGCACTTTGAATCTCGAATGAAACGCAATCTTCCAGCGCGCTTGCCCCCCGCTATGTTATCTTCGCCGGGGAATGATTGAGGAGCGATAGCAGATGTCGGAAAAACTGGTTTTCGTTGGCATACTTCCTGAAGTGGCCGTGATCAGTCCTGGAGAGCAGGTGGTGTGGCTCTCGGGGACCGCCAATCTGAAGGTCGAATTTGACCCTAATCGTTGCCCGTTCCAGTCCAATGTCTTTCAAGCACCGCCGGGACGCCAACTTCAGAGCGGCCCTTCGCGCCCGGGGGTGACCCCGGGAGCATACAAGTATCGCCTCTGGCTAAACGACAATCCGATCGGGCAGGGAGAAGTGGTTCTGCGAGAAAAGTAGGAAATGAGGCCTTCGGGCTTACATTCCGTTCGCGTGGCTTCGGCCGGAATCGATTGAGCCGGCAAGGCCGCGGCGGACCGGGGCCAGAAGAACTGCCGGGACACGCTTCTCGGGCGACAGGACCACGTTGGACGAACGGTTCGGGAACTCAAGCCGGCGGTCCAGATTCAAACCTGCTTCATGAACCAGTTCCCCGGAAAACTGAGGATCGTCCGAGCGCTCCACTCCCCAGAACCAGAGCCGCTCTTCCTTTTGCTGAAGGAATTGCAAAGTCTCTTCCAGTTTCTTCATCGCGTGGTCAAAGCTGGAGCTCAGAAAATAGACGGGCAGAACCCAACTCTTGCGCGTATACATGGCCCGGACGCGCACGCAGTACTTTCCGGTGTGGTTTACTTCGATCGAGCACTGGTATTCGTTCCGATGATTTGCCTTTGCCGCCATACAGCACCTCGTGTTCGCTACCGGTCTGGGCTGTACCTACAACCCAGCCTTATTCTGTCTCAGGGAGGGGAAAGCCGCCGCCCTGCCTCGGCTTGAATATTGAAAAACCTGTCCACTTCCTGTGAAACAATTTCGTTGCGGTTGAATTGAATCCTCCGCAGGCCGTTCTTTAACGCTCCGGTGGTTTCCAAAAGATTTTTTGAAGCTGGGAAGGTGTCAGCCTCGAACTCCCTGCCCCCTGGCGCCGAGGGTCTAACGGGAACTCAAATATGCTAACGCAGGGCAGGGCCGTATGCAAGCCCCGCCGAGGAACCTATAACCATAATGATTTTAGTTAGTTACAGGGAAGTCTGAGGCAGGAGCTTCTTCATATTTTCCACATTGAGGCGCACCTTGCCTTCGGCGAGAAGGCGCGTTTTGAGCGCCGCGCGGAACATCTCGAAAGCCGCTTGGCGCTTTTGCGAGAGCACGGCCTCCTGAACTTTTGCTTTTTGCTTCTCGTAATCGTCCTGGCTCACCGGATCATGCTGCGTGACGCGGAAGACGGCCCAATTGGCCCCCAAAGAAACAGGGTCGCCAGTCTCTCCGACCTTCATGTTGAATGCCGCTGCAAAAGGCTTGGCGCTTCCTGCATCGGGGACCGAACCGCCGCGTGTGATAGGCTCCGTCGTCTTCACTTCGAGGCCCAGAGCCTTGGCCGCCGCTGCAAAAGCTTCGCCGCCCTTTATGCGCTTGACAAGATCCTCGGCGCGCGTCTTGGCCAGTTCGATGGCCTTTTGATGACGGTAATCGTCCGCCACCTTGTCATGAACTTCGGCCAGCGTCGCCGGGTGGCTCGCCTGAATATCCTTAACGCTCAGAATGACATAGCCCCGGTCCGTGTGAATGGGCGCGCTCAAATCTCCCACTCGCTGGTGGAAAATCGTATCCATCAGGCCAGGCGCATTGCCGATTTCAGGAAGCGGCTGACTCAATTCAACCAGTTTCGCTTCGCCGGTCGCCATGTTGAATTTCTTGGCCAACTCCTCGATGGGTACACGGCCCGACCGCCGGATCTCTTCGGCAATCTGGTTGGACAGGGTTTCGCCGAGTTGCTCGGCCTTCTCCTGCTGCAATTGCGCCAGGATGGCCGGCCTGACTTCATCGAAAGTCATCGTCCGCGCGTTCTGGCGGTCAATCACCTGGATGATGTGAAATCCGTACTGCGTCTTGACCAGATCCGAGATGGCCCCCTTGGGCAGGCTGAAGGCCGCCGCTTCAAATTCCGGGACCGTCTGGCCGCGAACAATCCAATCGAGGTCCCCGCCCTTGTCCTTGCTCGTATCCTCCGAATATTCCTTGGCGAGATCGGCGAATTTCGCGCCGTGCTTGGCTTTGTTGAGGACGTCTTCGGCCTTCTTCTTGATTTCGGCGACTTCCGCGTCGGTTTTGCCGACGGTCTTGAACAGGATGTGCGCTACATGCGCCTTGTCTTCCACTTTGTACTGGTTGATGTTGTTCTGGTAGTAGACCTTTTCTTCATCCTCGGTCACCGGGGAGCGCTGGCGGAGTTGCGCCATGTCGAGCAGGGCATAGTCCACGGTGCGGCGCTCGGGAATGCTGTACGTCCCCTTGTTCTTGTCGAAAAAGGCGGCCAGTTCCGCTTCCGGGGCCTCTATCTTGGCCTGCAGGTCAGCCGGCTTGATGATCACGTAGTCGAACTTGACCTTCTCATTCTCTTTTTGATATTCGGCGCGCACTTCGTCGTCGGACACGCTGATCCCGTCGGTCACCAACTGCTGGAATTTCGCCTGCAGCAGTTCGGTCTTGATTGCCGTTTCAAACTCAGGGACAGCCATCTGGAAGCGCGCCTGCACTTCGGCTGTGTAGCGGTCCATTCCGATAAAGGTGTCGCCCTCGAACGCAGTGGGTACGAATTTCTTCAGCAGGTCGGCATGCTCCTGGTCCGTGACTTTCAATCCGAGACGATCGGCTTCGAGCGCCAGACTCTTTTCAAAAATCAACTGGTCAATCACCTGGCGCGTGTAGAGCGGCACCATGACTGTCGGAATCTGTCCGCCGCGCGTGATTCGATCCAATTGGTTTTGCACATCGGACATCGTGATCGTCTGGTCTCCCACCTGCGCCACCACGTCCGTCCCGGTCAGTTGGGAGGTCGGATCCTGCGGCACAAGGTAGAGCAGCATTCCAAGACAGAGTACGCCCAGCACGATACCGAGCAAAATCCTCACGCCGACTTTCTTTTCACGAATTGCGTCAAGCACGACGGAATAGCCTCCTGCGCAGCATAGCCCGCATCGCGCGGAGTCCCCTCATGGGATTCCGCTCAAACGAGACGTACCACGGCAACTATAACGAAACGCCATATTATAGGGGAGGCGCGGACGAACACTCAATGTTTTAATCTTGGGGAGCCTTCCTCATTACATTTTCACCAATGAAAAATTTCCAACCGCAGGTCAGTGCAGGAAGACAACGAAGTGAATATTGGAACTCCCTCAGGAGAACCGGCTTCACCCTCTATTGCGCTGCGGGAAACTGTTTCAATGTGGCTCGTTTGCGGACCCCGTATCGCTATGCTAATTTTGAAATTGGCTGATTTTCCAGCACTTTTGCATGCTGAATCAAAAACCACCTTACTCGCCTCGGCAGAAGACCCCGCGCGTGGAGGTCTACTGGAAAGCCGTTACCTATAAGACGGTGGGCGTCTATTGCATTCTGGTCCTGGCGATCGCGCTGGCCATTTTGTACATGATCTATCCGGAGCCGTTCGGCGCGGCGATCGCAAAAGTGACACAGGCACTCGGAGCGAGAGCGAACGCTAGCGCGGAACTCTCCGCGAAAGAGGCGAAATTCGTGAACCTGGACGGACGCGTGCAAGTCAAGAAAGTGAACTCCGTCCAATGGGTCACCGCGGACTACCGCATGGCGCTCGACACGGGCGACCTGATTCAAACCAGCTCGGATGGCGCGGCCCGTATCACGTTCGCTGATGGCACGACCTACACCGTGCAAGCGGATTCGCTGGTGACCGTGGAAGAAAACTCGGTGGGCCGGGACAGTGAAACGCGCGTCGGAATGCATATCACCTCGGGGGCGGTGGACCTGGCGACGGGCACGTGGGATTCGCCGAAGTCCAAGGCGGAAGTATCCTTCTCTAACGCCGTGGCATCGGTGAAGCAGAATAGCCGCGCGGCCGTGCGCAGCGATCCCACGACCAGCGTTTCGGAAATTACCGTGTCCGCCGGCGCCGCGGAACTCTCAACAACGGATGGCCGTCAGAAAGTCGAGATCGGGCGCTGGGAACGCGTGAGTGTCCCTCCGGGCGGCGGAGCCATGGTGAAGACCAATATGCTTGCCCCGCCGGACCTGGCCCAGCCCCTCAATTTGCAGCCACTGATTGTTCCGGACGCCAAGCACGCACCGGTGCATTTCGAGTGGAAGCCGGTCCCGGACGCCGTGAGCTATGAACTGCGCGTCAGCACGACTTCGATGTTCTCGCGGATCGTGGAAGACCGGAAACTGACGGGAACTTCTGTGGACTTGACGGGCCTCGATGCCGGAGACTATTTCTGGGATGTGCTGGCCACCGACGCGACCAAGCGCGTGAGCGCGCCGAGCGACACGTTCAAGTTTACGCTCGCGACACAAGGCAAAGGCCAGGAGATGATGCTGGAAGTCGCGAATCCCGAGTTGCATGGTAACGTGGTGGAGATCAGTGGGCGGACCGAACCCGGCGCGGCGCTCATTATCAATGGAGAACCGGTGGCGAACGTTCGCCCCGATGGCTCGTTCAAATATTTTACTTCTTCACTCGCGCGTGGCAGCCAGACGGTGGTCATTACCGGTCAGAATCGCCGGGGTGGCACGGCCATCAAGCGCGTGGAAATTGTGATTCCGTAGCCGTCCGGGTGCGGGCTCCGCTTGGAGCCCGCTCTCAATTATTGACCGGCGCGAAAAAAAGAAAGCGGTATTCCCGGATGCATGTGCACTTTGGCGGCCTCCGCAAGCCGCGTGTGCTCCGGGAATTGAGGGAAACATGAATAAGAACGGTTATAACCTGCGCTCGATCTTCAGCCTCTTTTCCTCCGACCTGGCGATTGATCTGGGCACGGCGAACACACTGGTCTATGCCAAGGGCAAGGGCATCGTCGTCAACGAGCCTTCGATCGTAGCGATCAACAAGAACAGCGGCGAAGTCGTGGCCGTGGGCAAGGAAGCCAAGGACATGCTGGGCCGCACGCCCGGCAACGTCGTGGCTATCAAGCCGATGAAGGATGGAGTCATCGCCGACTTCAAGGTGACCGAAAAAATGCTCACCTACTTCATCCAGAAGGCGCATAACCGGCGGATGCTGGTGCACCCGCGCATCGTCATCGGAGTGCCGAGCGAAATCACGCCGGTGGAAAAGCGCGCCGTGCAGGACTCCGCCTATCGCGCACGAGCCAGCGAAGTGTATCTGGTCGAGCAGGCCATGGCCGCCGCCATTGGCGCGGGCCTTCCCATCGAGGAGCCTTCCGGCAACATGGTCGTGGACATCGGCGGCGGCACGACGGACATCGCCGTCATCTCGATGAGCGGCATCGTCTATTCGCGCTCGGTCCGCGTGGCGGGAAACGAGATGGACGAAGCGGTCATGCACTACCTGAAGCGGAAATACAACCTGCTCGTCGGCGAACGCACCGCCGAACAGATTAAGATGGAAATCGGTTCGGCCTACCCGCTCGAAAAACCGCTGACCATGGAGGTCAAGGGCCGCAACCTGATCGAGGGCGTGCCGCGCACTGTCACGATTGATGACAGCGAAATCCGCGAAGCGCTTTCCGAATGCGTGGCCACCATATTGAACGCCTGCCGCGTGGCGCTCGAGCGCACCCCGCCGGAACTCTCCGCGGACATCAGCGACCGCGGCATCGTTCTGACGGGCGGCGGCGCGCTCCTGAAGAATCTCGACAAGCGCATACGCGAAGAGACGGGGCTGCCGGTTTCCATCGCCGACGATCCCCTGGCTTCGGTCGTACTCGGCACCGGCAAGATGCTCAGTGACTTCCGGCTGCTGCGCCTGGTCTCGATTGACTAAAGCGGTTGCGGAGAAAAACATATTTCGTCATTCCGAGTCCCGGAAGAGACCGGGATAAACTTCGCGAGGAATCCCTCCGCGTTCCATAGCGCCGCGCAAAAAAGAGGGAGAGATTTCTCGCTTCGCTCGGAATGACGGCGCTCCTGGGCGGCCGCTCCGCAACTTATAAGGGCGGAATACGAACCCCCAAGCGGAATTCAACGAAACGGATCGCAGGTTTCCATGATCGCCATCCCATCGCGCCACAAATCGCTGACGCTCCTGGCCAGTATGGTCGCCCTGCAGTTGTTGCTGCTCGCCGTGCAGATCAAGCGCGAAAACCAGGTGCGCCTGATCCGCGTCTGGGCGGTCGAGATGATCTCGCCGCTGCAGCGCGTGGCTTCCTGGACGATCGGCGGAATGAAAAACGGCTGGGGCGGTTACATCGGCCTGCGGCGCGCGCGGCAGGAAAACGAGGGGCTCCGCTCGGAACTCGACCGCCTGAAGATGCGCAATGCGGAACTGGAAGGCCGCGCCGCGGAGGCCGACCGGCTGGCCGGCCTGCTTAATTTTCGTTCGGCGCACGCGGACGTGCCGATGCTTTCGGCCCAGGTGATCGGCGGAAGTCCGGACGCGGAAACTCTACTGGTTTATATCAGCCGCGGTTCACGCGACGGGATTCGCCGCGATATGGGCGTGATGACTCCGGACGGCGTGGTCGGAAAAGTCATTGCTGTTTTTCCCGATACTGCACAAGTGCTTCTCCTGGGTGACAAGGAAAGCGGCGTCGGCGCTCTCCTGGCCGACACGCGCACGCAAGGCCCCGTCAAGGGAACGGGCGAACCGCTCCTTTCCCTCGAGTACATCAGCAACGATGAAAAGGTCACGGGCGGCGAAGCGGTTTTGACCTCTGGCCAGGACCGCATTTTCCCGAAGGATTTGCCCGTGGGAACCGTGGTGGAAGCGACCCCCGACCGCCGGTCTCCCTTTATGAAAGTTCGTGTGAGACCCGCGGCCCATCTGGACCGCCTCGAAGAGGTCCTCGTACTGCTCACGCGGAATGAGTTGAATTTGAAAAAGCAGGCGGATGCGGGAGCGCCGGCGACCTCCGCCGTGGGCGCAAAGTCGGCCCAGCCGACGACGAATACGCAGTAAGAAATCGAAAGCCAAGGATCGAAGCGCAAGTTATGGAATCGACAGAAGTTTACATCGGGCCAGAGCCCCACATCGAGGTGCACAAGTATTACGGCGGCGTTGTTCCCGTTGCCGTTTTGCTGGCGCTGATGTTGCAGGCCTTTCTGCCGGTTCACCTGCGTGTGGCCAGCTACCTTGAACTGCCGCTGCTCGTGACGGTTTATTTTGCCCTCAGCCGGCGCAATCCCTCGTCGGGACTCCTTCTCGGAATGGTGGTCGGACTGTTGCAGGACAGTTTGAGCCGCTCGCTAATTGGCCTGTACGGGATTGCAAAAACGCTTGTCGGTTTCCTGGGGTCATCCATCGGGGCGCGCCTGGACGTCGAGCATCCCTTCGCGCGATTTCTTATTACGTTCGGCTTCGTTTACTTTCACCGGGCCGCACTGACTCTGATGCGGCATACCTTATTGGCCCAAAGAGGCGAAAAATATTTTGATCTCCCGCTGCTGATTACCGCCATCGTCAACGCCATCATCGCCGTGGGGCTCTTCCCTCTGCTCGACCGTTTCCGCAAGCCTTCCTGACCTTTTTTCAGGGGCCTCGGAATCTGCCGGCACGCGCGTACTATTATCCGATTCGCCGCGCACGCGCTTGCACCCATATCGCACAAATGCTAGCTTGTAGGATAATTAAAGTGTTGAAGCAGCGCTAGAAAGCGCGGTTGCCCAGGCCGCGCGGAGTTGATTTGCCACTGTCACTGCAGAACGAAAAGAGGCTTCCCCAAGGGCGCCTGGCCGTCGTGTCCTACCTGATCGTAGGCATGATCGCGCTGTTGCTGTTTGGCTTCTGGAAGCTGCAAATTATTGACTCGGACCGCTATGCGCAGATGGCCGAGCGCAACCGCGTGCGGTCCCTTCCGATTATTGCGCCGCGCGGCTCGATGCTGGACCGCGAAGGGCGCGTGCTGGTGGACAACTACCCTTCGTTCAGCGTTCTTCTGCTGCGCGACGATCCGGCCCAAGTGCAAAAAGCGCTTCCGCAGATTGCCGACGGTCTGGGCATGTCGCTGGATGAGGTGGAGCAGCAGATTGACGCGTCACGAAGCATGCCGAAATTCCAGCCCATCGTGATCAAGCCGGAAGCAAGTCCATCCGACATCGCATTTATCGAATCTCACCGCGCCGATATACCCGTGCTGGAAATGCTGATGGTTCATCGCCGCCGCTATCCTCACGGCGACATGCTGGCGAGCGCCGTCGGTTACACGGGCGAAGTCAGCGCGGAGCAGGTGGAAGCCTCCGACTCGAAACTCAAGCCCGGCGACACGGTCGGAAAATCCGGCCTCGAACGCCAGTACAACGAAACTCTGATGGGGACGGACGGCCTGCGCCGCGTGGTGGTCAACAGTATCGGGAAAGAAGTAGGCCGCCTCGAACAGCAGGACGCCATTCCGGGCAAGCCGATTCAATTGACGATTGATTACGATCTGCAGGCCATTGCGGAAGCCGACTTCGCCAACAAAGAGGGCGCCCTCGTCGCCATGGATGGACGCACCGGCGAAATTCTGGCCATGGTCAGCCGGCCCACTTTTGATCCCAAGGATTTTGCGGTGCGAATTCCCAACGCGGAATGGGCGGCGCTCAACTCCGATCTTGAAACACCTCTGCTCAACCGGGCCATTCAAGCGCAACTCGCCCCCGGCTCCGTCTTCAAAATTGTGATGGCCGCGGCCATGCTCGAGTCCAAAGCAATCCCCGAGACTTACTCGGTGTACTGCCCGGGCTACGCGAACTTTTACGGCCGAACGTTCCACTGCGACCATGCCCATGGCGAGGTCGATCTGCACAAGGGGATCGTGGCCTCCTGCGACGTTTTCTTCTATAACGTCGGCAAACAACTCGGAATTGATCTCATTTCCAAGTACGCCACCGGCCTCGGACTGGGCCGCCGTACTGGCATTGACCTGCCGGGCGAAGAGCCCGGCCTGATTCCGTCAGAGGATTGGGTACAGCGCGTGTACCATCACAAGTGGTATCCAGGGTCGACGATCTCTGTCGCGATCGGCCAGGGCGCCGTGATGGTCACGCCGATTCAGCTGGCACGAATGATCGACGCCGCCGCCAACGGAGGCACGTTGGTCCAGCCGCACATGCTGAAGAGCCAAACCGACCTGAAGACCAGCAATTTCCCGATCTCCGACGACACCGTTCGCCAGATTACCGACGGCATGTGGGGAGTTGTCAACGAGCCGGACGGCACGACTTCGGGCCAGGTAAAACTCGAAAACGTAGACTTCTCCGGCAAGACCGGCACTGCCCAAACCGAGAGCTTTGACCTGCAAAATAAACTCGGCAAAAAATTGAAGGAAAACGGCTGGTTCGTCGGTCTTGCTCCCCGCCGGAATCCGGAAATCGTTGTGGCCACTCTCGTCCAGCGCGGAGGCTGGGGCAGCACTTCGGCCGCGCCGATTGTCCGCGATGTCGTCAAGGCTTACTACGACAAGAAAAACGGCCACTTCGACCGTGAATTGACAGCCCGGAAGGATGTCCGGCCGCAAGTCGTGCCCATTTCGAAAAAAGATCCCACGGTCGTGCAGGCAGCGCCGGCTCCGGGACAATGAGATTTCTATGAATAAGGGCGGAAATATTCGCGATTACGATTGGTGGCTGCTGGCGCTGGCCTTTGGCATCTGTGGCGTCGGGGTTCTGGAAATCTGGTCGGCGACACATGCCAGCCATCTGGCCGGAATGCATGTTCACCAGCTCTACTGGATCGGGTTGGGCGTAATCCTCATGCTTTTGCTTTCCCGTCTGGACTACCACCTGATCCTGGACCAGGCTCCCGTCTTGTATCTGATCGCCCTCATCGCTCTGGTGGCCGTGCTGCTCGTGGGCCATTCGAGGTTCGGCGCCAAGCGCTGGCTGCCGGTCCTGGGCGGCTTTTTGCAGGTGTCGGAGCTGGTGAAGTTGATTATCATTATCGTGCTGGCGCGCTACTTTTCCGAAGTGCGCACGGAAGATCTGGCCCTGTTGGACCTGATCAAAGCAGCGGTCGTGGTCGGCATTCCAGTCGCCCTGATCATCAAGCAGCCGGACCTGGGGACGGCGCTGGTGCTGTTGCCGCTGGCCGCCGTGGGAGCGTTTCTCGCGGGCTTGCAGTGGAAGCACGCGCTGGTGATTGTCCTGCTGGCAGGGATCATGGTTCCGGTCGGCTATCATTTTTTGAAGCCTTATCAGCGGGAACGTGTTACAACATTCCTACGGCCGGAGGAGGATCCCCGAGGCGCGGGTTATCAGATCTTGCAATCCAAGATCGCCGTGGGTTCCGGAGGCTTCTGGGGCCGTGGACTTGGAAACGGCAGCCAGAATCAATTGGGTTTCGTGCCGGTGCGGTATTCGGATTTTATCCTGGCGGCGCTCGCCGAAGAGTTGGGGTTTATCGGAGTCTTCGTGGCGCTGCTGTTGTATATGTTTTTTCTGCTGCGGTTGGTACAGAATGCCCAGCGCGCCAATGACCGCGCGGGGATGTTTCTGGTGATGGGCGTGGCGGCTGTTCTGGGGTTCCACGTGTTGGTGAATGTGGCCATGGTGATCGGGCTGATGCCGGTGACCGGAATCCCCCTGCCGCTGATGAGCTACGGCGGTTCGGCCACGCTGTTTGTTTTTTTGGCTTTAGGGCTGGTGATGAACGTCCGGTTACGGCGGTTTGTCAACTAAGCCCGTCCGTACATACCCGGAAAGCGCCATGCGGCGAAATAGGCCAGCGGCGCACCGGAAAGAAATTGAAGTTAAATTTGATGCGAGGCAAGCATCGCGTGCCTAGCGGAAGATTAGAATTGCAAATCCCTTCCCCGGCCTTCCCGCAACGCGGGACCCAACGCACTCTCATTCAAGTGGGCTTCCATCCCGCTGAAGCGGGACCACGCCCGGTGCGTAGCGCCGTCATGCGCCGATGCCCTCCGAGGAGTTTTCATGTCGAAGGAGCTAGTAATTTCCGCGACCCCGCACGAGACTCGGGTCGCGATTGTGGAAGATGGTCAGCTTTGTGAAATTTATATTGAACGGGAAAAAGAGTTTGCGTTAGTCGGAAGCCTTTACAAAGGACGCGTAACACGAGTTCTCCCCGGAATGCAGTCGGCGTTTGTGGATATCGGACTCGATAGCGACGCCTTCCTGTATGTCAGCGATTTCCTGGAACATCTCGAGGATTACGACCACGTCGCAACACCCGCGCCCAGGGCTGCCAGGCCCGAGCCGCCGCCGGCCGCCGCCCCTGTAGTATTTGCGCCCTCCACGGTGAATGGCGGCGTGACCGAGCCTGCCGCAATGGAACCAGTGGTTGCGGAAGTTGCCGCCGCGCCTCCCGTTGCGGAGTCCGGGCCCGTGATTGTGCCGCTCGAAGGAGAAGTTCTGCAAGGCGCGGGAGGACCGCGCTCGGACTCGGCATCCACGCAGCATGGCCAGCGCCCGCCGTTCGAACAGCGGCGCGACCGAGGGCCGCGCGGGTTTGGCGACCGCGGAGACCGCGGCGGCGATCGAGGCGGACGCGGCGGGCGTAATCGCCGCTGGGGACGCCCTGGAGGCGGAGGCCGCGACCGGGGGCCGCGCCGGGATCTGCCGCAGTCCAAGTACGCTTCGCCGAAGCCGTTTGAAACCACGCCGCGCGAGTCTGGACCCGCGGAAGAGATTCCCGCGAATTTCGAACCAATCATTTTGCCGGGCGAATCACTCGCCAAGTACAAGAATCGTCCGCCGGCCGCTCCGGTAACGCCTCCGGCGGAAACTGGTTTTCCTGAACCCGCGTTGTCACAGCCGGAAGCGCAACTGAGTCCGGAAATGACCACGCACGGGCCGGTCTCTTCCGGCCTGCCGGAATCTCTTTACGCCGGACCAGTCTCTTCCGGCTCATTCGAAGTCGTTCCGCCGGCCGTCTCCGCGCCTCTTGAAGCTTCCCTGTTTGCAGCGCCGGAAACGCCAGTTGCCGAAACACACGCCAAACCCGAAACACATATCGAAGAACGCGAAGAGATTCACGAGGGCAACGGCACGTCCGGCCTTACCGATGAGGATGTGCGCGTCCTCGCCGAGCAACTGATCGAAGCCAAACACGAAGAGGCGCAGGCGGAAGCGAGCGATGTTGACGAGGCTACCGAGGTGTCGCTCGAGCCTTTCGTGGGCGCGGCGGAGATGGACGATTTACAAGACGCTCTGCACGAAGAACACATGGATGCCGCCGAGGAAGCCGAGGAAGATGCCGAAGAGATGCACGAAGAGGCTCTGGCTGCCGAAGGCATTTCCGAACACGAGGAGTTGAACGCGGGCGAGTCCCACGAAGCCCTGGAAGAAGAAGGAAACGGCGAATTTCACGAAGACGAAACGGAACTGGAATCCGCCGAGCACGCCGAGACGTCCGAGGCCATGGGCGAGCAGGAAACTCCCGAAGCGATGCATGCCGCCGCGGGTGAATCGCCCTCCGGTGAACAGCAGCCGACCTCCGCTCGCATCTCCGGGCAGCCACGCCCGCGTTTCCAGCGGCCCATGCGCCGCGGGGAACGCCCGAACCGCGGACGCCGCGGGGGACGCCCGAACGACCGGCGTCCGCACCACCATGTGCAGCACGGGCATCCGAAGTTTGAAGGGCAACGCCGCCCGCAACTGATTTCCGAAATGCTGAAGGCAGGCGAAGAGATTATCGTCCAGATCGCCAAGGAGCCGCTCGGCAAGAAGGGCGCGCGCATCACGAGCCACGTGGCGCTGCCCGGCCGCTTCCTCGTCTACATGCCGACGGTGGATCATATCGGCGTGTCACGCCGCATCGGCTCGGCGGAAGACCGCTCGCGGCTGCGCCGCGTGGTGACCGAAGCCAAGGGCAGCTTCCCGGGCGGATTCATTGTCCGCACGGCCGCAGCCGGAGCCACGGACGACGAAATCCGCACCGACGTGGAATTCCTCGGCCGCACCTGGGACTCGATCCGCGCGACGGGCGAACAGCGCCGCGCGCCTGCGCTGCTCCACCGCGATTTGAATCTCGTCGAGCGCATCCTGCGCGATTACCTGAGCGACGACTACGTCGCCATCTGGCTCGACAACGAAGAGGAGTTCACGAAGGTTGTCGAATTCGTGGGCCATTTCCAGCCGAAGATGGTGCCGCGCGTGAAGCTCTACACCAAGGAAGCGCCGATCTTCGAGGAGTTCGGCATTCAGCAGGAGCTCGACAAGGCGCTGCGCCCGAAAGTGTGGCTCAAGTCCGGCGGCTACATCGTCATCAACCACACCGAAGCGCTCGTCGCCATCGACGTCAACACCGGCAAATACGTGGGCCGCGGCTCGACGCGCCTCGAGGACACCATCGTCAAGACCAACCTCGAAGCCGTGAAGGAGATTGTCCGCCAGATCCGCCTGCGCGACCTCGGCGGCATCATCGTCTGCGACCTGATTGACATGGAAGAGCGCCGCAACCGCGACAAAGTCATGGCCGCGCTCGAAGCGGAACTCGCGCTCGACCGCGCGCCGTCCAAGGCGCTTTCGTTCAACGAATTCGGCCTGGTGTGCATCACGCGCAAACGCACCAAGCAGGCCCTCGAACGCGTCCTCTGCCAGCCGTGCCCCTACTGCACAGGCTCCGGCATGGTCAAATCCATTCCCACCATCTGCTACGAAATCCAGGCGGAAGTCCGGAAAATGTCCGCCGACATGGATAATCGCAGCCTCACGCTGCGCGTCAACCCTGAAATCGCCAAGGCCCTCAAGACACGCGAATCGTCGCTGATCGAAGAACTCGAACAGGCCACGCGGAAAAGTGTGATCATTCAGTCCGATTCGACGCTGCATTGGGAGCAGTACGATATTTATTAGGGTTGGTTGATAATCCGCATCGAAGGACCTCACGCTTTGCTTCGCAAAGCATGGGGCACCCGGCAACGTCCGGGCCACGCATTATAAAAGGGCGCCCCTTTCTAGTAGATTACGGTCGCTGTGCT
>VFSW01004316.1_pt1 | contig 21227 bp, 15 predicted proteins | sample 5358111 | NCBI WGS metagenome assembly VFSW01 (sample SAMN11554181, study PRJNA540505) | mine drainage metagenome | isolation source: sediment from site ElyBrook_90M | place: USA: Ely Copper Mine, Vershire, VT | collected 2017
ATGCGGAGGCTTTGCGCCGGCGCCAGTTGGCTGTGGGTTACACGCTCGAGGAACTCGAACTTTTGCTGCAGCCGATGGTGGATGATGCCTCCGAAGCGGTTGGCTCGATGGGTGACGACACGCCGATTGCAGTGCTGTCAGAAAAATACCGTGGCCTGCATCATTATTTCCGCCAGAGCTTCAGCCAGGTGACCAACCCAGCGATTGACAGTTTGCGCGAAACCCGCGTGATGAGCCTGAAAACCCGGCTTGGGAACCTTGGCAACGTGTTGGATGAAGACGCCGAGCAGTGCAATTTATTGCAACTGGATACGCCGGTCCTTTCAACCGCCGAATTCGATGCGATGCGCAAAACCATGGGTGAAGCGGCATGTGTGGTTGATTGCACCTTCAAGGTGATCAACGGCGAAGGCGGTTTGCGCCGCGCCATTGAACGCATCCGCCGCGAGGCCGAGGAGGGGGTTCGTGCTGGCTGCACCCATGTTATTTTAACCGATGAGGCGATGAGCCAGGACCGTGCGCCGATCCCGATGATTCTGGCCACCGGCGCTGTGCATACGCATCTGGTACGGCAGTCATTGCGGACCTTCACCAGCTTGAATGTGCGCTGCGCTGAATGTTTGGATGTGCATTATTTCGCGGTATTAATCGGCGTTGGTGCCACCACCGTGAATGCGTATCTGGCACAGGAAAGCATCGCGGACCGTCATGCGCGAGGCTTGTTTGGCAAGCTCACGCTTAAGGAAGCGATCGGCCGCTATAAAAAAGCTGTCGATAAAGGTTTGCTCAAGGTTATGAGCAAGCTTGGCATTTCAATGATCGCTTCATACCGCGGCGGTTATAATTTTGAAGCCATTGGGTTGTCTCGCGCGCTGGTAGGTGAGTTTTTCCCCGGCATGGCCTCACGAATTTCGGGTATTGGCTTGCCGGGTATCGCCCATAAGGTTCTTGAACTGCACAAGGCGGCGTGGCACGGCAATGTGGTACCGCTGGAAATTGGTGGCGCATACCGCTTGCGCCGTTCCGGTGAAACTCACGCATTTGATAATAACGCAATCCATTTGTTGCAGACAGCGGTAGGCTCGGATTCATATCAGTTGTACCGCCGTTACGCTGATGCCGTGCGCCGCCAAGCCCCTGTAGCGCTGCGTGACTTGCTTGATTTCCGTACCGACAACGTGACGCCGATTCCGGTGGACGATGTTGAAAGCGTCACTGAAATCCGCAAGCGCCTGCTGGCGCCTGGCATCTCACTTGGCGCTTTAAGCCCGGAAGCGCATGAGACACTTTCAATCGCGATGAATCGCATTGGGGCACGTTCTGATTCTGGCGAAGGTGGTGAAGACCCAGCACGTTCGGAGCCGCGTGCGAATGGTGATAACGCATCATCGGCGATTAAACAAATCGCCTCAGGCCGGTTTGGTGTTACTGCCGAGTATCTCAATAACTGTAAGGAAATCGAGATTAAAATCGCCCAGGGTGCTAAGCCGGGTGAGGGTGGCCAGTTACCTGGTTTCAAGGTAACCGAACTTATCGCCAAATTGCGCCATGCCACACCAGGTGTGACGCTGATCTCGCCGCCGCCGCATCACGATATTTATTCCATCGAGGATTTGGCTCAGCTCATTTACGATCTCAAGCAGATCAACCCAGATGCGACTGTTTGCGTGAAGCTGGTATCGCGCTCTGGTATTGGTACCATCGCGGCTGGTGTGGCCAAGGCGAAGGCTGATGCCATTCTCATTTCCGGCCATGTCGGTGGCACCGGGGCTTCACCACAATCCTCGGTGAAGTATGCCGGTATGCCGTGGGAGATGGGGCTTTCGGAGGCACATCAGGTACTCACTCTGAATCGGCTGCGTCATACGGTAACGTTGCGCACCGACGGCGGTATCAAAACCGGCCGCGATGTGGTGATTGCCGCCATGCTGGGTGCTGAGGAATTTGGTATCGGCACCGCCTCACTGGTTGCCATGGGTTGTATCATGGTGCGCCAGTGCCATTCCAATACATGCCCGGTAGGCGTGTGTACGCAGGATGAGGCATTGCGGGCGAAATTTGAAGGTTCCCCTGAAAAGGTTATCAACCTGTTCTCGTTTATAGCGGAAGATGTGCGCGGGATTCTCGCTTCACTTGGCTTCAAGCGTATCCAGGATATTATCGGGCGCACCGATTTGCTGCATCAGGTCAGCCGCGGTGCCGATATTCTCGATGACCTCGATTTGAACCCGATTCTCGCACAGGCTGACCCTGGTGGTCATGCGCGTTATTGCACCCGCGTTGGGCGCAATGAAGTGCCTGAAACTTTGGATGCCCAGATGATCAAAGACGCCAGCGCCTTCTTCGACCACGGCGACAAGATGCAGTTGCAGTATAACATCCGCAACACGCATCGTGCCATTGGCACCAAGTTCTCCTCGCAAATTGTGCGCAAGTTCAAAGGCATCAAGCTGCAGCCGAACCATGTCACGGTAAGGCTGCGCGGTTCGGCCGGTCAGTCGCTCGGTGCATTCGCGGTGGCTGGTCTCAAGCTCGAAGTTTTTGGCGACTCGAATGATTACGTGGGGAAGGGCCTCTCGGGTGCGACCATCGTTGTTCGGCCCGCGCCATCTTCCAAACTGGTTAGTAACGAGAACACCATCATCGGCAATACCGTGTTGTATGGTGCCACGGCGGGTGAACTTTATGCAGCCGGCAAGGCTGGCGAGCGTTTTGCGGTGCGTAACTCCGGCGCTATTGCCGTTGTTGAAGGCATCGGCTCAAACGGCTGTGAGTACATGACCGGTGGTACGGTGGTGATTTTGGGTGACATTGGCGAGAATTTTGGCGCAGGGTTCACTGGCGGTCATGCGTTTGTCTATGACCCCGACGATAAGTTCGAGAAGCGGGTGAATGCCGAGTCTCTGCATTGGCAACGGGTAAGCACGAACTATTGGGAAGATGTGCTGAAAAACCTTATCAGCCGCCATGCTGTCGAGACCCAAAGCCGCTACGCCGCCACTTTGTTGAACGACTGGGACCGGGTGTTGCCGTGCTTCTGGCAGATTGTGCCAAAGGAGTACGTAAAATATCTGGCGAGCCCACTGAACGAGGAGGTTACGGCCGTGCGCGCCTGATAGCCGGACTTTTATCAGACTTAATCTGATGGCATAACTCTTTTATGCGAGTCCTCTATCATCTGCCGCTATCGCCTTATTCGCGCAAGGTTCGTCTGGTTCTCGCTGAAAAGCGTTTGCCATTCGAACTTCGTGTGGAAAAATCCTGGCAACGCCGTCCGGAGTAGCTTGCGCTCAATCCCGCAGCCACCGTCCCCACCCTCGTTGAGGATAATGGTTTGGTGATCCCGGATTCCGCTGTGATTTGCGAGTATCTCGATGAAGCCTACCCAGAGACCCCTTTACTGGGCCGCACCATTACTGAGCGTATTGAAGTGCGCCGGTTGGCCACTTGGTTTGACCATAAATTTGCCGACGAGGTGGGACGCAATTTATTGTGGGAAAAATCCATGAAGCAGGCGCTAGGGTTGGGAGCTCCTGAGGCGGGCGCGTTGCGGGCTGGCTATGCCAACATCAAAAACCATCTCAATTATATCGGCTGGTTGGCGGAAAACCGCAAATGGCTGGCAGGCGCCAATCTCTCAATCGCCGATTTTTCAGCGGCGGCATTCCTATCCTCGCTGGATTTCTTGGGTGACGTTGACTGGACACTCTCGGCTGCTTGTAAGGACTGGTACGCACGGATGAAATCGCGCCCGTCCTTTCGTGCCATTCTGGCCGACCGCATTAGCGGACTGGCTCCGCCTCCGCATTATTCCGATTTAGATTTTTAAGCGCACAGGCTTAGGTTGCCTCATGTCTGATCTGCTCATTTTTGGTCTTGGCTATTCCGGCCACGCCATCGCCCTTGCGGCACGTAACGCGGGCTTCCGTGTCACCGCCACCTCCCGTCGTGCTGTCCCGCAAAATCTGCCTGATGGTATCAGCATGATTGGTTTTGATGCCGCAGCAAGCGCGATCGCATCGGCCACACACATCATTGCCACGGCCGCCCCGGATGACCACGGCGACCCAGTGCTGGCACGCTACGCTGCCCAAATTACTAACGCCGAACATCTTTCCTGGATTGGTTATCTTTCCACCACTGGTGTGTATGGCAACCGCGATGGCGGATGGGTAGATGAGGATACCCCGCCCGCACCGCAATCGCCGCGCGCTGAACGCCGGGTCGCGGCAGAGACCGCATGGTCGGAAATCCGAAATCGAACCATCGATATTTTCCGTCTCGCCGGTATTTATGGTCCGGGCCGTTCGATGTTTGATGATTTGCGCGAGGGCACGGCACGGCGTGTGGTCAAGCCCGGTCATTTGTTTGGCCGGATTCACCGCGATGACATCGCGCATGGTGTGCTGGCTGCTATGCGACGTCCCGCGCCGCACGGTGTTAGTATTTTTAATTTTTCAGACGACGAACCGGCCGCCAGCGCCGATGTTGTGGTCGAAGCCGCCGCTCTTCTGGGCGTGACACCGCCATCGCCCGTTGCGTTTACTGATGCGTTACCGGCGATGAGCCCTATGGCGCGCTCGTTCTGGGCCGAAAATCGCCGGGTTGCGAATCATAAAACCAAAGCGTTGCTTGGGATAAATTGGAAATACCCAACTTACCGAGAAGGGTTACGCGCCATCCTCATCGAGGAGCGTGGCAAGGGTTCGCCGTAATAGGTGTAAGTCTGATTCGCGTGAGAGCCGGTGGTCGCCGTCCTTGATGAAATTCACCTGCACATTCAGGCTATTTAATTGTTCGATAAGCTTCAGGCTCTGCCGCCACGGTACGTCAGGGTCAGCCATGCCGTGTAGAATCCGGACGGGGCAGGTGATGGGAATGGGGCTGCTCAGTATTAAATGGTTGCGCCCATCCGCCAAAAGTTTCGCGGTAATAGGCACCGGTGGGCCGTATTCGCTTGGTGGTGCAAAAAAACCATTCCGGGCCAAGGCGTCCCGCTGGGCATCATTCAGGCCTGGCTCAATCAATTCCGCGGTGAAATCTGGTGCCGGAGCCACCAGCAGCATCGAACTTACACGCGTTCCAAGTTCACGTGCCAGCAATAAGGCGATCCAGCCGCCCATCGAGGAGCCTACCAAAATCACTGGCTCATCGTGGCAAGCCTGCCTGACCACCAAAGCGGCATCTGCGGTCCAGTCGCCGATGCTGCCCTCGTCAAAACGGCCTTCGCTGGCGCCATGCCCGGAATAATCCAGCCGCAGCATGGCTTGGCCACGCGTTTCACACAGGCCCTGCAGCGCCATCGCCTTGGTGCCGCCCATGTCAGAGGCGAAGCCGGGCAAAAATACCACAATGGGCGATGCACCAGGCAGCAGCTCGTAAGCCAGTTTTACACCATCGCCCCGCTCGATTGTTGCGAACCCCAAGACCCTCATCTCCCCAACCGTTGCAAAGCGTGTTAGCGCGGCGCACATGAACGCCTTGATTAAATTTTCACAATGACTGACCAGTCGCGGACGATATTACAAGTCTTGCCCCGTTTGGATACCGGCGGCGCTGAACGTGTGGTGATCGAGATCACCGAGGCGTTGAGCCAGCTTGGCCATAACACCATCATTGCGTGCGATGGCGGGGTTCTCACCCCAGCCGCAACCAGGGCCGGCGCAAAAATTGTAAGTTTGCCGCTGGCGTCAAAATCGCCATTCACTATGCGCCGGAATGCCGCGCAGCTTGTGAAGTTGATCAAAAGCGAAAACATCGACCTTATACATGCCCATTCGCGTGCCCCCGCGTGGTCGGCCCTCTGGGCGGCGCGGCGCACCACAACACCTTACGTGACCAGTTATCATGGCACTTATAACGAAAATGCCCCCTTCAAGCGCCGCTACAACGCCGTTATGGCCTCAGGAGACCGGGTGATTGCTGTCAGTGCCTTCATTGGTAGTCTGGTACGTGAACGTCATAAGGTGGGTGATGACCGGCTGCGGATTATCCCCGGCGGTGTGGATGCCGATAAATTTGACCCGGCCCTGGTCCAGGGCGACCGGATGGCCAAACTTGCGCGTGACTGGCGGCTGAATGTCGATGCTCCCATCATCATGCTGGCCGGAAGGCTTACCGAATGGAAAGGCCAGCGTATTCTCATCGCGGCGCTCGCGATGATGCGTCATACCAACGCGGTGGCGGTGCTGGTAGGGAGTGACCAAGGCCGTGAAACCTATGCCCAAAGCCTGGTCAGCCAAGCAGATGCCCTGGGTGTTTCAGGCCGCCTGCGGATGGTAGGCCATACTGAGGATATGCCAGCCGCTTTGATGCTGGCTGATATTGTGGTGAATGCATCAACTGACCCAGAAGGTTTCGGGCGCACGGTGGTGGAAGCTCAGGCAATGGGCCGGGTGGTGATTGCCACCGATCACGGCGGTGCTGGCGACACGATTATCAATGGTGAAACCGGATTTTTGGTGCCGCCCGGCGATGCCCAGTCACTTGCCAACGCCCTCGATCACGCGTTGGATTTTTCCACCGAGCAGCGCCTCGCCTGGGGGGAACACACCAGGGCCGCTGTGAGCGAAAATTTCTCGGTGCGGGCCATGCAATATGCCGTGTTGCGGGTCTATGGCGAGTTATTGGATTGAAAATTCTCGTCATCAAGCATAGCGCCTTAGGGGATATCATCCTCGCCGCCGCGGCCTTCGCGGCGATTCGGGCGGCTCATGCGGCTGATGAGGTGACCTTGATGACCACGCCGCCCTTTGCCGGGTTTTTGTCCGCCAGCCCCTGGTTTGACAAAGTAATTACCGATGCCAGGCCGGATTTCTGGAATATTCTGGGCGTGATGAAACTGCGCCGGCAGTTGCGCGGGTTCGACATGGTTTATGATTTACAAACCTCGTCGCGCTCGTCGCGCTATTTTGAGTTGGCGGGTAAACCGCGCTGGAGCGGCATCGCGTCCGGCTGTGCCTTTCCGGATGCTGACCCACAGCGCAATTTCATCCACACGCGCGAGCGGTTGGCCGGACAACTGGCTGCAGCCGGGATCGATAAATTGTCGCCGCCGGACCTCTCCTGGGCCAAGGCTGATATTTCCCGGTTTATGCTGCCGCCCCGGTTCACGCTGCTGGTGCCAGGAGCGGCCCCGCACCGGCCCGAAAAACGCTGGCCTGAGGCCAAATTTGCCGCCTTGGCCAAACAACTAACTATGCCAGCGGTGGTGGTCGGCAGCCTATTTGAGGCGCCTCTGGCCAAGGTTATCCGTTCATTTGCCCCGCAATCCATCGACCTTACGGGTCAGACCAGCCTGCTTGAGCTGATGTCCGTCATCAGCCGTGCCAGCCTGGCGGTGGGTAACGACACCGGGCCGATGCACATGGCGGCGGCGATGGGGGTAACCTCGCTGGTGATGTTTTCATCAGCCAGTAACCCCACCCTCACGGCGCCTCGCTACCCAGATGGCGGCTGGCCGGCCATATTGCAGGCTCCACATCTGGCTGGGCTGTCAGTTGCGCAAGTTGTCGCTGCCCTGCCATAACCCCCGCACGATTATTGGAGTTTGATTTAGATGGTTGCGATTACCCTGCCCGATGGTTCCGTCCGCCAGTTTGATGGTGCCGTAACTGGCACCACCATCGCGGCTGCCATCGGTCCTGGCCTTGCCAAAGCGGCTTTGGCGATGGAGGTCGATGGGGTGCAGCAGGATATCTCACGCGAGATCACCGCTGATGCCAAGGTGAAATTCTTTACCCGCAAGGATGAGGCCGCCCTTGAGTTGATCCGCCACGATGCCGCCCATGTGCTAGCTGAGGCCGTGCAGGCGCTCTACCCCGGTACGCAAGTCACCATTGGCCCTTCGATCGAGAACGGCTTCTACTACGATTTTTTCCGCAATGAGCCTTTTACCCCGGCGGATTTCGAGGCCATTGAAGCCAAAATGCGCCAGATCATTGCCGCCAACGCGCCTTTTACGCGCAAGGTGGTGTCGCGTGACGATGCAATCGCCTATTTCCAGTTGAAGGGCGAGGAGTTCAAGGTTCAGTTGATTCGTGACCTGCCAGCGGATCAGGACATTACGATCTATCATCAGGGCGAATGGTCCGATTTGTGCCGCGGCCCGCATATGCGCTCTACCGGCGATATCGGCGGGGCTTTTAAACTTTTGAAAACCGCCGGTGCTTACTGGCGCGGTGATCATCGCAACCCGATGCTGAGCCGCATCTACGGCACGGCGTGGCGCGACCAGAAGGAACTGGATGCTTACCTGCTCCAACTCGAGGAAGCCGAGCGCCGCGATCATCGCCGCATCGGCAAGGATATGGATTTGTTCCACATCCAGGAGGAAGCCGTTGGCTCAGTGTTCTGGCATCCGAAGGGCTGGAAGCTCTACCGCACGGTGGAAGCCTATATGCGCCGCCGCCTGGAAGCGGCTGGCTATGAGGAAGTGCGGACGCCGCAACTGGTGGACCGTAAGCTGTGGGAAAAATCCGGGCACTGGGAGAAATTCCGCAAAAACATGTTCATCGCGGAAGTGGTGGATGAGGAATCGACCCTCGCGCTGAAACCGATGAACTGCCCTTGCCATGTGCAGATTTTCAAACAGGGATTGCGCAGCTACCGGCAGTTGCCGCTGCGGATGGCAGAGTTCGGGGCGTGCCATCGTTACGAGCCATCCGGCGCCCTGCACGGCATTATGCGGGTGCGTGCTTTCACCCAGGATGACGCGCATATTTTCTGCACCGAGGCGCAAATTGCCTCGGAGACCGTGAAGTTCGTGGAACTGCTTTCGCTGGTTTACCAGGATTTCGGCTTCGAGAGTTTCGCGATCAAATTCTCCGACCGCCCAGAGGTTCGGGCAGGCTCCGATGAAGTATGGGACCGCGCCGAAGCGGCATTGAAATCAGCCTGCGCGACGGCGGGGGTGGATTATGTGCTGAACCCAGGCGAGGGGGCCTTCTACGGCCCTAAACTGGAGTTTGTGTTGCGCGACGCCATTGGCCGCGACTGGCAATGCGGCACCTTGCAGGTGGATTTTGTTCTCCCGGAACGCCTGGACGCCGAATATGTCACGACCGATTCCTCACGCGCCCGGCCGGTGATGTTGCACCGGGCCATCCTTGGCAGCTTCGAGCGGTTCCTCGGCATCCTCATCGAGCAATATGCCGGCCGCTTCCCGCTCTGGCTGGCACCTACCCAGGCCGTGGTAGCCACCATCGTCTCGGATGCTGATGACTATGCCCTGGAAGTAGTGGCCGCCTTGCAGGCTGCGGGATTAGCGGTTGAGGCGGACTTATCCAACCAGAAAATCAACGCCAAAATCCGTGACCATAGCCTGCACCACGTCCCCAACATCATCGTGGTGGGCCGAAAGGAGGCGGGGAACGCTCCGTCGCCATCCGCCGCTTGGGTGGCGCTACACAGGAGGTGGTGAGTTTGGAGCAGGCCACGGCTATGCTTAAACTTGAAGCCACACCGCCTGATCAGGCATAAAACTGCCGATTTCTATGCTTATTCCCGTGGCTAGCTCTCCCAAGGGCCGGCCACAACGATTGCATTGCCACACTAACTTGCTCTAAGCCGTCATTCTCGAAACCTTCATAGGAGACTTCCATAGCCAGACCGCCAGCGCCACACACGCCACCTTCCCGCGAAGTCCCACGGGTTAATGATGAAATTCGCATCCCACAGGTACGCTTAATCGACCAGAACGGTGAAATGCAGGGGGTGCTGAGCACCCGTGAGGCGATTGCCCGCGCGTTCTCCGTCGGGCTTGACCTGGTTGAGATCAGCCCGAACGCTGAACCACCGGTCGCCAAAATCCTCGATTACGGCAAATTCAAATACGAGCAGCAGAAGAAGAAAAACGAGGCTCGTAAAAAGCAGAAAATCGTCGAAATCAAGGAAGTGAAGGTTCGCCCGAACATTGATGAGAACGATTACCAGGTAAAACTGCGGGCGATGAAAAACTTCATCGGCGAGGGTGACAAGGTAAAAGTTACGCTGCGCTTTCGTGGCCGTGAAATGGCCCATCAAGAGCTTGGTGTGAAAGTGCTGGAGCGCATTCGTGGTGACATGGATGTTGAAACTAAGGTTGAGCAGATGCCGAAGATGGAAAATCGCCAAATGGTGATGGTGCTTTCGCCTAAATAATTGACGAATTATAGCTGGTGCGACCATTTTGGTTGCGCCAGTTATTTTGAGTGGTGGAATAAAAATAAGCGAGGAAACGTTATGGATTTCAGCAGGCAAACTTTGCTTGGAGCCATTTGGGGACTTCAAACGGGCGCGATCCCGCGGAGTGCCATGATTGCCGCTGCCCGAGAGCGTGCTGATACTCTGGAGCCCTGGCTCCATGCGTTCACCTACCGGCCCGCAACCTATTCGCCATCAAACGGAATTTTGGCGGGCATTCCCATAGCGCTAAAGGACATTATCGGCACGGCCGGTATGCCAACCTGCAACGGCTCACCGTTTTACGCTGGCAATGTTCCGGCAACCGATGCCTGGATAGCCACAAAAATTAAAAGTTACGGTGGCACAATGTTTGGCAAAACCGTTACCACCGAATTTGCCTGGCGCCATCCCGGCCCTACTGTAAATGCGTGGAGCCGGTTGCACACACCGGGTGGGTCGTCCAGTGGCTCGGCAGCTTGCGTTGCTGCTGGCATTGTGCCCTTAGCGTTTGGGTCACAGACGCTGGGTTCGATCATTCGTCCTGCCGCTTTCAATGGCGTCGTGGGGTTCAAGCCGAGTTTCGATTCGATGCCTCTCGACGGCGTGCATCCGCTGGCGGGTTCACTCGACCATTTGGGATATTTCACCCGCAACGTGGCCGATGCCGCAGCCGCCTTTGCGTTGTTCATCGATCAAACCCCTGAAGCGGTTGAAACTGAAACAAGCTGGCAAGATTACTTTCCGCTCATTGAAGCACCACATCTCGCGGTGGTCCGCACTGAAGCGTGGCGCCGCGCCGATGCTGAGCAACAGGCTAATTTTGAATCTTCACTGACAGCACTTCGTAAGGCTGGCGCCAAGCTGGACGAGTTGGAGCTTCCTGCCACCAGCGATGCCATATTCGAAGCCACTCTGGTTATTTTGCAATATGAAGCGGCTCGGATCCATCAACAGATGGCCTCGCAGCATCCTGATCAAGCCAGTGATGTTCTAAAAAAATTGGTGGCTGATGGGTTGGCTATTACGCAATCTGACTATCATGCAGCGTTGGCGTTTCAAAAACACCTAAGCGGGCAATATGCTAAATTGGTTGCTCCTTATCAGGCGGTGCTTACGCTTCCCGCCTTTGGCGAAGCGCCGGCGGGCCTGGCGTTCACGGGCGATGCCACATTCTGCGCAGCATGGAGCTTGATGGGGGTTCCGGCAATCTCCATTCCGTCAGGCTGGTCTGCAAACATGCTGCCGCTGGGTCTGCAAATTGCCGGTGCCTCCGGCGCGGACAAGCAACTATTGCAGGTGGCCGCGTGGGCCGAGGCTTGCCTCAACTGGGTACCTGGCGAGGTCAAATAAAAAAGCCCGGTTGCCCGGGCTTTTTTAAATATCAATCTTCTAATTTCAATTCAGCCGCATCCGGCTTAACAACGCGCGGGCGGCCTCGTGGCCGGGCTACCTTCGCCGGTGCGGCTTCAGGCACCGTCTCAGCCACAAAAGTTACCGGTGGCGGGGCGTCGGGAATAATCGGAATGGCGCGGGCCTCAATAGGTGCAGCCTGGGCAATCACCGGCTGTTCACCAAACCCTGCTGGTTCGGCCATGGCGCCAACGGTTGCGGCAAGCTCGGCTTCAAGGGCGGAACTGATATCGATGCGTGGGTCAGCCACCGGCGCCTCCGGCCGGTAACGCTCAGTGCGCTCGGGGCGTTCGTTACGCTCATTGCGGTCATTACGCTCATGGCGCGGTTGATAATCGGGCTTGTTGCGTTGCTCGTAGGGGCGCTGCTCAAACCGGCGCGGCTCCTGGCGATTTTCCTGCACACGCTGCTCCTGCGGGCGTTGCTCATAACGTCCTTCGCTTTGCGGCTCCGTGCTGACATCGCCCGCATTCGGCTCAGGCCGGCGGTTGTAGTCGCCGTTATTCTGGTTACCGTTACGCTCCTGGCCGCCTTGTTGTGGGTTGAGCTGCGCATTTTGTGGCTGCCCGTTTGGCTGACCCTGAGCCTGGTTGATGGCACTGATAATCCGGAAATAATGTTCGGCATGCTGGTAGTAAGCCTCACCTAACACCCGGTCACCGTTGCTCGAAGCATCGCGCGCCAGTTGTTGGTATTTCTCAAAAAGCTGCTGGGCGGTGCCACGAACCCGCATTTCCGGGCCAGAGCTATCGAAAACATGGTTCCGGTTGAGCGGGATACCGTTCTGCTGGTTGCGAAACCCGCTACCACCCCCGCCGCCGCCGCCGCTGTTAGGGCGATGGTTGCGGCCACGCATGCGCTTCATATTCATATGCTTTAATATATCCTCGTCAGATTGCTTGCACGGCCAGGGGATTTGCTCCCGTTGAACCTGGTCTGGCCCCGGAAAACACCAGGACTCGAGGGCCGTTCACGCCGCGCATAAGTTTCATAGCCTTATATAGGCATTCTGCCAAATGTTATTTAGCCCGGATGACCAAGGCGCGCGGGTGGCCTGCAAGGTCTGCACGGACGGCGGTTGTAAAGCCTGCATTTTCAGCCAAATCAGTCACTTTTTCGAGCTGGCTTAGGCCAAGTTCGAGGATAGCGCTACCGCAAGGGGCCAGTAAGGTGGGCAGGGCGCCCATAATAGTGCGGTAAGCCACCAGCCCATCGGCCCCACCATTCAAGGCGCTGTTAGGCTCGAAATTTTGTACCTCTGGCATCAACCCGTCGATATCGGCGGATGGGATATAGGGGGGATTGCTCAGAATCAGGTCGAATTTGGTGCCCAATGACTCGGCCCAGTTGCCGGTGAGGAAGGCCGCTCGTTCTGACAATCCGAGTCTTTTGGCGTTACCGCGAGCCAGTAGCGCCGCCGCCGTCGATATATCCACTCCAACCCCGAATGCCTCCGGAAATTCATACAATGCTGCCAACAGCAAGCAACCGGAGCCGGTTCCCAGATCGAGCACTGATTGCACACTGCGCCTGTTGGGAAAAACTGTAAGGGCGGCCTCAATCAGCGTTTCAGTATCCGGCCTTGGAATCAGCGTGGCGGGAGATGTGAAAAATTCCAGCCCCCAGAATTCGCGGTGCCCGAGAATATACGCTAAGGGTTCGCGGGATTCGCGCCGGGCTAGAAAGGGCGCGAATAAAGCCTCGTCGATGTTGTCGCGCATCAGCAATCCTGCGGCATCAACGCCCAGACTGGCAGCCAGTAATATCCGTGCTTCCCGCCGCGGTTCTTCAATACCCGCCGCCGCCAGCCGTGCTGCCACCAGCGTCACGGCCTCGGCGGTTTTCATGTATCAGCGGCCAGCCGCGCGGCCTGGTCTTCGGCGATCAGCGCGTCGATAACGTCATCCATTTCACCCAGCATTACCCTGTCAATTTTATGCAGTGTGAGGTTAATCCGATGGTCAGTGACGCGGCCTTGCGGAAAATTATAGGTGCGGATGCGCTCGGAACGATCGCCGGTGCCAACTTGCGATTTACGGTCCGCCGCGCGGGTGGCGTGCAAGCTGGAGCGTTGCTGCTCATACATGCGGGCGCGCAGAATTTTCATCGCCTTGGCGCGGTTTTTATGCTGGCTGCGCTCCTCCTGCATGGCCACCACGATGCCGGTGGGAATATGCGTGATGCGCACCGCCGATTCGGTTTTGTTCACATGCTGCCCGCCGGCGCCCGAGGCGCGGTAAACATCAATCCGCAGGTCTCCCTCATTGACTTCAACATCCACCTCCTCGGCCTGCGGCAGAACCGCCACGGTGACAGTAGAAGTGTGAATACGACCCTGCGTCTCCGTGGCGGGTACGCGTTGCACCCGGTGCACACCGGATTCAAATTTCAATTTGGCGAACACCGACTTACCGGTGATTTCGGCGATGCCTTCCTTCAAGCCGCCCAACTCGCTCTCGCCATATTCCATCACCTCGAATTTCCAGCCATGCAGCCCGGAATATTTCTGGTAGGCCTGGAATAATTCCGCGGCGAATAGCCCGGCTTCATCACCACCCGCCGCCGGGCGGATTTCCAGAATGGCGGAGCGGTCATCGGCCTCGTCTTTCGGTAGTAGCGCCAGGCGCAAGGCCATCTCCAGGTCAGGGAGCTGCTGCTTGAGGCTTTCCATCTCGGCTTCAGCCAGCGATTTCATCTCTGGCTCGCTCAGCATTTGCTCAGCTTCCGCCATGGCTTTTTCAACCTCGCGGATTTCTGAGATGCGTGCTTCGATGGGTTCAATCTCCGAAAGTTCCCTGGATGCCTTCACGAAGGCCTCACCATTCAAGCCGCCTGACAGCATGAAGCGCAATTCCTCCGCGCGGCTTAGGATACGGTCTAGTTTATGATCGAAGCTCATAACGAGTGATGCTCAATGATTTGTGAATGAATTTTGTTCAAACTATTAAACTCGGCAGCGCTGTAACCGTGACATCGCTCTGCGACCCATCTTCAAGATTTTTCAGCGTGAGTCCATCAGGGTTTGCCAGTACCGCCCATTTGGCGGCCCGGCGATTAGCGTATTTCAAACCGTTTTTGAAACCTGACTGAAACGAAATTTCAACCTTCACGCCATGCGCCCGCAAATATGCTGCCACTTCGACGGCTTTTTCGTCGCCTATCACAATCACCGGCGGTAGGGAATTTGGCGGCGATACAAGCAGCATGGCCAATCGCTCAATCCCGGCGGCCCAGCCAACGCCCGGCACCGCGTGGCCGCCCATCTGTTCTACCAAACCATCGTAACGCCCACCGGCCAGCACAGTGCCTTGAGCGCCCAAGGCGGTGGTGACGAACTCAAAAGCGGTGTGGTTATAATAATCCAGCCCACGTACGATACGAGGATTTTCGGTGTAGGGCACGCCGAATCCAGTGAGGGCGCTTTTTAACCCGGCATAAAATTGCGCAGCTTTTTCGGACAAATGATCGTAGATCAACGGCGCATTGGCAACCAGCCCCTGATCCCCGGCATCCTTGGAATCCAGAATTCGTAACGGATTTTTCTCCAGCCGGGTTTTGCTGTCCGCCGACAAACTCTCTGCATGGGCGGTGAAATAGGTCACCAATGCCGCACGGTAATTATCGCGCGATTCCACATCGCCGAGTGTATTGATGTTCAGCACGACATCTTTTGCCACGCCAAGCTCATTTAAAATTTGCCAGCCCGCTGCAATCACTTCGGCATCAGCCAGCGGCACGCTGGGACCTAAAAGTTCCACGCCAATCTGGTGAAACTGCCGGTAGCGACCCTTCTGCGGGCGTTCGTAACGGAACATCGGGCCGTTATAAAATACTTTTTGCGGTAAGGTTTGCGTCAGCCCCGCCGTGATCAACGCCCGGCAAACGCCTGCTGTGCCTTCAGGACGCAATGTAACTGAATCACCGCCGCGATCCTCGAACGTGTACATTTCCTTGGTGACAACATCCGACGTCTCCCCCAAAGTCCGAGAGAATACTTTGGTATCTTCAAAAATCGGTGTCTGCCATTCGGCAAACCCATAAAGCGTCGTAATCCGCCGGGCGGTGTCCACCACATGAGCGTGGCGGGCAGCATCATCGCCAATTATATCGCGGGTACCGCGAACCGGTTGCAGGGGAAGGGCCATGATTACAAACTCTCACGCGTTACGAAGGAATGGTTCAAACCATCATCACGTACCGCTTCACAATGGATTGTTTCGCTGCGCTCGCAATGACGAGGAGGAAAGCGCCGCTATTCGGCGGCGTGTTTTTCCGGGGCTTTTTCGGCTTCAAGCTGGGCGGCCTTTTTCTCCACCAGCCCGACGATATGTTCCACCATATCCCCGCCATCAATTGTATGGTCGGTTTTGCCGGCGGCATAGATCATGTGCTTGCCATTCCCGCCGCCGGTCAGGCCGAGGTCGGTCATCAGCGCTTCGCCAGGGCCATTTACCACGCAACCGATGATGGAAAGCGTAATCGGGGTTTTGATATGCGCGAGGCGTTCTTCCAGAGTCTCCACCGTCTTGATCACGTTGAAGCCTTGGCGCGCACAGGACGGGCACGAAATAATCCGCACGCCGCGATGGCGAATGCCGAGCGATTTGAGAATATCCCAGCCAACCAGCACTTCTTCTTCCGGTTCAGCGGAAAGCGAGACCCGCATCGTGTCACCAATACCAGCCCACAGCAGCGAGCCAAGGCCAATGGAGGATTTTACTGTGCCGGCGCGTTTGCTGCCAGCTTCGGTAATGCCGATATGTAGCGGGTGGTCGCACACATCCGCCAATTGCTGGTAGGCCGCAACCGCCATGAACACATCGGACGCTTTCACCGAAATTTTAAACTCATGGAAATCATGGTCTTGTAAAATCTTGGCATGCTCCAGAGCACTTTCTACCAGCGCCTCCGGGTTAGGTTCCCCGTATTTCTCAAGCAGATGTTTCTCCAGGCTGCCGGCATTGACGCCGATGCGCATAGAACAATTATAGTCCCGCGCCGCCTTGATTACATCGCGCACCCGCTCCGGGCTGCCGATGTTGCCGGGGTTGATGCGCAAACAGGCAGCGCCCGCTTTCGCCGCTTCAATGCCGCGTTTATAGTGAAAGTGAATATCTGCGACGATCGGCACATTCACCTGTGCCACAATATGCCTCAGCGCTGCGGTACTTTCCTCATCCGGGCATGAAACGCGCACAATATCTACCCCGGCGGCTTCGGCGCGTAAAATCTGCGCCACAGTGCCATCGATGTCGGTGGTCAGGGTGTTGGTCATGGTTTGCACGGTAATCGGGGCATCGCCCCCCACCTTCACATTGCCCACGCTGATCTGGCGGGATTTGCGGCGGGTGATCTGCTGATATTCACGGTAATTCATTGCCGGTCCTTAAATTCCTGCTGCTTAATTGGTCTTGGGCGGCGGCGTTGTCGAGGTCCCCGCCGCAATCGCAGGGGTCAATTGATAATTATGCAAGGGCACGCCTGGGTTTCCCAACGGCGCGCTGGCCTTGCCATTATTGCTGATAATGGTGGCTCCGGCGTTGCCTACAGTCATCACCAGGCCGGGCAAATCAGGCACCGGCCAGCTGTCGCCAGCATGCAGTACCTTGCTGAATAATATATTGCCCTTCGCATCCTGCACTTCCACCCAATCATCAGCGCTGGCTTGGATCACCAGGTCAGGTGTAGGCGGAGCCGCAACAACCGCCGGCGGTGTTACAGCGGGAGCGGCCACTGGCGGGCTTAGCGGGGCGCTTACGGCAGCGGTTGTGGGTGGGGTTACAGGCGGGGAGGTTGTTGGCGGTTTGGGCGGTACGGCCAACGGTGCCAGTTCGGTGGGGACACTCGGTATTGCGGCTGCCAGCCTGGCCTGAGCGGCAGTATGACGGTACCACAGCCCATATCCGGCCAGCACCAGGATCACACTGAGCAGCACAATCGCACCCGTCGGCACGGCACGGTCCGGGATGGGGGCCAGAAAGCTTAAATGGGCTTTAGCCGCAAAGCTGGAACCCTCGGCCCGGAAGCGGCGCAATATCTCATCGCCGTCGAGCCCCAAAGCTTGCGCATATGTCCTGATAAACCCGGTCTGGTAGGCAACGCCGGGCAGGGTTGAGAGATCACCTCGTTCAATGGCCTCCAGGTAGGGCAGGCGAATTCGTAGAGTGGCAGCCATGTCAGGTAACGGCCAGCCAAGCTGCTCGCGCACCTGGCGTAACTCCATCCCAACACGGGCGGTTCCGTCAATCGGGCTCTCAGCCTCGCTCTGCATCACAAAGGTCTCGAGATGTTGATCCATAAAAAAATCCTGCGGTCGACGCTATAAAGCACCGGCTTGCTAAACCGGCAAATGATGCTCGCGCGCCCAGCTTGTCAAAGGCTCCCTGATACTACCGCCCGCCGCCCCGGCCCGCCGCAGTTCCCGCAAAACCGGCCGGAAGCTATTCAAGTCCGCTGCCGCCAGCATCGCCTTCACCGGCAGTATGGCATTGCCAGACATCGATAGTGTGGCGACCCCGATGGCGGCGAATGCCAGCGCATCCAGTGGCCGCCCCGCAGCTTCCCCACACACCGAGAGTGGCACACCAGCCTCCCCGCAAGCCACCACCAGTCGTTCCAGCAATTCCAAAACAGGGGCGCTCAACGTGTCATAGCGGTCAGCCAATTCTGGCGTGCCGCGATCGGCGGCAAATAAAAACTGCATCAAGTCGTTGGTACCAACCGAGACGAAATCAGCTTCTGCCAGCAGCCCCGGCAGTTGGAAGAGCAGCGATGGTACTTCAATCATCGTGCCACATTCCAGATATTCCGGCGCGGGGCGAACCCTTGCTACTTCGGCGTCCAGCAAATCCCGCGCGGCGCGAAATTCTTCCACGGTCGCTACCATTGGGAACATGATCGAGAGTGGCCGCCCTTGCGCCCCCAGCAACAAGGCTCGCAATTGCCGCCGCAATATGGCGGGGCGGTCCAGCCCCACCCGCAGTGAGCGCCAGCCCATTGCCGGGTTTTCCTCACCGGCATTGGTCTCGCCCGGCAGCAATTTGTCGGCACCCAAGTCGAGCGTCCGGAATTGCACACGCCGCCCTTTGGCGCGGTCAAGCACCCGCGCATATTCCGCAGCCTGGGCGGCCACATCGGGCAATCCTCCGGCGGCTAATGCTGCAATCTCAGTGCGGTACAGGCCAATGCCATCAGCGCCGGTCCGTTCCAACTGGTCAAGTTCAAGGGCCAGACCCACGTTCAACATCAGGCTGATGGCAGTGCCGTCCTGGGTGACAGCGGGTGTATCCCGGTACTTGGCCAGTTCGGCCGCCCGCACGCTGCGCGCGGCCAAAGCCCGTTCGTAAACCTGCACGACCTCGGGTTCGGGCCGCAAAATCAGTGTCGCCCCTTCGGCGTCCAGGATGGCTTCGTCACCTTCGTGGGCAGCCTCCACCGCTCCTCGGTCAACTTGTAAGGCCGGTAAACCCAAGGCGCGGGCTAGAATAGCGGCGTGGCCGGAGGGTGAGGCCTCCTCAATGGCGATGCCCGCGATGCCGCGTGAATGCCAATCCAGCAAATCCGCCGGGCCTAAGCGCCGTACCAGCAGCAGCAACCCATCGGCCCGTTCCGGCTTTGCCGCTGCACCGCCCAGGGCCACCATCAACCGGCCGATCATGTCTTCGATGTCAGCCAGGCGCTCGCGCAAATACGGGTCGGCGATTTTGCGCATCCGTTCGCGCAAATCCCGTGAAATTTTATCAACGGCGGTTTCAGCCGTCAGGCCATCGTTGATCGCTTCCTTCACCCGGGTCAGCCAACCGGCTGACTGTGCCACCATCCGGTAGGCTTCCAATACATCGCGCGAGGCGTTGCCGCCGGGCAGCGAGGCGGAGATCAGGCCATCGAGACTTTTATTAGCTTTATCGACAGCCTTATCGAGCCGTTCCAGCTCGGCGTCAGGGTCGTCGGTGAGCAACTGCTTGATCGGCGGCGCGGCGCCGTAGGGCAAAATTGGCCCGCGTGCGATGCCGGGGCTGAGCACATGCCCGGCGTAGCGCCGCGGCAGCGCATCGCCCAGACCTTCCTCGGGTAAGTCTGTGGCTCCAGCACTGGAGAGAATTTCCGCCAGCAGCATGGCAACGGTGGCGACCGATTCCACCTCCACCGGCGCAAACAGCCTCGGCTGGCGGTTTTGCAGGGCAATCACCCCCAATATCCGGCCCGCCCGCTTCACCGGCATCGCCAGCATCGAGGCAAACGGCTCCTCGCCAATTTCGGACCGGTAAGCAAAGCGCGGATGATTTTGGGCGTCCGGCAGGTTCAGCGCATCGCCCGATGACGCCACCATGCCGATGATGCCCTCGCCAATTCGCAAACGGGTGCGCCCCACGGCGCTGATATTCAGCCCGTAGGTGGCAGCCAGCTCCAAAAATTCACCGGCCCGCGCAACATAAATGGCTACCGCATCTGCGGGGAGCTCCTGCGCCACCAGTAACGCAATGTCGGGTAAACTTGCGGCCCCGGAGGCCAAAGCAGCCCGCAGCCGCGCAAATAATTTCCGGGCATCACGGATCCGCCGCCGCCGCTTGGGCTTTGGCTTATTGTCCGGCTTGGTCTCTAGGTCAGGCGACGGCGATTTCAGCATAGCCCCGAGTTTGTTCTCGTGCTGCCAATGCCGCAACCGCTTGCGCCTTTAATTCTTGCAAAATTTCCGCAACTGTTTGTATCGAGGTGACCATCCCGACCGATTGCCCTGCCATCACCGAGCCATTTTCAACATCGCCATCAATCACGGCACGCCGGAGCGCACCGGCCCAGAAATGCTCGATGGCAAGCTGTGCCTGTGTTTTATCCAATTCACCGTCCTGAAATTTTTTCAGCGTCTCGGCCTGATGCGTCAGGAACCGCTTGGTGCCCTCATTCACAAGGCCGCGCACCGGGATCACCGGAAAGCGCTCATCCAATTGGATGGAAGGAATGGCGTCGCGGGCATTGGCGCGAATAAACGCGTTTTTGAAATTGGCGTGCGCGATGCTCTCCACCGAAGCCGCAAACCGCGTGCCTAGCTGGGCACCGGAGGCACCCATTTCCAGATAGCCGAGAATGGCCTCACCGCGTCCCAGCCCGCCAGCCACAAACACCGGAATTTCCCGGATATGCGGCAGAATTTCCTGCGCCAGCACGGTGAGTGATACCGGCCCGATATGTCCACCGGCTTCCGAGCCTTCGATCACCAGTGCATCGACGCCGGATTTCACAAACCGTTTCGCCAGCACCAAAGCCGGGGCAAATGCGATCAGTTTGGCACCGCCATCCTTCACCGCCCGCACGGCGGGGCCGGGGGGAATGCCACCCGCCAGCACGATATGGCCGACTTTGGCCTGCAGACAAATCTGCACCAGCTCATCAAGCTGCGGGTGCATGGTGATAAGGTTCACACCAAATGGCTTAGCGGTAAGCGCCTGAGTGGCCGCGATTTCAGCTTCCAGCAGCGCCGGTGGCATCGAGCCACACGCGATCACCCCAAAGCCGCCCGCGTTGGAGATGGCGGCGACCAGGTGGCGCTCCGAGACCCAACTCATGGCCCCGCCCATGATCGCCATTTCGGTGCCCAGGAACTCAGCGCCGCGCGCCTGCAACGCCGCAAATTTCGCCGCGGGGGTGATGGTCAT